>Ga0153923_100211_pt1 | contig 24809 bp, 27 predicted proteins | sample TSNJ007MetaG_FD_104682 | JGI IMG/M metagenome (GOLD analysis project Ga0153923, IMG submission 104682) | Attine ant fungus gardens microbial communities from New Jersey, USA - TSNJ007 MetaG | ecosystem: Host-associated > Fungi > Mycelium > Unclassified | place: USA: New Jersey, Brendon T. Byrne...
CATCGGAAGCGTCAGCGGATTCACAAAGTGTAGCAGCAGCCTCAGAGGAGCAGCTTGCTTCTATGGAAGAGATCTCTGCCTCAACGGAATCCCTCAGCTCGATGGTGCAAGATTTGCTGGACAAATTGTCTTATTTTAAAATTTAAAATAAATCTGATGTCGTTATTACAGGTGGGTAACCCTGTCCTTTTCTGAAGGATCAGGGTTTTCCATTTTTTATATCATGCCAAAGGGTATCTACATGACTTCAGATGTGCTATAATCAATTTATCGAAAGTAGTTACCTGCTAATTCACATAGCGTAGAGGGTTATTCTTAAGATGACAATAACCTTGTACCATATGTGAATTTTTATTTTTTTAGAGATTTTGTAAGAGATTTTTTTGGGATAAGAATAACATGTAAATTAAAAAAAGGTGGTAATTATATTATGCAAACAGGAACAGTGAAATGGTTTAACGCAGACAAAGGCTTTGGTTTTATCGAGGTTGAAGGCGGAGAAGACGTATTCGTACATTTCAGCGCAATCACTGGTGACGGATTCAAGTCTTTGGATGAAGGACAACGTGTAGAATTTAACGTAGTTCAAGGCAATCGTGGTCAACAAGCTGAGAATGTTGTAAAACTCTAAAGTTGTGAAAAAAATCCCCAAACTTATAGTTTGGGGATTTTTTTAAATATAAGAAATTATAAGTTTCACACAATACTTTATGTCTTATATTTCTCGCTTAGTAGAAAGGTGGCGGATGTAAGTGCAGGTGTTTGAAGACTGGAATTTAAAAGTGAAGAAAACCTTTAACGCTACAAGCAACAAAGAAGTATTGACTGTGTCTGAAGCCGGTAGCTTGCTTGGTCTGTCTAAAGATCAAATGAAAAGCTATGTAGACCAGCATAAGTTAACCAAAGTCCCAATTATGAGAAGTGTTGTCAGGTATCTTTTACTGAAAAGTGAAATCGATACGATCCTGAACAAAACCTAATGTAACCTCAATAAACTTAGCAGACCCATCCTTGATAGGATGTGGTCTTTTTTTTGCCTCAAAAATTTCTTATAAAAAGAAACTTATCGATCTAATGATCGTCTATAATAATGGGATATTTAGGTAATGGAGGGTAGGCAGAAATAAAAAGTGATGTTCATTAATGGTGAGAAGTCGCATAAACAGAAAGGGTAATTCATTCAAATGAAAAATAAACAGAGCACTCATCCACCTGCTTCATTTGCTTTAAGTAGAATCGAGAAAAAGAAAGTGAAAAAGAATAAAATCAGCAAGAAAATGAAGATTTGGTATTTTTCGATCGCTACCTTACTTCTTGTTGGGCTGGGATCCTTTATTTTCCGTAAAGAACTAATGATTTTTGGGTTTAATAATGTTGTAGCACCAACTATTGAACACACCCTTGAAGAGTCCTATGTGCCGTTGGAAGACACTGAAGAATCTGGATTACAAGCAACGACGGAAAATAAAGACCGTCCTTTTTCTATCCTTCTACTAGGCACCGATCAGCGTGGCAAAGAAAACGGACTATCTGATTCTATTATTTATACAGTTATTCGACCTGTAGACCATAAAGCACTGCTCGTCTCCATTCCCCGTGATTCATATACTGAAATTATTGGAGCAGAAAATATCAAAGGAGCACGAAAAGAAACCAAGATTAATGCAGCGCATTCCTACGGTGGTCCTCAGATGAGTGTGGATACCGTTAAGAATCTACTGAACGCACCTATTGATTACTATGCTACTATTAATTTTAATGGGCTTGTGGGTGTTACAGATGCTCTTGGAGGAGTGGTGCTTCCAATCACCAAGGTGATAGAGAATAAGAGCCCCGATCATGAGAAACTAAGAATTGAGCCGAACAAACCGATCTATTCCGGTAAGGAAGCTTTAATGTATGTAAGATATCGGGAAGATTCTGATTTTAAGCGAACAGAGAGACAACGGATTTTCCTAAAAGCAGCGCTTGATCGGATGAAAAGAATAGATAATATTCTTAATATACAGAACATTATTGAAATTGCTGGCAGTAACTTTAAAACCAATATGAAGTCAGATTTTATTTTGGATTTGGCTAAGAAGGTAATTCTTGAAGGTGGAACCCCTGAAATAACGAGTCATATGCTCCAAGGGGAAGGAAAACATACGGATCAATGGTATTATATACTCGATGAAAATGATGTAAAGCGTACCCATGATATGATTGAGATTTGGCTGAATCCAGAATCTACTGAGGCTGATCTAATAACTGCTTCTAAGGATGATGCTGCATAATATTTTTGCTATTCTATTTTATATTCACACGGAGGTTAGCTTCTATGGCAGTAAAATCAAAGGAGCAAATGATACTCGAATTTAAGTCTCTTATTCCATTCGTGAAATCATTAGAAGAGGTGCCAGATAAACATTGGGATAAGCCCATAGCTACTGGTAAATGGACCGTGAAGGATATTCTCTGTCACCTCATGCTCTGGGATAAATATTTCTATGAAGGTGCTATTAAGAAGATTATTTTGAAAGAACCACTAACAACGAAACATTTGGATTTTAACGAATTTAATGCTAACGCGATTGAGTATGCCAAATTGTTATCCAAGCAAACCTTGATTGAACAATTTGTGCTCTACAGATCTAGAATTTTAGATGCAGTCTCTGGATTATCGGATGAAGAATGCGATTTGGAATATAAGGATGGAGACCGCAAGAAGTTTAGTGTTCGCAAGTATATGAGAAGTTTTATTCCACATGATAAGCATCATAAAAAACAGATTGAACAATTTCTAAAATACATACAGCAAGGTTGAAAGCTTGCCTTTTATGGTTTAAGCTTTAGCGCGATTCTGAACCAATTTCATGGATTGGCGAATGAGTATTGGGCCGAACATGCTGCCGGCTGAGGCGGCTATTAAGGAATGTAAGGGAAACCTAATGGCAAAGTAAATGACCGTTCCAGCTACAAAGTCAATAAGAATGAATTTCTTGATCTCGGATAGTGGGATTGTGACGAATACAAATGATTCTTTATTTTTCAAGTGGTTGACCTCCTATTTGATAACGCAGCATATAAATCCACTGTTCATTCTATTTTGAGAACAAGATGTCCCATTCGAAATATTTAGACTAACGGCATAGAAGAGTAAAGGGTGAAGACTCGAATGGATAATCAGGATCATCAAAAAGAGCGGAAACCGCTATTATATATACAGACAGCAAATCATGTTATGGAAGAAATCAGGAAGAGAAAGCTTCAGTCACATGATCTTGTCCCATCTGAAGGGGAGATTGCCAAGGTGTACGGTGTCAGTCGCATGACGGCGAAGCTTGCTCTGCAGATCTTGGAGAAAAAAGGGATCGTTTATCGCCATGCCCGTCGTGGGACATTCATATCCGCTGATTACCAGCATACACATTCCGGTGAACAGATGCTGGAGAAGGTGATCGAGGAGAAGAAACCGATACGAAGGATTGCATTGGTGATTCCTAATATGGATGATTATATCGGTAGAATAATTACTTCCGTCGAAAAAGAAGCGCGTGAAGCGAATTGTCATTTACTCATTCGAATGACTGGGGACAAAGAAGACGAAAGCATATGCTTGCAAGAGCTGTACGATGATCAAGTGGAGGGTATTATTTTATATCCGCGTGGGAGTACGCAGTGCAGTGAGAAAGTATTGGAGCTTAGTCTATTAAACTACCCTCTAGTTATCATTGATCGTATCTTTCGAGAGGTGCAGATTGACTGTGTCTACCATGATCATTATCAAGGGGCTTATAAAACCACCCAGTATTTGATTGAGAAAGGCCATCAGGAAATCGGATATCTTTCAATGGCATTTGATGGTGTGACGAGCAGGGAAGACCGGTATAGAGGTTATCTTCAAGCTATGCTAGATCATGATCTGCCGGTAAACAGCCGTAATATTTACTTGAGCTGCTCAGAAGATTATATGCATCAGTTGAATGCTCCGAATGTGCAGTTGGCGTCGTTTTTAGGTAATAATTCCGCTTTAACGGCAGTCGTATGTGCAGACGACTATATCGCTGCATCATGCTTGTATACGGCAATCTCCATGCAAATATTGGTTCCGGATCATTTGTCTATCATAGGGTTTACCGACATTCAATTGGCAAGCTTGCTGCCGGTTCCATTAACTACAGCAAGACAAGCTACAGAGAAACTCGGACAAGCAGCTGTCCAGCGAGTTGTTAAACGGATGGATAATTCACGTGAAGGGGCGCTAACGATTAAGATTGATACCACCATCGTCGAGCGAAGCTCCGTTAGACCCAACGTTATTAAATAATTCGCTTGTAAATTAACTTTTGAGGCTCTTTCCCCACATTTTTGTGGAGGGAAGAGTTTTTTTATATCAGTGATATAAAATTGCGACATTGTATTTTTTATATTATTTAATGTTATTATTTCGGACTATTTGGTTGTATAGATCAGTGACATATAATAATCTGAAAATAGATCGTTGGAAATTCCAGTTTTCTATAAGCCATAATCTAACGGAAGCAGGTCGGGAAAATGAATAACACTAAGAAGGTCCATGTTGTATTTAAAACGCATTTGGATATTGGGTTCACGAATTTGGCTGCGCATGTATTAAGACAATACATGGAAGAGTATATTCCGAAAGCGATCGCTTTGGCCGATACATTAGAGGCTGAAGGAGGCCGCGCGCAATTTGTATGGACGACTGGATCCTGGCTAATTCGTTATTATTTGGATCGCGCACCTGCTTCGGAAAGAGAAGCGATGGAGAAGGCAATTCGTAAAGGACATATAGTGTGGCATGGGTTACCGTTCACTACACATACAGAGCTTATGGATAAGGAGCTTTTCCGATACGGGCTAACGATCAGCCAAGAGCTTGATCAACAATTTGGAAAACAAACGATAGCCGCCAAAATGACGGATGTGCCAGGTCATACCCTGTCCATGGTTCCGTATATGCAGAAAGCAGGCATTCAGTATATGCATCTCGGAGTTAACCCAGCATCTATGCGTCCTGATGTACCAAAGCTGTTTCGCTGGCAGGCAGAGGATGGCAGCGAATTAATTGTGAACTATGCCGGAAGCTACGGAGAGCCGGTTGAGATTGAAGAGATCGACGATATATTGCTATTTGCGCATACAGGTGACAATTGTGGGCCGCCAAGTGCTGAGGAAATCGAAGAGCAGTTCCGTGAAATCCAAGAACGATACCCTGACGCTGAGATTATAGCGTCTTCACTAGATGCATTTGCAAGAAGTCTTATGCAAGTTCGCGAGCAGCTTCCTGTGGTTAGTGAAGAAATCGGTGATACTTGGATTCATGGTGCAGGGACAGATCCATTAAAACTTGCCAAGCTTCGCGAGCTTCAACGTTTGAGAAGCAAATGGCTATCCGAAGGAAGCTTAGACGAGCATAGTACTGCCTATAAAGGGATGAGCGATGCTATGTTGATGGTAGCAGAGCATACATGGGGTTTAGACGTAAAGAAATGGCTTCCTGACTTTCGAAACTATGCGAAAAAAGATTTCAATGATGCTAGAATCAAGGACGAGATTGATGTAGACGATATTCCTGCGAAATTCAATTATATTGGTGCATTCGCTATGGATGAATTCGATAAACATTCTAGTGGTTTATTTGCCTCAGAACAGAGCGTCCGAAAGTATTCGATGATCGAACGTTCTTGGGCGGAGCAACGAGGCTATCTGGATCAGGCAGTCGCATGCCTGGATAAAGATAAACAAGCGGAGGCAAAGGAAGCGTTCGGTAGGCTAGAGCCTACGAGGAAAGATTGTTCCGCTGATGCTGAGCAGGTTAGTGTCCAAGAGGTGTACGCGGTTGAAGGTTATAAACTGACCTTTGGTGTGAATGGCTCACTTGTTCATTTATCGGACGCTAATGAGAAAGTATGGGTAGACGAAAGCCATCCCTTCGGCGTTTACGCCTATGAGACGTTTGGAACGGAGGACTATGCCAGATACTTCCGTACCTATATGCAAAATTTAAGCTTCACCCATCCATGGTCTGATGCCGACTTTAATAAGCCTGGCTTTGAATTCGTTCGACCATTACCTAGCCATCAGCTATATGAGCCCATCGTGACTGATATGAAGCGAGTAAACGGCAAACGGTTCTTGCTACGTTTACGCATGCCGGTACAAGCCTATGAATTATATGGTGCGCCGAAGGAACTTGAATTAGTGTATGATTTTGAGCATGAAGGTACGGTTGACGTATCACTGCAATGGTTCGGAAAAGAAGCGAACCGCCTTCCAGAAGCAAGCTGGTTCGGTTGTGCATTGAATGTCGATAATCCAAATCTTTGGATGATGGATAAGATGGGCTTGCCAGTCTCACCTTTGCGTGTAGTGAAGGACGGGAATCGTAATCTTCATGCCATTGGACGTGGCGTTAGTTATCAGGGGGCAGATGGGAGCGCCTTTATCGAAACTATGGATGCTGCTTTGGCTGCACCGGGTCAAAAAAGACTGCTACAATTTGATAATTCTTTTGTTTCTCTAGATAAAGGATGGCATTTTAATTTGCACAACAATATCTGGGGTACCAATTTCCCTATGTGGTACGGTGAAGATGCAGTATTTCGTTTTCGTCTAAATTTACAATCGAACCGTAAGTAAAATAATAGATGTACTTGTGACTGAAATGCACCCCTTAGAATAAACATTGGAAAACCCTCTGGGTCCGATGTCTTTCTATGAGGTGCATTTTTGCTCAGTTTCTGCAACTGATAAGATCTCAATGTTAAAAAGACAAATTTCCACTTGGAAAATTTGGTTTTCATAGATGATATCCCATATTCCGCCGATTTCTTCTACCGCATTCTTTACGCTTTTTAGACCGATACCATGAAAATGCTTGTCTCGTTTTGTTGTGGCTAATTCCCCGAAATGATTCATACGTATTGAATGCTGATATGGATTCTGTATTCTGATAAATAAAGTACCCTTATGATAATGAAGTTGGAATTTAATATAGGGCTGAGTCACACCTGGATGCTTGCATGCTTCTATGGCATTATCAAGGGTGTTCCCTAGAATAATGCTAAATGCATAAGCATCAAGGTCAAGCTGAGGTGGAATCTTAATATCCGTTTGAAAGGAAATACCCAGCTTTTTGGCAAATTGCGACTTGTAATTAATGATAGAGTCGATTAGGATGGAGCCGGTATTACTTTCACCTGAAGAGAGTTCTATTACTCCAAGAAGCTTATCCACATCATTCAGTCCGGCTTCTTTTTCCCCAGCTTGTAATTGAGACCTCAGGCCGAGCAAGATATTCCTGAAATCATGTTGAAACGTAAAGACTTCTTGCTGCCTTTCTTTCGTGAGCAGATACTGGTTCATATAGTAGGTGTTCTGCTGTTCCAACAAGTAGTTTTTATTCTGTGCCGATTGTATGGTTAATACACGATCACACAAAAGAATGATCAGGAAGTTGATTAACAGCAATCCTCCGGACAAAGTCGGATACAACGCCGGATATTCCCGCAATGACAGCTCGCCCGATAATTTTGCAATACTGAGGATGCTGATAAACGGAAAGCAGAACAGCCCGATCCAATACCAACTGCTTAGACTACCCTCGCCAAAAGCTTTGGTAAATCGAAGCGTGATCTGTACCAGTATAAACATCAGAATCTTCGACAAAAACAAGGTAAAGATGTATCCGCTTGTCGTATACACAGGTGCAGTAGCTGCATCTGAAAGAATAATCAGTGCGACTATAAATAAAGCAGCACCAATTCGCCATTGTATTTTTCCTTTATACAAAAAGGACAAGAGAACGATCCCCACTATATTAAGCCCTAGCATCCATAAGCCGGGGAATGGGCTGTAATGAAGGAGGAGTACGAAAATATAATAAGCAGTGTATACGGAATAAAGGATTACTTTGGATTCCCAAAGCCGTGGGAAACAATGATCATAGAAATAATGAATGATAAATGGGAGAGCTGCCAGTGTGAGGGCATAGAACAGCTCATCCAGTAGAATATTATTCAAGCAGACTCCCCCTGAATTGCAAATAACTCTTTTTCACTACGGTGCTTTGCTTATCGCTAATCGGAAGTTCTTCCCCACTCGTTAATACAATTTTTTTGCCCTGAATTTGTTTTATGTAATCGAAATTCACAAGATATGATTGATGAATCCGCACAAACTGCTTCGAAGGTAGCTTTCCTTCTTCTATAGATAAAGTACTGTAATATTCCGTTTGATCTTCCGTTGTTTGCAAAATGATTTTTCGGCGATCACTTGCCAAGTACATAATATTACGGATTGGAATAAGTAGTTTAGTTCCACTTTGGTGTACAGGCAGTAATTTTGGTTGATTTTGCTGACGCTTGACCTTTATTTGCTGAATCATAGAGATTAGTTTTTTTTCAAAAGACTCGTTATGTATAGGCTTCTTTATAAAACCAGAAGGTTGAACGTCAAATAGTTGAACATGATACTCTTCGTGGCTCGATACGTAAATCAACCGAACCCTATCATTATCACAATCTCTCCGTAATATATGACCCGCTGTTATTCCGCTTATTCCCTTCATTTCTATATCCATAAAAATAAGATCAAATGGACAACCATGTTGAATGGCTTTCGTGAAGCTTTCACCAGAATAGAATATGGATACCTCTATCTTTACGGTCTGCTGAATGGGATGGTTAAGGATCAATCTCTCAATATGTTCTGTTGCCTTGAAATCATCATCACAAATAGCAATATGTATCATGTGAAATTCCCCTCCTGTGTTATAAATAATAATACATTATATGGGAGTATAATCAACCTTTATCCTTTTAGGGATCACTTGGAAGCGGCGAAAGTTACATTTATTCCCGTGTTTTTTACCATTGCGATTAGTAATTCTAGTAAACATGCTAATTTAATATCAATTAGTAGCAAACGGTATGGAGGAGTTGAAAAATGAATACAACAATCTTTGAAGCTGAGGGATTAACTAAACAGTACGGCAGTGCAAATGCGCTTCATAATATAAATATGCAGATTAAACAGGGTGATATCTATGGCTTTGTAGGTGAGAATGGAGCAGGTAAAACCACACTCATGAAAATAATTAGTGGATTAGTTTACCCTACAAAAGGGACTTTCCAATTGATGGGTAAAAGTAGTGAGAAGGACATCGCACGAGTCAGAAAAAAAATGGGGGTTTTAATAGAGCTACCTGCCCTCTACCCCCATATGAATGCTGAAGAGAATTTAAGCTTTTATTGTAAGATTCATGGTATTTCGGATTTCAAGAGAATTAAAGATGTGCTGAATTTAGTGGGACTAACGGATGTTGAAAACAAAAATACAACGGAATATTCTCTGGGCATGCGTCAACGCTTAGGGCTGGCGATTTCCCTTCTCAATGAACCGGAATTTTTAGTGTTGGATGAACCGATTAATGGACTTGATCCTACAGGAATTGTAGAGATGAGAAAATTATTGGCTAAGCTGGCACATGAAAAAGGGGTTACCATCTTGATTTCCAGCCATATCTTGAGTGAACTCCAATTGTTAGCTACCAAATTCGGGTTTATTCATAAAGGGCAGTTCATTAAGGAAGTCTCTGTGGAAGAACTCTTACAATCAGCCGAAGCGCAAATTTGTATTAAGACCGTTGAAATAGCTGCAGCAATAAACGTGCTTAAGAACGATCTTAATATTCATTCGATCACATTGTCAGAAGCCGGAGAAATATTGGTTCCCAAGGATTTGACAGATCTTGAACAGTTAATGTCAACGTTAATTAGAAATGGAATTCCACTTGAAGGAATTAACCTGTCCACAGCAAATCTTGAGCATTATTATATGGATCTGATAGGAGAATGAGCAATGAGGGATTTTCTGAAAGCTGAGTCTTACTTTATAAGAAGGGATATCATGTTTAAGGGAATTTCTCTTCTGTTCCTTATAGCAAGTCTGGTACTAGCAATCTGGATTGGCGGTAAAGGTGGTTTTGAAATCGGTAATCTCGCGGAACCCTTAACGATTGTGACACCTTTATCTTTATTTTTTTATTTTATTATTCCGGTTTACGTATGTTTTTTTGCAACCGAAGGATTTGAATATGGATCTATCAAAGTTATCCTGGCTTCCGGACAAAGTAGGTTTATCTATATCACGGGGAAATACCTTTCTGTTTTTAAAATTATTATATGGTGGATTTTACAATTTACAGTAGTGTTTTATCTCGCTTATATGATAGCTGCTTTGATAATTGGGACTAACATCGGTAATCGTAATTTTTCTGCTGACTTGATTCAGGTTTCCCGTGTACTGGGATTAAATATCCTTTATTTATCAGCTTATGCTGCTCTAATCATTATGGTAGGTATTCTTATTAAAAGAACGGCTTCAGCGGTGGTTGTAACTTTTCTAATTATATTCGGAGACTTCATGATATCCGGTTATTTCCGTGATGCTTCCTCCGCATGGTTAAGGGGGATTTCAGACCATGCTTTAACGACCCAAGTTATGAAGTTTTCCGGAATCTACGTCGTTAATTCACAACATATAGTCCTAACCGGAGCAAAGAGCTTTATGGAAGTGGTGTTGATTCCTGTGATTATCATAGCTATTAGTTTGTCTGTCACCTATATTTCGTTTGGAAAAAGAGATATACACGCGTAGATAAAGGAGGAATTGAAATGGACAGGGGTAATAGATCACCAAAAACGATCGTTATTATAGGTGCGTTGCTAGCTATTGTAGTTTTTGTTGTTCTTTTTGTTGGTATTGAGATGGGATGAGGCTAGTCTCAGTATATGTTGCGGGGAGTTATGTGAAATGAAATACAATGTAGTATGGATCAGCATTAAAGAGTTATTTCATCCTTACCGTAAAAACATTTGGATAATCAGTATTGTTATGTTGGTGACTTCTGTAGGGAGCTTTTTGACTCCTTGGTTTACCAAGCAACTTATTGACATTGGTATTCTAGGTTTGGATTTTTATCGAGTTATTCAATACGTAGGACTGATATTTTTAGTATTCCTTATCCAACAATTACTTGGTATTTTTCAATTCTATTACTACAAGGAAATAAGTGTGAGAATACCATATGACTTGAATAAGAAAGCATGTAAACATGTGTTATCCGTACGCACGAAATTTTTTAAAGACAGAAATTTCTCAGTAGTGATGTCTGAGCTTTTTCAAGATATCGCCAACATATCGTCTTTGACAGACACGCAATTTTTAACATCTTTCGTTAATCTATTTAAAGTTTTCGCCGGCTTAACAGCATTGTTTTATATTAACTGGAAATTAACTCTAGTTATGCTCGCTACAATTCCAGTCAAAATGCTAATTAGCAGTTTTTTATATAAAAAGCAAGTAAAGGTATATGAAATCATTATGCACTTGCAATCAAATTTCTCAGAATGGTTAGGGGATGCAATTAGTGGCATTGAAGCGATAAAAGTATGGGGGATTACTGGAAAACGACTAGCGAAACTGAAAGTGAATCTGGATGGAAGTAAAAATGCTAAATCCAAGTTAATGCGTTATGGATTTATTGATAGTATATCGGGTTCATTTATGACGACATTGTTTACTTGTGGTCTTTACTTGTACGGTGCTTGGTTAATCCAAAAAAATGAAATCACTATTGGCGGTCTGGTATCTTTCATTTCGTACTCATCATTGGTATTTGAACCAATTACTATCATATCGTATTTGATTACGCAATTATCCAGCGTGAAACCAGCCTTTGAGCGGTTTTTAAAATTTCTAAATACGGATGCTGAAATTGATAAACCGGAAGCGAAGGAATTATTAGAATCAATATCTATCAATGATCTTAAATTCGAAAATGTATCCTTGGTTTATGAGAATGAAAAAGCTCTGGATCAAGTGAATTTCACCATTCAAAAAGGTGAGAAAGTAGCGATTATTGGTTTGAACGGCAGCGGCAAATCATCTGTTGTAAATCTGCTGCTAAGATTCTATGAGCCTACTGAAGGCAGCATCAAAATAAACGATAAAGATGTGAAAGAGTATACTTTTGAATCCTATCGCTCAATATGGAGCTTGATGGCTCAAAACAATTATCTTTTCAATGATACTGTGGCGAACAATATCAACATTTCTGAAGAGCTTACACTTACTGAGATATTGGAAAGCTGCAAACAGTCAGGGGCATATTCATTTATCCAAGACCTGCCCGAAAAAATGGACACTCGAATTGGTTACAATGGCGCTAAACTATCGGGTGGACAAAAACAAAAAATAGCACTCGCCCGAACATTAGCACGTAAGGATACAAAAATTCTGCTATTGGATGAAGCAACCTCAAGCTATGACTATTACTCGGAGCAGGTTTTTAACGAGGAATTGTTATCTTCAGATCGTTATATGATGACTATCATTATCACGCATCGACCGGAAGTATTAAAGAGATTAGATAAGATTATTTATTTAAATGGTGGCAAGGTTCTTGGGATAGGAACTTTTGATGAGTTGTATACATCTCAGGAGAGTTTTAGAGATATGATTACTAGTACGCAAAGGGAGGAAACCCCGGATGCCTTTTATTCCTTTTCAAACGAGAGCGAATCTACATTACGTCTATGACATGAATAGAAACAGTATTTATAAAATCAAACAGAATCAGTATGAAGCGTTAAGTCATATTTCTGAAGGCAGTTATGAGGAAGCTGATGTAAATGTGCTTAAAGATTTTCAAAAGAGAGGGCTTTTAGCTGAATCTCCGATTCTACAAATTGAGCATCCGGCCAGTCAAATGTTGGAGTACCAGTTAGAGCGCTGTGTTAACTCAATCACTTTTCAAATGTCTCAAAATTGCAACTTGCGTTGTGGTTACTGTCCTTACTCAAGCAATGAAATTTATAATAATCGTTCACATTCTGCCCTGAATATAACCTGGGATACTCTGCAGCAAGGGATTGATTTCCTTGTAGCCCATTCTAAAGACGTGGACCACTTGCATGTAGCTTTTTATGGTGGGGAGCCTTTGATTGAAAAAAAACTCATCATAGATACTATGAAATATACACAGGAAAAAGTCAGCGGCAAAGAAATTTCCTTTGGTATGACTACTAATGGCACACTTCTGGATGATAGTTTTGCAAGGGAAGTTCGTGATTTTAACATATCCATTATGATTAGCCTAGATGGACCGAAGGATGTTCATAATGAAAATAGGACGTTTGTAAATGGACGTGGTTCCTATGAGATTGTATATCGTAATGTTGTACATATTCGAGATAACTATCCTGATCTATATCAAAAACTGAAGTTCAATACAGTTATTAGTCCAGATGGTAAGTTCGAAGAAATCTTTGATTATTTTAGAGCGGGAGAAGGAGTTAGTGACCTCTCTAAAGTTAACTTTAATACACTATCCATGAACTATACAGAGACGGAATTCGTTTATGGTGAGGCTTATTTTGAAGAACGAAATTACGAAGCTTTGAAGGCATATCTATTGCTGCTAGGAAAAGTAAAAGAAGAGCCTGTGGCCTATCATAAACGTGATATTGAAACCATTTATAGCTACAAAGAGTTTCTTTCGCCAATCAATGAGACCCCGAAAATTGCTCATCCCAGCGGGACTTGTATACCAGGCTTGAAAAAACTTTTTGTAGATGTAAACGGTAACTTATTTCCTTGTGAGCGTATAGATGAAAATTCTTCACTAATGAAAATGGGAAATCTTCAGGATGGTTTTGATATTAAAAAGGTTCGAGAAATTTTGAATGTTGGAGCAGTTACGGAACAACACTGTAAAGAATGCTGGGCCTTTCATTGCTGCTCTATATGCCCCGCTGCAGCGGATAATGGAAAGGATGAACATTATTCAGAAAGCTATAAGCTTAGCAAATGCAACAGGGTTAAAGCGTCGGCATTAGAGAATTTGAAGAACTATACGATGATGAGGGAATTTAAATATCAGTTTAAAAGAGAGGATATTTCACTGTGAAGAAAAAACTGGCGGTTTACCCTTTTCACAAAGGTCTGATACCTTTATTGCTAACAGAAAGTGAGCTTCAGAATTTCGAGCTGATGTATGCCGTAGTTCCAAAAGGCTGGGAGTCATTCGATGAAGTGGACGACACTAAAAAGGCTTTAATATGTGATGAAGAGAGCTTTTATTTAAATGATCTGATTAACTCAGTTGATGTACTGTTATTATGTAAGCCTCAATTTCAAGTTGATGAATCAGGTTACTGCCGGTTAACTTCTCTTGCAGAAGAGAAGGGAAAGCATATTATGTACGTGTCTGAATTAAAAACTGTATTAAACCAATCAACCATAGAGGGTTGGGAGTGTCTGGATCTAGAGCATCCTTCTATATCGAAACAGAATGCATTAGCGAGTATCGACGTCCCAGTTATTTTAATTATGGGGATGGGGGAAAACTGCGGAAAATGGAATTTGCAGCTTAAACTAAGTGAAAACTTTCGCAATTCGGGATATAAGATGAGTTTGATTTCCAGCAATGCACTATCTAGATTATGGGGATACCATACAATCCCAGACATTATAGACGGCAATGATCTAACGTTTTCAGAACAGGTCGAGAGTATTAATGCCTATATTAAATATATAGAACAAGCTGAGAATCCAGATGTCATTATTATTGGAGTTCCAGGAAGCATTCTTAAGTATAGCACTTCAGTTCCCAATGGATATGGGTATATACCTTTCCTAATCAGTAATGCAGTCACACCAGATATCACAATATTAAGTTTGTATAACGGAAATTACGAAGAATCTCATTTGAAAGAAATGAAGTCCACTTGTTTATATAAATATGGCGTTAATATTGATTACTATCATATTTCTGAGAATGTTTGTTTATATAATCCAGAAGCAAGACAACTAGAATACTATTCTGTAGATTATCGAGACTCAATGGAAAACAATTCCTATTCTCAAGAGGGGATGTATACTTTTAATCTTTCTAATTCTACAAGTCAGGAAGAGGCTTTTAGAAGAATTATAAGTGAGCTGCAAAATAATATTCCGATGATTTAAAGGAGGGGAAGGAGTTGTTGTATCTAAACGAACAGGTTATAGAAGAAACAGTCAAAAATTATGTCAAAGAATTCGATAGAACGACCAATCTATTAGGTGTAACTTCTGTTAGAAATATCATTTATATTTTAACAGATCTCGAGAACGAACTTGGATTCCAAATCAATGATTCTTTTGTCCGTGAAATCAAAGACTTAACTGTAGAAAAACTTATTGAAGTTATACCGAAACATCTAAAGTAGTGGCATAGAAATTTCGCTCTATCATTCTCAATGCTGACATAAGAGATGTATTCAAAACAGACCCTATGACAAACTGAAAGGAGGGGACTAAACAATGGAACTGAATAAAAACGCTTCTCAACAAGTAGCTCCTATGGTCTCTACATTTGCAACTTGCTGGTGTATGTGCCTATGCCTTATTTTTACAGAAAAAAGACATAGTGACCAATTAGATGCTTTGAATGCTGTTAAAAATTAGTGAAATTATGCATCATTAATTGAGATCCTGTTTTTGACGAAGTTTTATTAGAAAATTGGCTGTTTTGGATACATCCTTTATGTCAGCATTTAAACTCTAATATAAAATCTCCGGCAACCATATTGCCAGGAGATTTTTTTGTTCAGGGCTTGTTTTGATTGGGCTGATATCGGAAGAGTACTGAAAGTCACAGAGGATTATTTTAATTATAGATATAATGAAAGCGTTATCTTTTTATTGCAGTTTACTTAAATTAAAAGGAGATAAGCTATGAGAGTGAACAAAGTTTCTTTTAACCAGCTTGTGTTTATTTGTTTAGGGATTCAATACATGTTAATGCATTTGTTCTCTGCAGGCGAGGCGATTGTCATCACATCCATAGAGCTTGTTATATACATGATTTTTACAGTTGTTGGCCTTGTAGGATTTTTTATGCGGAGCAGAAAAGTGGATAGTGAGGCTATTTCCGGATTGGTCGCATTATTCTTCAGTGTATTATGGATGGTCTCTTTATTCTCGCAATTTAAGAAAGAAAGCTACCCAGATGCTTTAACGGTAATTAATTCGCTTGGCGTAGCTACTGCCTTACTTGTGCTTCTGGCTGAGTTCATCATTATAGCTAAGGCCTAGCGTAAACACAAACAAAAAAACAAGACAGGTCTATTTAAGACTTGTCTTGTTTTTTATGCATCCCCAGAAATGAAAGCACACCCTGAGCATTCCGCTTAAATTCATATTCTGAATCATGCTTCGTATGATGGAATCTTGTTTCCGAGATTGGATAAAACGGAGTGACCTCTACATCATTCCAGACAAAATAGTAATCTTGCCCACTACGCTCGACGCTCGCTTTGCAGCCATATCCCTCATAGGTTCCCATATATGAAGCATAAATGCTATCGTCAAGCGGGTAGGCTTGCGGAGAGATCGGCACCCTTACAGGTTCGCCGAAGACTAATCCAGCTAGCGATTCCGTTAACTTAGTGACGGGTACGCAATCATAATTAGTCAACATGATTATGCTTGTTTGATCTTCAGGGTATCTATGCAGTTCACTTCGGAAGCCGCGATAGGCACCGCCGTGATACATTCTTTTTCGATCAAAACGTTCGTCCAAGAACCAACCAAATCGATATTTGAGGTTACTGGAATGAAAAGCCATCTCTAGGGTGTTATGAGACACTAATTGATCGGAGTATAAGGCTTGATCCCACAGGAAAAGATCGGCAGCGGTCGAATACATCCCGCCAGCAGATAAGATAGAACTCATATCTATGTATTCCCCCTGAGTATACTCTCCCCAAGAAGAATGATAAGGTGAGGCTAATTTTTGAATAATCTGCTGATTGTTATAAACTCCTGTATTTACCATGCCCAGAGGCTGTAATATAAAAGTAGTGATATAATCTTCAAATGTCATCCCTGTAATCTTCTCAATAATCATCCCAAGCAAATAATAACCTGAGTTGTTATAGGCAAATGAAGTGCCAGGCATAAATGCAGGGGGCTGACTCACAAATAGCTGTAACATCTCCTGTGGAGTCAGCTTTAGCTTATTTAATTTTTGATTATATTCGGGTATGGAAGTGTAGTTGGCTATACCAGAGGTATGTCCTAGCAGGTGAAGGATGGTAATCCCCTCTAGTGCATGCTGCTGAGGGAGATATTTTAGGATTGGATCTTCCAGTCTGAGACGTTTTTGTTCTTTCAGCATCAGGATAGCCATGCCAGTGAATGATTTGGTAAGTGACCAGATCCGGAATTTGGTATCTAAAGTGTTGGGGACCTGATGTTCAAGATTCGCATATCCGTACGCTTTATGTAACTTGATTTCTCCACGCTGAGCTATTAAGACTGTGCCACTTAATGGCCAGCTTTGTTCGTATTTATCTAAATAGTGCTCCAGACGCTGGAACTGTGTATCCACAGGTAACCCCTCCTTAAAGGCATATTCTAACATAATAATAAATTCAGTTGAAGTGGAGAGAAATCGATGAGATATGATTGTTTGATTATTGATGATGAAATTGAGCTTGCGGAGACCACCTGCGAATATTTTAATTTGTTTGATGTTCAAACCGCATTTGTTACGAGCGCCGATGCCTGTCGGAGCTTTTTGAGTGAGCATCAGGTGTCGATGTTACTCCTAGATATTAATTTAGGTGGTGAATCCGGCTTCCAGTTATGCAAAGAACTGCGTCAGACGACCGGGATTCCCATCCTGTTTATTAGTGCCCGCTCCAGTGAGGATGATGTATTAATTGCGCTAGATATCGGGGGAGATGATTATATTCATAAGCCGTATACCTTGAGAGTGCTGCTGGCAAAAGTAAAGGCGGTGCTTAAACGGTACAACAACGAAGTTGTAGCCGAGTCCTCCCTTCTTGAATCCGGACCCATCCAGATTGATCCAGAACTCAGAAGGGCAAGTCTTAACAGCGTACCCCTCAAGCTGAAAACAATGGAATATAAATTGCTAAAGTTTTTGATCCAGCATAAAAATCGGGTAATCCCTAAAGAGGAGCTATTTACAGGGGTATGGGGGGATGTTTTTGCGGGAGATGGCACCTTAAATGTACATATCCGTCATCTTCGTGAGAAGATTGAGCAGAATCCTAACGATCCGCAGTACATCCGTACCGTATGGGGCATCGGTTATGCTTTTGAGGATAAATAAGCTATGACTAAAAAACTGCTGATAGCTCTGATGCTCACTATACTCGCTGCAAGTATAACTCTCTTATTGCTGATATTTAATTTGAAAGTGGAGACCTCAACAGACCGAGTGGCGATCAATACCATTGTTAAGCTTACAGAGCAGCATTGGGATAAGCTTGAGCCGAAACTGTACAAGGAAAGTCCCTATGATTTCGCCATTATTGATACTTCTGGTGAGCTAAAATATCAGACTGAAAATGCGATTTCCGTTAGCGTTAATGAAGCTATCAATAATCGGGATACCTTAGTCGACGTTGTTGTTCAGGATCAGCTGGTGGGTAAAGTAATTATTAATAATGATTACCGTTCGATTTTTATACATATAAAACAACAATTTATACAAGTTTCAGTTGCGATGCTGCTTTTGCTTACAATTCTAGGCATCCTCTATATTTGGTTCCTGAATAGATCCATTCTTCGTCCGTTTCGCAAAATGCAGCTATTCGCAAAGCATATCGCAAGAGGCGATCTTGAAGTGCCTCTGGAGATGGATCGTAATCATCTATTTGGTGCTTTTACCGAAAGCTTCGATATGATGCGGGAAGAGCTTGCGGCGGCTAGACACAGTGAATATTTAGCGAACAAGAGTAAGAAGGAGCTGGTTGCTAGTCTCAGTCATGATATTAAGACACCCGTCGCTTCGATGAAGGCGATTACGGAACTGATGTTATTAAGCGCAAGAGATGAGAAGACAAGCAGACAGCTAAATACCTTGTATTCCAAAGCGGATCAGATTGATCGTCTGGTCACAGACATGTTCCATTCCACCTTGGAGGAACTGAATGAACTAAACGTCAGCTTAACGGAGGAGAATAGTCACCTCCTGATCCAAATTATAAATAATGTGAACTTCTACGAACGGATTTCAGCAGCATCTGTGCCAGACTGCATCATTATGGTGGATCCCTTACGGCTGCAGCAGGTCATCGATAATGTGGTGAACAATTCCTATAAGTATGCCTACGCCGGTACACCCATCGATATTCAATTCGAGATTAGGGATCATTATCTGGAGATTGATGTTCTGGATTATGGTCCGGGTATCCCTGAGGAGGAATTGCCTTTAATATTCAATAAATTCTTTAGGGGCAGTCTGGCCGTGAGCCAGAACGGTGCAGGTCTAGGTCTGTACATTTCTCGTTATATGATGCAAAAAATGCAGGGCGACATTGTATGCTCCAATCGGGAGGATGGATTTACTGTAAAGCTGCTGATTCCTTTAGCAGGATAGAATTAAGAATTCGCTAAGGATTGCACAAAGACATGTTAAGAACATTTAACGTACGATTAGGTTGCAATTACGAATGAGTCTGTGATTGCAGCCATTATATTGTGCGTAGAGCTAGGGTTACTATTAGCGTAATTAATGAGCATGAACGTAAATGGAGTGTTCAACATGAACGAAGTGAATAATAAAGTATTGATGCAGACCCATAAGCTTGGAAAAACCTTTTCCCATGGAGGAACTCAACAGCATGTATTAAAAAATCTAGATCTGACCTTATATCATGGTGATTTCACGATTATCATGGGCAGCTCTGGTTCTGGTAAATCAACACTGCTGTATGCCATTTCGGGAATGGATAAACCAACACTTGGAGAGGTCTTGTTTGAAGGTCAAGATATTACGGCGATGAGTAATGATCAGCTGGCGATATTCCGGCGGAAGAATTGTGGATTTGTGTTTCAGCAGATCCATCTGCTCGATTCAATGAGTGTGCTCGACAATGTATTATCAAGTGCTTTTCTTGTCCAAAAGGATAGAGCTGGGGCTGTGGAAAAAGCCAAAAAGCTGCTCTTAGATGTAGGCCTGGATGACACCATCTGGGGTAAGTTTCCAGCGCAAATCTCAGGAGGAGAAGCTCAGCGTGCCGGAATTATCCGGGCCCTGATCAACAGTCCAAAAGCGGTCTTTGCGGATGAGCCGACTGGAGCGCTAAATAGCTCAGCAGGAATAGGGGTACTGCGTGTCCTAACCGAGGTAAATAAGCAGGGGCAAAGCATAATTATGGTAACCCATGATCTCAAAACTGCGCTGCGTGGTAATCGGATCTTGTATCTGCAGGATGGAGTAGTCATCGGAGATTTGCGCCTTTCCCCTTATAGCGAAGATAGTGGACCTGAACGGCAGCAGCAATTACAGTCCTTTCTGACCGAATTGGGGTGGTAGGGATGAGAAGCTTAATAGGAAAGCTTGCTTGGTCCAATATTCGTAAAAGAAAAAGTGCAACGATTACACTCTTCGTATTGATTATGATTGCTGCGCTGCTGCTGAACATTGGCCTCACAGTCAGCTTGAAGCTTAATTCTTTTCAGCAAGAAAAAATATTGAAGCTAAATACACCTGATATCACCGCTTATTTTCCCTTAAATGAGAATGTGAAGAATTATGAATCTCTGGTGGATAGCTATCCTTATACTGAAACATGGGAGAATGAGGCGGCGCTTCTGCTACCTGATGTAAAGATAAACTACGGGGGAAACAATACAGCTATTGCTTTCTTGATTCTTAATAAGGATTCGCAGCGCTCTATGGGACTATTTAATACCACTTCTCGGTTGGAACCTGCGGATCAAAATACAATTTATTTGCCGTATATCTTTCACGGAGGCTCAGGGTATAACCTTGGGGATACGATCTCGTTTGAATACGATAACAACAAATTTACTTATACCATCGGTGGATTTACGGAGGAACCCCTTTTTGGGACATTGACGAATGGGGCTTTGAAAATATTTTTAAACGATGAAGGTTATAAGCAATTAGAGGAACGGCTTGGGAAAGAAGTTCAATTTAATTTTTTATCTGTACAATTAAACGAACGGGCGAAAGAAGTCAAGCTGGAGCAAAAGTTGAGTGAACAGATTTTTGGATCTGGAAATACAAGTTCATTTTTAGTCATGCGAACTGATGTGGGGCTCGAAGGTAACCGCGTTTTTGTGAATATTTTAGCCGCTATTCTGATTGTATTTGCATTGATTATGGTTGTAATCTCGTTGATTGTGATCAGGTTTCAGATCTTCGGGAATATTGAGGATAATCTAACCAACATCGGTGTTTTGAAAGCGAACGGTTATACGTCAAGGCAGATCATATCCTCATTTCTGTTACAGTTCGTCTCAGTGTCTATGATGGCCTCCATACCGGGAAGTTTGATTTCTGTTCTAGTCATGCCCTTAGTAGGTAATATGATTTCGTCTTCGGTTGGACTGTTGTGGCCGACAACTTTTGAATTATTAAGTGCTTTGTTGAGTTTGCTTATCGTTACGGTGCTGATTCTCTTAGTTGCCTACCTGTCTAGTAGAAAGATTCGAAGGATTACTCCGATAGCAGCTCTTCAGAGCGGGCTTCTTACCCACAATTTTAAGAAAAATCATTTTCCGCTAGCGAGCACTTCATTGAATTTGCAATTCGCCTTAAGTCTGAAGTCTTTATTTAGACAGACCAAGCAGAATTTTATGATCGTGCTGATCGTTGCAGGGTTGACCTTTTCGAGTATATTTTGCTCCATCCTTAATTTTAACTTTAAAGGGGATACTTCAGCCGTTTTAGATTTAGTGGGTCTAGAACGTACCAATTTGCAACTTGATCTAAAAAAAGCTGATCATGATCCAAAGATATTTGCAGAAGTAGAGGCCATGCCTGAGGTTCAGAAGATCTCCATATTGGAAGGTAGAGTAGCTTCTATAGATGATTCCAGTTTTATGATCCGTGTATCTGATGATTATGCCAAGCTGGAGACGCAGACGGTCTATAAAGGTAGGCAGCCCATTTTTGATAATGAAATTGCGGTATCCGGTGTAATCTCAAAAATGAAAAATAAATCGATTGGGGACGAGATTCCAGTTACGTTTAATGGGGTAACCCAAAATTATTTGGTGACTGGTCTTAGCCAGCAGATTAATCAGTTAGGTATGGTTGCTACCATAACAGAAGATGGAATGAGAAAATTGCAGCCGAATTATTCCGTTCAGTCCATTAATGTATACTTAAAGGAAGGGGAAGATCCTCAAGTCTTCATTCAAAAGCTTGAAGAACGTCTCCCTGGACAATGGATCGTAACGAACATTTTAGACATGTTAGAAAGCACGCTTAGTACATTCACTTCAGCAGTATCTTCTATGACAGCAGTCATTACCGCGGTCACAATTATAGTGGTTAGTTTAATTTTGTATTTGGTGATTAAGACGTTGATTATGAAACGTAAGCGGGAATTCGGTATTCTTAAAGGTATTGGATATACAACCTTTAATCTGATGACACAGATTACGTTCAGTCTTTTTCCGGTGATTGTAGTTGGAGTATTATTGGGGAGTTTAGCAGGTTATTTTTTCTCGGATTCAGCGTTTGTATTATTGCTTTCAAGTCTAGGCATTTATAACGTTCAGCTGGCGGTTAGTCTGCCTCAAGTGCTTCTACTCTGTGCTGTCATTCTAGTGGTTGCTTATGTGGTATCCATGTTAGTTGCAAGACGGATTCGGAAGGTCAGTGTATATGATTTAATTATGGACTAAGCGCTTGAACAAGAAACAACGAGCTGGAGGTAGGCCGCACCTGTATTAATAGGTTTCGTAGCCACTCCATACTCGTTGTTATTTTTATTACATATTCATTCGTCCGTCATCATAATTGAATTGCCAATCGATGCCGAATTTATCTTTTAGACTACCATAACACGAGCTCCAGAAGGTTTCTTGTAATTCCATACCTACTTTGCCGCCTTCTTTAAGCTTATGAAAATATTTTTTTATGCCATCCAAATCCTTACTAACTACCGAAAGACTAATGTTATTTCCTTCCACAAAAGGCATGCCCGGAAAAACATCAGAGAACATTACATTACTGCCTTCGATATTCAAGCGAGTGTGCATAACTAAATCTTTGGCTTCTTCAGGAAGAGTGAAATTGGGATCAGGTGGTGTTTCGCCAAAGGTCATGATTTGTGGACGTTCAACGCCAAATACCTCCGCGTAAAATTCTGCGGCTTGACGGCAATTCCCGTTGAAATTCAGATAAACATCGATAGACATTTACTTCACTCCTTAAAAGTTTTATTGGCATCGAAAGCATAGTTTAAAGTTAAAATTTAAGATATCTCGCGACTTCCATATTGTATCATTTACCAGTGTATAAACAAATATACTTATAGTCTCATTTGGTATGAACTTAAATATGACTAATCAAAAAAAGCCGCTGGAATATGATCCAGCGGCTTTTTTCCTATGATTTAATTCGTTTACCGAGCAGAACTAGTAGCCAAATGATACCAGCACCTACTATGGCATGACCGAGACCCGCAATATGCGGTAAGAAGCTGATATCAGTCCCGTTAATTTGCAGCATCCCGCGAGTGGCCATAGTACCGATCGTGATCAGGAGACCAATGTTATATACAATGTACCATGCGCCAAAGGATTTAGCTTCATGGATATTAAATAACTTGGCTAGGATCAATGCGATTATAAAGAAGAAGAAGCCCAGTACAAGGATATGAGTATGAAGTGCAACTAAGATGGTGTTTCCTTCGAAATCATTCATTTTGGTAATTTCACGATAAGCAACACCTGCTATCAAACCAAGAATGGCATAGAAAAAAGACGTGTAATACAATTTTTTCATGATCATGACTCCTTTATGTTTATTGTTATATTGAAATCATATCTTTCAAATAAGAACGCAGTATGAACAAATGATTATATAGTGATTAATTTCACGGAATTGACAAAAATTAACCCCTTAAGCATGTCCCACATAGTTTCCACACAATATTCATCTATAATCATTAATATTATTGAACCCCACTATTCGTTAGATTCAGGGTGTTCGATGGCACGGGAGGATGAATATGAAAAAAGCGGATTGGATCATAGCCATTCTAGTTATGGGAATGGGTCTGATGTGCATGTTGGTTTCAGCAAATTTTTTTCGTATTGATTTTTTCCGTATTATAAAGTAGGAGATGGTTTTTTTGAAAAGAGGAGTATTTGCAGTAATCTGTGTTGTTATTTTGTCATTTGGAATTGGAACAGCAGCTTATGCTGCCGGGTTTGCTCCAAGCACTTTTAAAGAGATGTTGCCCTTTATGAAAGAAAGACATCCTAACTTAGGTGATTCCGAACTAGAACAAATGTATAAGAGCTGTCATCAACAAGATGGCATTTCTAATACTCGTGGAATGATGTAAGGCTATGCTGATATAGAGTCAACTATAAACAACGCCTTTTAAAAAGAACCCTTTGTTGCATACAACAAAGGGTTCTTTTTTTAACTTTATCATCCCATAAGTATCCTATTACAATCTTAAGTTACCGGGTTCAATGCTCCTTGATACTCATACATTAAATTGTCGATAATCTGCTGTACGGACAATATCTCTTTAATCTCATGAACTCTGGACCCGGCAAACACTAATCCGTTCTTAACATCTCCTCTAAGCGAAGTTAGCAGGGATTCCATGGTACAGAAGCGATGCGAACATACCTTTAGACAATTAGAGCATTTTGCTATTTTTAATTTGGCATCATCACTAATACGTTCTGTGAATTCATTACGAATCGCTCTGCCATCTAGCCCA
>Ga0153923_100212_pt1 | contig 24698 bp, 21 predicted proteins | sample TSNJ007MetaG_FD_104682 | JGI IMG/M metagenome (GOLD analysis project Ga0153923, IMG submission 104682) | Attine ant fungus gardens microbial communities from New Jersey, USA - TSNJ007 MetaG | ecosystem: Host-associated > Fungi > Mycelium > Unclassified | place: USA: New Jersey, Brendon T. Byrne...
ACCGTCGGCCTGAGGTTCGGCCTTGGGGCGCAGCATGCCCAGGTCGGTGCCGCAGTGCGGTTCGGTCAGGCACATGGTGCCGGTCCACTCGCCGGAGACCAGTTTGGTCAGATAGGCTTCTTGCTGCTCAGGGGTGCCGTGCTCGGAAATGGTGTTCATCGCGCCGTGCGACAGTCCCGGGTACATGCCCCACGACCAGTTGGCTTCGCCGACCATTTCGCTCACAGCCAGACCCAGCGACTCAGGCAGGCCTTGACCGCCGTGCTCGACGTCATGGGCCAGGCTTGGCCAGCCGCCTTCGACGAATTGCTTGTAGGCTTCTTTGAAGCCAGTCGGGGTTTTCACACCGGACTCGCTCCAGGTGCAGCCTTCGAGGTCGCCCACGCGGTTCAGCGGTGCCAGTACCTGCTCACAAAACTTGGCGCCTTCTTCAAGAATGGCGTCAACCATGTCCGGCGTTGCTTCGGAGCAAGCTGGAAGGCTCTGATAGTGCGCTTCGTAGCCGAGCAGTTCGTCACGTACGAAGCGAATATCACGCAAGGGGGCCTTGTAGTCAGGCATAGCGATAAACCTCTGCTGATGTAACCGGGAATGAACGACCGTGTTGATTTGTTGTGACGGTCAAACAGTTGTTTGAAACATACGTTTACGCCTAAATCTTGTCAAGCGTCGATCTTTTGCCGTTCGTCATCAGCTCTGCCAAATCCCGGACACAGCAAACTGCCATGAACCGCGAAGCGGCATGGGCGATAAAAAAAGATTAGTTGAGGGAGAAGGACTTACAACGAAAAACGCCGCGACAGGGCGCGGCGTTCGGCAAACGGTGAGGGTGAAAAGTCAGGCAAACGTATCGATGATCGTACCGAGCATTTCATCGGAAGCCTTGGCGACCTTGGTGCCCAGCTCCACCTGAAACTTGCCTTGAGCCATCTCGGCCATCGCACTGCCCGGATCCATCTGCTGGCTGCGGTCGATACCGCGCAGACGATCGACCTGCGCCTCGGAAGACTGGCTGGTGACAGAACGCTCGATGGTGTTGTTGGCGATCTGGCTGGCCGCCTGATCGACACGGTTCTGCCCAGTCTGAATGGTGCTCAAACCCGCATAAAAAGCTGTGTTACCGGAGATTTCCATGGAGTTCTCATCCTTGGGAAGGATCAATGGTTGCCATTGAAGCAGAGGCGCCAGAAAAACACCCGTCAAAAATACTGATGGCACAGTGCCCTGTCATAGCCAAAAGCATTAATCCAGCAGATCGAGTTGCAAGTGGGCTGCCACCGCTTCGGCACTGAGCGCCTTGAGTTTCGGCACGCGCCCCAGACAAGGCGCCGGCAGCCGTTCGGCCAGCGTCGCCAGATTCTCTTCCAGCCGCGAGGTCTTCGGATCAATGATATTGGCCACCCAACCGGCCAGTTGCAGACCATCACGGGCAATTGCCTCGGCCGTCAGCAAGGCATGACTGATGCAGCCCAACCGCACCCCCACCACCAGAATCACCGGCAGCTTCAACGCGATGGCCAGATCCGACAGATTGTCCTGATCGGCCAACGGCACCCGCCAGCCACCCGCGCCTTCGATCAGAGTGAAATCGGCTTTCAACGCCAGGATTTCGCGCATCGGCGCCAGCAACGATTGCACAGTCAGCGCGACACCGGCCTCACGCGCTGCCAGATGCGGCGCGATGGCCGGCTCGAATGCCACCGGATTGACCTGTTGATAAGTCAATGGCACCGAACATTCCGCCAGCAGCGCCAGCGCATCGGCATTACGCAAACCCTTGGGCGTTACCTCGCAACCTGAAGCCACCGGTTTCCCCGCCGCCGTACTCAGCCCGGCCGAGCGCGCAGCATGCAGTAACCCGGCAGCCACGGTGGTCTTGCCGACATCGGTGTCAGTCCCGGTGATGAAATAGGCTGCGCTCATAACGGTTTCTCCAACACGGCGTAGACCACCTGGTAAGTCGCCGGCAATCCCTGTGCCTGACGGAACTGCTCGTAAGCCTCGACCAACCCAAGAATCCGCTCGCGTCCGGTCAAGCCACCTGGCCGACCGGGGTTGAGATTGTGCGCGCCGAGCGCCTTGAGTTCGTGGGTCAGGCTGCGCACATCCGGGTAGTGCAGCACATGCGCCTGATTCTGCAGACTCACCGTCCGCAAGCCGCTGGCGGCACACAACTGCTCATACCGGGCGAATTCGCGGAAGCGATTGACGTGCACCAGCCCATCGACCTGACGCCAACTGTCGCGCAATTCGTACAACGTCCCGACACAAAGACTAGCAAACGCGAAAATCCCGCCGGGTTTCAGTACACGCAGTGCTTCACTGAGCACCGATTCGAAGTCCGCGCACCACTGTACGGCGAGGCTGGAGAAGATCAGATCACAGGTCGCGTCCCGCAGCGGCAGGCGCTCGGCATCACCGGCGATGAAATGCTGCGCACCGCCCAATGGCCGTGCGTGGTTGAGCATGCCCTCGGCGATATCCAGCGCCAGCCCCTGACCCTCGGCAAATCGCTCGGCCAGTGCGCGAGTGAAGTAACCGGTGCCGCAGCCCAGATCCAGCCAACGCGATGGCGCAAAATCCGCCGGCAAACGCTGCAACAATTGCGAACCGACGTCGCGCTGCAACTCGGCAACGCTGTCATAGCTGGCCGCTGCGCGAGAGAACGAGGCCGCCACCTGGCGCTTGTCGGGCAAGCCACCAGGCAGCGCCACAAAAGACAAATCAGTCATCACCGCACTCGTGTAGAAAAGCCTGGATCGCCCCCGCCACGCCATGGGGGTCTTCCAGAAGAAATGCATGGCTGGCCTGTTCGATCAGACCAATTTCGATATCCGGCAACAGCGCAAACAACGCCCCCGCCGCTTCCGCCGGCACCAGACCGTCCTGCCCGGCGAACAGGTGCAACTGCGGGCCACGAAACGCCTGCAACGCTTCACGGGTATCGAGTTGTGCGAGCAGTTCCAGTCCGGCCATCAAGGTCTCGGGTGCCGCATTCGGCGCACCGCCGAGCATCAGCCGCGACAAGCCGCGCGGGTCTTGTGCCCCCTGGGCACACAACAGCGAGAAACGCTTGAGGGTTATCCGCGGATCTGCCTGGCAGCCCGCGAGAAACGCATTGAACGTCTCGCCGGGCATCGCACTCGGCCACTGCTCGTGAGCAACGAAGGACGGATTGCTCGCCAGTGTCAGCAGACCGCAACAACGCTCGCCGCGCCGTACCGCCAATTCAGAGGCAAGCATGCCGCCCAGCGACCAGCCGCCCAGCCACACGTCCTGAGCGATACGTTCATCGAGTTCGTCGAGCCAGTCCTGCAAGTCGCTGGAATCGAGTTCCGGCAACGGTTCGATCTCGACATGCAGATGTTCATCGAGCCCCCGCAACGCCGCGGCCAGAGGCTCCAGCGGCGAAATACCGAGGCCCCAGCCGGGCAGCAGAATCAGGCGATCACGCATGGCTTGGCTCCGGCGGCAGTTGGGCAAAGCAATCGGCCAGTCCTTCCAACAATAGCTGCACCTGCGCCTCGCTGTGAGCGGCGGTCAGGGTCACGCGCAGGCGTGCACTTCCTGCCGGGACGGTAGGCGGACGGATTGCCGTGACCATCAAGCCGCGTTCGCGCAGCATCTGCGACAGGCGCACGGCGCGACCGGCGTCGCCGATCAGGATCGGCTGGATCGGGGTGAAGCTGTCCATCAGCTGCAGACCGATCTGCTCGGCCCCTCGACGAAATTGGCGGATCAGCAGGTTAAGGTGCTCACGTCGCCAATGCTCGCTGCGCAGTAATTCCAGACTTTTCAGCGTCGCACAGGCCAACGCCGGTGGCTGGCTGGTGGTGTAGATGTAGGGCCGGGCGAACTGGATCAGGCTTTCGATCAGCTCTTCGCTGCCGGTGACGAAAGCACCGGCGGTGCCGAACGCCTTGCCGAGGGTGCCAACCAGCACCGGCACATCGTCCTGACTCAAGCCGAAATGCTCGACGATCCCGCCGCCATTGGCGCCAAGCGGGCCGAAGCCATGAGCATCGTCGACCATCAGCCACGCGCCTTTGGCCTTGGCCTCGCGCGCCAGTGCCGGCAAGTCAGCAAGATCACCATCCATGCTGAACACACCATCGGTGACCACCAGCGTATTGCCGGTGGCCTTCTCCAGACGCTTGGCGAGGCTGTCGGCGTCGTTGTGCAGATAACGATTGAAACGCGCGCCGGACAACAGACCGGCATCCAGCAACGAGGCGTGATTGAGGCGGTCTTCCAGCACCGTATCGCCCTGCCCGACCAGCGCCGTGACCGCGCCGAGATTGGCCATGTAGCCGGTGGTGAACAGCAACGCACGCGGCCGGCCGGTGAGATCGGCGAGGGCTTCTTCCAGTGCGTGATGCGGGCCGCTGTGGCCGATCACCAGATGCGACGCACCGCCACCGACACCCCAGCGCTCGGCACCGGCGCGCCAGGCTTCGATCACTTGCGGGTGATTGGCCAGGCCCAGATAGTCGTTGTTGCAGAACGCCAGCAACGGCTGCCCGTCAACCACCACTTCAGGCCCCTGCGGGGACTCGAGCAGCGGCCGCTGGCGATAGAGATTTTCGGCACGGCGGGCAGCAAGGCGTGCGGCGAGATCGAAAGACATGCAGGCCTCGACAGTCAGTGATAACCCTGTAGGAGCTGCCGCAGGCTGCGATCTTTTGATCTTGCTTATAAATCAACATCAAAAGATCGCAGCCTTCGGCAGCTCCTACAGGTTTTTGCGTTTCAAGCGAAGATCAGACCGCAGCGTTATAGAACTGCTCGCTGCTCTTCTGCTCCACCAGCGCCTGCTCGATCGCGGCCTGATGCACTTCATCGGCATGCTCTTCGCGTGCTTCCGGCTGAATGCCCAGGCGCGCGAACAGCTGCATGTCCTTGTCGGCCTGCGGGTTGGCGGTGGTCAGCAGTTTGTCGCCGTAGAAAATCGAGTTGGCGCCGGCGAAAAATGCCAGGGCCTGCATCTGCTCATTCATCGCTTCGCGGCCGGCGGACAGGCGCACGTGGGATTGCGGCATGAGGATGCGCGCGACAGCGAGCATGCGGATGAAGTCGAACGGGTCGATGTCTTCGGCGTTTTCCAGCGGCGTGCCAGCGACTTTCACCAGCATGTTGATCGGCACCGATTCCGGGTGCTCCGGCAGGTTGGCCAGTTGAATCAGCAGGTTGGCGCGGTCGTCCAGCGACTCGCCCATGCCGAGGATGCCGCCGGAGCAGATCTTCATCCCCGATTCACGCACATAGGCCAGGGTTTGCAGGCGCTCGCTGTAGGTGCGGGTGGTGATGATGCTGCCGTAGAACTCAGGCGAGGTGTCGAGGTTGTGGTTGTAGTAATCGAGGCCAGCCTTGGCCAGCGCCTCGGTCTGTTCCTGATCGAGACGACCGAGGGTCATGCAGGTTTCCAGGCCCATGGCCTTCACGCCTTCAACCATCTTCAGCACATACGGCATGTCTTTGGCCGACGGGTGCTTCCACGCAGCGCCCATGCAGAAACGGGTCGAGCCGATGGCCTTGGCGCGGGCAGCCTCTTCGAGGACTTTCTGCACTTCCATCAGCTTTTCTTTTTCCAGGCCGGTGTTGTAGTGACCGGACTGCGGGCAGTACTTGCAGTCTTCCGGGCAGGCGCCGGTCTTGATCGACAGCAGCGTGGAAACCTGCACGCGATTGGCGTTGAAATGTGCACGGTGCACCGTCTGCGCCTGGAACAGCAAGTCGTTGAATGGCTGTACGAAGAGCGCTTTGACTTCGGCTAAAGACCAGTCGTGACGCAGGGTGGCAGAAGTGCTGGCGCTCATGGGCAGTTCCTTGGTTATGCTTGGCTGGCGGCTGCGGGAACGGAATACCCACAGGCGCGACACGGATGTTCGGCATATTTAAGGAAGAGTCATGCGCTGTCAACCACGAGACGAAGCACAGGTTTACATCTGTTTAAAAAACGTACAAATCTGTTTGTTGTGCGATGAACCCGCCGAAGCAGAAATGCCAATCTGCGTCGCCTGCGAAACCGATCTGCCCTGGCTTGGCGACCATTGCCAGACTTGCGCTTTGCCTATGCCGGCCGCCGGCCTGACCTGCGGCGAATGCCTGCTAGAGCCGCCGGCGTTCGAACAGGTGGTGGTGCCCTGGCGTTATGACTTCCCGGTGGACAGTCTGATTACACGCTTTAAACACAACGCGAAATGGCCGTTTGGTCACCTGCTCGCCGACGTTGCCGGACAATACCTGCAACATTGCTTCGACGAAGGTTTGCCGCGACCCGAGATGTTGCTGCCGGTGCCGTTGGCGAACAAACGCTTGCGCAAACGCGGCTTCAATCAAGCGGCGATGCTGGGGCGCTGGTTGAGCCAACAGCTGGATCTGCCGTTTGAGGAACATGTTTTGCGGCGGATCCACGACACCTGTGCCCAGCAGGACCTCGACGCCAAGGCGCGCAAACGCAATCTGCGTCACGCCTTCGCTCTGGCCCCTGACGCCGAGGTGAAAGGTCGGCACTTCGCATTGATCGATGACGTGCTGACCACTGGCGCGACCGCCCAGGCTCTCGCTCGATTGCTGAGGGGTGCGGGCGCGGCAAGAGTCGACGTGTATTGCCTGGCGCGCACTCCAAAACCAGGAAATTGAAGTCTGTAGGAGCTGTCGAGTGAAACGAGGCTGCGATCTTTTGAGCTTGATCTTTGAAATCAAAATCAAAAGATCGCAGCGTGCCGCAGCTCCTACCTGGATATCGCTCAGTGAGCAGGTTGTTGTTCCCACAGGGTTCTGTGACAGGCTTGACTCCGGCGTTGCAAGCCGCCAACTTCCCTCCACCGCCACCGTGAAAAAGCACCCATTCATGTCCCTGCCCACCCTTTTGTCCCAGCACATCGTCCGCCGTCCGCAGCGCATCGCCCTTCTGCAACACATTGCCGAACAGGGCTCGATCACCCGCGCGGCAAAAAGCGCCGGGTTGAGTTACAAGGCCGCCTGGGATGCGATCGATGAGCTGAACAATCTGGCGCAAAAACCATTGGTGGAGCGCGCTGTCGGCGGCAAGGGCGGCGGTGGTGCCAAACTGTCCAGCGAAGGTGAGCGGGTGTTGCGTCTGTATCAAAAGCTGCAAGCCTTGCAGGCGCAGGTGCTGGAGGCCGCTGAAGACGCCAGCGACCTGGATCTGCTCGGGCGATTGATGCTGCGCACCAGCGCCCGCAACCAGTTGCACGGCAAAGTCGTGGCGATCGAGGGCCAGGGCCGCAATGACCTGATCCGCCTCGAACTGGCCGAAGGCCTGTGGATCGACGCGCAGATCACTCACGACAGCACTGTGCACCTGGAGCTGCAACCGGGCACCGAAGTGGTGGCATTGATCAAGGCTGGCTGGCTTGAATTATTGGCTGCAGATCAAGCAGCAACATCTGGACACAATCTTCTCAAAGGCATCCTAGAAGCCATTCTCGATGCCGAAGACGGCCCCAGCGAAGTGCGCGTCGCCCTGCCCAACGGCCAGACGCTCTGCGCTCTGGCTGAGCCGTTGCTGCTTCGCACTCGCAGGCTCAGCGTCGGGCAACCGGTGCAGGTGCAGTTCTCGCCGTCCAATGTGCTGATCGGCACGCCGCTGTAATCAGACGCTGCAACGAAAGCGTAATCGACGCTCATTAAGGTGGCTGCCAAAACCAAGCAGGGAGCCTGATGTGAGCCTATTAGAAGAAAACCAATCCACAGATCTGGAAAAGATGGTCGGCCTCAGCCGTCGCGGTTTCATCAGCGCCGGTGCGCTGTGCGGTGCCGCCATGTTCCTCGGCGGCAACCTGCTCAGCCGCAGCGCGCTGGCCACCGGCATCAGCGCCGGCAACAGCCGCCTGCTGGGTTTCGATAGCATTCCCGCCGCGACCACCGACGTCATCAGCCTGCCCAAGGGCTACAAGTCTTCGGTGCTGATCAGTTGGGGTCAGCCATTGCACAAGAACGGCCCGGCGTTCGACCCGAGCGGCAATGGCACCGCTGCCGCCCAGGAAGTGCAATTCGGCGACAACAACGACGGCATGAGCCTGTTCGAATTCCCCGACGACCGCAACCGTGCGTTGATGGCGATCAACAACGAATACACCAACTACCGCTACCTCTACCCGCACGGCGGCATGCCGCAGTCGGCCGAAGACGTGCGCAAGGCACTGGCCTGCGAAGGTGTATCGGTAATTGAAGTGCAGCGCAAGAACGGCCAATGGCAGTTCGTTCAGGGCTCGCGCTACAACCGCCGCATCCACGGCAACTCGCCGCTGCGCATCAGCGGCCCGGCGGCCGGTCATGAGCTGATGAAGACTGCCGCCGACAAGCATGGCAAGAAAGTCCTCGGCACCTTCCAGAACTGCGCCAACGGCAAGACGCCGTGGGGCACCTACCTGACCTGCGAAGAAAACTTCACCGACTGTTTCGGCAGCAGCAACACCCAGCAACAGTTCGATCCGGCGCAGAAGCGCTACGGCGTGTCGGCCGCCAGCCGCGAGATCAACTGGCACCCGTTCGACCCGCGCTTCGACATGGCCAAAAACCCCAACGAACTCAACCGTCACGGCTGGGTGGTCGAGATCGATCCGTTCGATCCGCAATCGACCCCGGTCAAACGCACCGCCCTTGGTCGCTTCAAGCATGAAAACGCCGCCCTGGCCGAGACCGACGACGGTCGCGCCGTGGTGTACATGGGCGACGACGAGCGTGGCGAGTTCATCTACAAATTCGTCAGCCGCGACCGCATCAACCATCGCAACCCGAAAGCCAACCGCGACATCCTCGACCACGGCACCCTGTACGTGGCCAAGTTCGACGCCGGTGACGGCAATCCGGATCACCCGAAAGGCCAGGGCCAGTGGATCGAACTGACCCACGGCAAGAACGGCATCGACGCCAGCAGCGGTTTTGCCGATCAGGCCGAAGTGCTGATCCATGCCCGCCTCGCCGCCAGTGTGGTCGGCGCCACGCGTATGGATCGCCCGGAGTGGATCGTGGTCAGCCCGAAGGACGGCCAGGTTTATTGCACCCTGACCAACAACGCCAAACGCGGCGAAGACGGGCAACCGGTGGGCGGGCCGAACCCGCGTGAGAAGAACGTCTACGGGCAGATCCTGCGCTGGCGCACCGACCGCGACGATCATGCATCGAAGACGTTTGCCTGGGATCTGTTCGTGGTCGCCGGCAACCCGGGTGTGCACGCCGGTACGCCGAAGGGCGGATCGAAGAACATCACCCCGCAGAACATGTTCAACAGCCCGGACGGGCTGGGCTTCGACAAGGCCGGGCGCTTGTGGATTCTCACCGACGGCGACTCGAGCAATGCCGGGGACTTTGCCGGGATGGGCAACAACCAGATGCTCTGCGCCGATCCCAAGACCGGCGAGATCAGGCGGTTCATGGTCGGGCCGATAGGTTGCGAAGTCACCGGGATCAGCTTCTCGCCGGATCAGAAAACCCTGTTTGTCGGGATTCAGCATCCGGGCGAAAACGGCGGCTCGACCTTCCCCGAGCATCTGCCGAACGGCAAGCCGCGCTCCTCGGTGATGGCGATTACCCGTGAGGATGGCGGCGTCGTCGGCGCCTGACAGGCCTAATCGCTGGCAAGCCAGCTCCCACAGGTTCTGCGCTAATTTGAAAATAGTGCAAGACTTTGTAGGAGCTGGCTTGCCAGCGATAGCGTCCTCCCAGACACCAGCCACCTCCCCCGCTGCCATCTGCGCTACCATGCTGGGCCGGACGCGGCAGCCTGCTGCGCGCAGGAGTCAGCATGGCCCACCCGTTTGAAACCCTCACACCCGATCTCGTGCTCGATGCCGTCGAAAGCATTGGCTTCCTGAGTGACGCGCGCATTCTGGCGCTCAACAGCTACGAAAACCGCGTCTACCAGGTCGGCATCGAAGACTCCGAACCGCTGATCGCCAAGTTCTACCGTCCGCAACGCTGGACCAACGAAGCCATCCTCGAAGAACACCAGTTCACCTTCGAACTGGCCGACGTCGAGATTCCCGTGGTGGCGCCGCTGATCCACAACGGTCAGACCCTGCACGAGCACGCCGGTTTCCGTTTCACCCTGTTTTCGCGTCGTGGCGGGCGGGCGCCGGAGCCGGGCAATCTTGATCAGCTGTATCGCCTCGGCCAGTTGCTCGGGCGCATCCACGCCGTTGGCGCCACCAAGCCGTTCGCACACCGCGAAGCGCTCGCCGTGCAGAACTTCGGCCACGCCTCGCTGAACACCTTGCTCGAAGGCAACTTCATTCCCAAGAGCCTGCTGCCGGCCTACGAGTCCGTCGCCCGCGATCTGCTCAAGCGCGTGGAAGATGCCTACGCCAATACGCCGCACCAGAACATCCGCATGCACGGCGACTGCCACCCCGGCAACATGATGTGCCGCGACGAGATGTTCCACATCGTCGACCTCGACGACTGCCGCATGGGCCCGGCGGTGCAGGACATCTGGATGATGCTGGCGGGCGACCGTCAGGATTGCCTTGGCCAGTTGTCGGAGCTGATGGACGGCTACAACGAATTCCATGACTTCGATCCCCGCGAACTGGCGCTGATCGAACCGCTGCGCGCCCTGCGCCTGATGCACTACAGCGCCTGGCTGGCGCGGCGCTGGGACGACCCGGCGTTCCCGCACAGCTTTCCGTGGTTTGGTACGGAACGGTATTGGGGGGATCAGGTGTTGGCGTTGCGCGAGCAGCTGTCGGCGCTCAACGAAGAACCTTTGAAGTTGTTCTGATTTAAGGATCAAAAGATCGCAGCCTTCGGCAGCTCCTACATGGGAATGCGTTCCCCCTGTAGGAGCTGCCGCAGGCTGCGATCTTTTTGCTTTCTGGCACGACACATCTATACAACCTCCTTACAATCCCTGCTTTGTCAGCTGCCTAAGCAAGGATTCTGCATGCAAGCCGCCAACCCGCGTCGCGGGTACATTCTGGGCCTGAGTGCCTACATCATCTGGGGCCTGTTCCCGATCTACTTCAAGGCCATCGCCGAAGTCCCCGCTGTCGAGATCATCATTCACCGCGTGTTGTGGTCGGCGCTGTTCGGCGCCCTGCTGCTGATGGTGTGGAAGCATCCAGGCTGGTTGCGCGAATTGCTCGACAACCCCAAGCGCCTGGCGATTCTGGCCCTGAGCGGCACCCTGATCGCGGCCAACTGGCTGACCTACGTGTGGTCGGTGAACAACGGACGCATGCTCGAAGCGAGCCTCGGTTACTACATCAACCCGCTGGTCAACGTGTTGCTGGGAATGTTGATTCTCGGCGAACGCCTGCGGCGCATGCAGTGGGTCGCCGTGGGGCTGGCGGCCATCGGCGTGGCGCAGCAGGTGTGGCAGGTCGGCAGTCTGCCGTGGGTCTCGCTGATGCTGGCGCTGACCTTCGGTTTTTACGGCTTGATCCGCAAACAGGCGCCGGTCAAGGCCTTGCCGGGGCTGGTGGTGGAAACCTGGATGCTGGTGCCGATCGCTGTGGCCTGGCTGCTGTTCAACCAGACCGCGACCAGCGCCCAACCCGAGTTCTGGACCACTTCCCAAGCCTGGTGGCTGGTGGCGGCGGGTCCTGTGACGCTCATCCCGCTTGTGTGTTTCAACGCCGCCACCCGGCACCTGCCCTACACCACCATCGGTTTCCTCCAGTACACGGCGCCAACGCTGGTGCTGCTGCAAGCGGTGCTGCTGTTTGGCGAGCATTTATCATCGAGCACACTGATCGCGTTCATCTTCATCTGGGCCGGTCTGGCCGTTTACAGCGTCGATGCAGTGATCAGTTTGCGTCGGCGCAGCTGATCAAAAAACGCACAAAGCTTCACAGGCCACGGTTCTCGTGGCCTGCAACGTTCCTTCCCAAGGTTATCCACAGCGTGATCCCCGCCGTTTGTGCGCAAGTCACTGAATGCTGGCGGTTTTTTGATCAGTTTGCTGCAAGCCACGGCCAGCGTGGCGTTGCGCCCGGTCTCTACAGGTTATCCACAGGCAGGTGCATGTAAAAACTGGATAACCCGGACAGCGGTTAAACGTCTGTGCGTAGCACCAGTTCGACCATCAGGTCATCGGCCAGAGTTTCCAGGCGCGATTGCAGCACATCCAGCGACAGGGTCAGCGGCACTGCCAGAATCGCTTCGGCGTGGAACAACGGCTCGCTGCTCATCGGCGCCGGGCGCACTTCGGTCACCAGGCGTTCGAGGTTCACCCCCTGCTCACTGAGCAAGCGGGTGATGTCGCGCACGATGCCCGGGCGGTCATTGCCCACCAGTTCCATGGCAATCGGTTTCCAGGTGCAGGACTGCTCAATGCCACTCTCGGCAATCAGTACGCGAATGCCCTGTGCCGACAGTGCTTGTAAGGAATCGACTAATTCGTCGTAAGCCTCCGCCGGTACGCCTACCCGCAGAATCCCCGCAAACTGCCCGGCCATCCGCGACATGCGGCTTTCCAGCCAGTTGCCACTATGCTCGGCGATGCATTGGGCGATGCGCTCGACCTGCCCGGGCTTGTCCGGGGCAAATACGGTGAGTACGAGATGGTCCATGGCGCCGCCCTCTTGTCATGACTTTTGTTATAGAAAGGCAAGTATAGGCAAGGGGTTTGATTCAGCCCGGGCAGCAGACCTGTGTCCGGGTTTTGGAGGCAACCTGTGGCGAGGGGATTTATCCCCGATCGGTTGCGCAGCAGCCGTAAACCCTGTCAGCTGGTCTATCTGTCAGCGCGCAGGGGCGGCTTCGCCACCCATCGGGGATAAATCCCCTCGCCACAGAGTGTGCACCTCAGGGGGATGCCATAGCAGGCAGAAAGGATTTATGTGTACAACTTTTTATATTTAGCTGGAACAATCTGCTGGTTTTTTGAGAACATCCCGTTCCGCGACGTGACCGCAATGCGTCATGAGGTCGCAGAACGACGTAATTAGTCTGATTTTCACAAGCGCAACGCATCATGTAGTATGCCTCGGCGCGCACTACATAACGCTGGATCGATGTCTGCCCAAGGCACGTTCGCAACCTTGAAAGCCCCGTCAGCAAGGCCCCCAAGCCGTTGATTGGTCCCAGCCCAGCCGCCAGCAATGGCATGTACTGGTCGGAAGGTTTGTGGTTTAAATGGCCAGAGGCTTCATTGTTAAATTGAAGAGCTGAAAAGCGAAATAGCTGAGCAGAGTGAGGCAAGCAATGACTGAACACGTTCAAGTCGGTGGCCTGCAGGTCGCCAAAGTCCTGTTCGACTTCGTGAACAACGAATCCATTCCAGGTATCGGCCTCACCGCCGAAAAATTCTGGGAAGGTGCCGACAAGGTCATTCACGACCTGGCGCCGAAGAACAAAGCCCTACTCGCCAAACGCGATGACTTCCAGGCTCGTCTTGATGCCTGGCACCAGGAACATGCCGGCCAGGCGCACGACGCCGTGGCCTACAAAGCCTTCCTGCAGGAAATCGGTTATCTGCTGCCAGAAGCGGCTGATTTCCAGGCAACGACGCAAAACGTCGATGATGAAATCGCCCGTACCGCCGGCCCGCAACTTGTGGTCCCGGTGATGAACGCCCGCTTCGCCCTAACGCCTCGAACGCCCGCTGGGGTTCGCTGTACGACGCCCTCTACGGCACCGACGCCATCAGCGAAGACGGTGGCGCGGAAAAAGGCAAAGGCTACAACAAGGTGCGTGGCGACAAAGTCATCGCCTTCGCCCGTGCCTTCCTCGATGAAGCGGCGCCACTGGCGGCCGGCTCCCACGTCGACTCCACCGGCTACAAGATCGCTGACGGCAAACTGCTGGTCTCCCTCAAGGGTGGCAGCAACACCGGCCTGCGTGACGATGCACAGCTGATCGGCTTCCAGGGCGATGCCAACGCGCCGATTGCCGTGCTGCTGAAACACAACGGTCTGCACTTCGAAATCCAGATCGACGCCAGCACCCCGGTCGGCCAGACCGACGCTGCCGGCGTCAAAGACGTTCTGATGGAAGCAGCCCTGACCACCATCATGGACTGCGAAGACTCCGTGGCCGCCGTCGATGCCGACGACAAAGTGGTGATCTACCGCAACTGGCTCGGCCTGATGAAGGGCGACCTGTCCGAAGAAGTCGCCAAGGGCGGCCAGACCTTCACCCGCACCATGAACCCGGATCGCACCTACACCGCACCGAACGGCGGTGAAGTGACCCTGCACGGCCGTTCGCTGTTGTTCGTGCGCAACGTCGGCCACCTGATGACCATCGACGCGATCCTCGACAAGAACGGCAACGAAGTGCCGGAAGGCATCCTCGACGGTCTGGTCACTTGCCTGGCAGCGATGCACAACCTCAATGGCAACACCTCGCGTCGCAATACGCGTACCGGCTCGGTCTACATCGTTAAACCGAAAATGCACGGCCCGGAAGAAGCGGCGTTCACCAACGAGCTGTTCGGTCGCATCGAAGACGTGTTGGGCCTGAAACGCAACACGCTGAAAGTCGGGATCATGGACGAGGAGCGCCGCACCACGGTCAACCTCAAGGCCTGTATCAAGGCGGCCAGCGAGCGCGTGGTGTTCATCAACACCGGTTTCCTTGACCGCACGGGCGATGAGATCCACACCTCCATGGAAGCCGGGCCGATGGTGCGCAAGGCCGACATGAAGGCCGAAAAGTGGATCGGCGCCTACGAGAACTGGAACGTCGATATCGGTCTGAGCACCGGCCTGCAAGGTCGTGCACAAATCGGTAAAGGCATGTGGGCGATGCCCGACCTGATGGCGGCGATGCTCGAACAGAAAATCGCTCATCCGCTGGCCGGCGCCAACACCGCCTGGGTACCGTCGCCGACCGCTGCTGCGCTGCACGCGTTGCACTACCACAAGGTCGACGTGTTCGCCCGTCAGGCCGAACTGGCCAAGCGTGCCCGCGCTTCGGTGGACGACATTCTGACCATCCCGCTGGCGGTCAACCCAAGCTGGACCCCGGAGCAGATCAAGAACGAACTGGACAACAACGCCCAGGGCATTCTCGGTTACGTGGTGCGCTGGATCGACCAGGGCGTGGGTTGTTCGAAAGTGCCGGACATCAACGACGTCGGCCTGATGGAAGACCGCGCAACGCTGCGGATCTCCAGCCAGCACATCGCCAACTGGCTGCGCCACGGTATCGTCACCGAAGCGCAAGTGATGGAAAGCCTCAAGCGCATGGCGCCGGTGGTTGACCGGCAGAACGCCAACGACCCGCTGTACCGTCCGCTGGCACCGGACTTCGACAGCAACATCGCCTTCCAGGCGGCGGTCGAACTGGTGATCGAAGGCACCAAACAGCCGAACGGCTACACCGAGCCGGTGCTGCACCGTCGTCGTCGCGAGTTCAAAAAGGCTAACGGCCTGTAACCTGCGCTGACTGCCGGACATGAAAAAGCCCTGATCTCGCGATCAGGGCTTTTTTGTTTGGATTGAAATCCCAAGCAGGCAGTAATCCCTGTGGCGAGGGAGCTTGCTCCCGCCCGGCGGCGCAGCCGTCGTAATTTTAGCGAATGCGATGTGTCAGGATTAATGTGGATGCAGGGTTTGGGGCCGCTTCGCAGCCCAGCGGGAGCAAGCTCCCTCGCCACAAGGGTAGCGGTTAAACACGATTACGGATCAATGCCCAATTCGTGTTTGACCAGCCCCAGCAACTTCGCCGTATCAATCGGCTTGAGCAGAAAATCCACCACGCTCAAATGCATCGCCGCGATGGCGTCCTTCACATCGGCATCGCCGGACACGATGATGATCGGCATCGCTGCCCGTACCGACTCGCGTACTTGGCGGATCAAGTCCAGACCATCGACATTGCCCATGCGCAGATCAGTGATCACCAGGCCAATCGAGGGTTTTTCCGCGAGCATCTTCAGTGCGGTTTCGCCACTGGCCGCGGTCATGCAGTGAATACCGTCCAACGCGAGTATCTCCGACAACAGCTCCCGGGCGTCCTTGTCGTCATCGACGATCAGCACACGCTGCGGCGGCAAGTCGGGTTCGAGCATTACAGCGCTGAGCGCTTCACGCTCGGCGTCGCTCAAAATATCGTGGTCGGACATGGCGTTCTCTAAGTTTTCAAATCAATCACCTGGCACAGTCGTCAGACATCGCTAAGCAGAGCTTCAATGTGCACTTCGTCGGATTTTTTTCCAAGTGGCTGGCGGGGGAATTTCCGACTGTTTTTGTAGGGCACTTCCCAAATGTGCCCAACGGCAGCTCAAACCTAGACTTACGTCCAATGGGCACCCCGCACGCAGGGGCCGACCATGGCTGCAACGATCCGACAACAACAATTCAAAAAAGACTGCGGTAATGGTTATGAGTAAAGCGGACGCCTTCACCCAGGCAGGGAAAACCGCGGTGTTGCAGAACATTCAGGGCACCCTGCAATTCCTCCAGCGCTTCCCGCCCTTCAATCAGATGGAACACGCCCACCTGGCTTATCTGGTGGAGCAGTGTCAGCTGCGGTTCTACGGCCAGGGCGAAAGCATCATCAAGCCCGCCGACGGGCCGGTCGAACACTTCTACATCGTCAAACAGGGCCGGGTGATCGGTGAGCGTCAGCACATCACCAGGCCCGGCACCGAAACCACGTTTGAAATCACCACTGGCGAGTGTTTCCCCCTCGCCGCGCTGATTGGCGAACGGGCGACCCGCACCGAACACCTGGCCGGCGAAGACACCTTTTGCCTGCAACTGAACAAACCGGCGTTCATCAAGCTGTTCGCTCTGTCCAACAGCTTCCGCGATTTCGCTTTGCGCGGGGTCAGCAGCCTGCTCGATCAGGTCAATCAGCAAGTCCAGCAGAAAGCCGTGGAAACCCTCGGTACCCAGTATTCGCTGAATACCCGCCTCGGCGAATTGGCGATGCGCCATCCGGTGACCTGTAGCCCGGATACATCTCTGCGCACAGCGGTGAAGCTGATGCACGAACAGCAGGTTGGCAGCATCGTCGCGGTGGATGAACACAAGGCGCCGCTGGGGATTTTCACCCTGCGCGATCTGCGCGAAGTGGTCGCCAATGGCAGCGGTGATTTCAGCGAAACCATCGAGCGGCACATGACCTGTTCGCCGTTCTTTCTGTCGCCCGATCACAGTGCTTTCGACGCGGCGATTGCCATGACCGAACGGCACATCGCCCACGTTTGTCTGGTCAAGGATCAGCGTCTGTGTGGCGTGGTTTCCGAGCGCGACCTGTTCTCGCTGCAACGGGTGGATCTGGTGCACCTGGCCCGGACCATCCGCAGTGCCCAGCGCATCGAGCAACTGGTGAGCCTGCGCGGCGAGATCGGCCAACTGGTCGAACGCATGCTCGCCCACGGTGCGTCTTCGACGCAGATCACCCACATCATCACACTGCTCAACGACCACACCGTGTGCCGGGTGATCGAACTGACCCTCGCCGAAAAAGGCGACCCCGGCGTGCCGTTCAGTTGGTTGTGCTTCGGCAGCGAAGGCCGGCGCGAACAGACGCTGCACACCGATCAGGACAACGGCATTCTGTTCGAAGCGCGGGACGCAGCGCACGCGGCGGAGATTCGCGGCAAGCTGCTGCCGATTGCCCAGCAGATCAACCAGAGTCTGGCGCAGTGCGGCTTCAGCCTGTGCAAGGGCAACATCATGGCCGGCAATCCCGAGCTGTGTCTGTCTCGGGCGGAGTGGGCGCGGCGCTTTGCAGCGTTTATTCGCGAAGCGACGCCGGAGAACCTGCTCGGTTCGAGCATTTATTTCGATCCGCGAGTGGTCTGGGGCGACGAGAAAGGCTGCGCGCAACTGCGCCGGGGGATTCTCGATCAGGTCGGCGACAACCGTTTATTCCAGCGCATGCTGGCCGAAAACGCCCTGCGCAATCGTCCACCGGTGGGACGCTTTCGCGAGTTTGTGCTGGCGCGCAAAAACGGCGAGAAAGCCACCCTCGACCTCAAGGTCCAGGGCCTGACGCCCTTCGTCGACGGCGCACGCCTGTTGGCGCTGGCCCATGGCATCGAAACCAACAACACCCTCGAACGCCTGCGTCAGCTGGTCGAAAAAGAAGTCATCGAACGTCTCGACGGCGCCGCGTATGAAGAGGCTTACCATTTCATCCAGCAGACGCGCATGCAGCAACACCAGATCCAGACCCGTGAGAATCTGCCCTGGTCGAACCGGGTCGACCCGGACAGCCTCAATCATCTGGACCGGCGCATCCTGCGTGAATCCCTGCGCCAGGCCCAGCGCCTGCAGAGCAGCCTGGCCTTGCGGTATCAGCTATGAGCCTGTTCTCGTGGCTGCGCCCGGCCAGCCCTCTGCTGTCGGCCGACCTGCAACAGCGTCTGGCGGAGCTGCCGGCGATCAGCGAAGTGAAAGAGTGCAGCCTGCGCGAGCAGCGCTGGGTGGTGCTGGATCTGGAAACCACCGGGCTGAACCTGAACAAGGATCGTGTGCTGTCGATCGGCGCGGTGGTGATCGAAGACGGCGCGATCGACTTCAGCCAGCAGTTCGAGCGCACCCTGCAATGTCGAGAGCTGAAACTCAGCCCGAGCGTGTTGATTCATGGCCTGGGGCCGAATGCGATTGCCGCCGGTAGCGACCCGGCCGAGGCATTGCTGGAGTTGATGGAATTCATCGGCGACAGCCCGGTACTGGCGTTTCATGCGCCCTTCGATCAGCACATGCTCGGGCGCGCATTGAAAGAACACTTGGGCTACAAGCTGCAGAACGTGTTTCTGGATGTCGCGGACATGGCACCGCTGTTGTGCCCGCAGGCGAATATCCGTGAGGCCGGGCTGGATGAGTGGATCGACTGGTTCAGGCTTGAGGTGTTCGAGCGGCACAACGCGAGTGCCGATGCACTGGCCACGGCAGAGCTGGCGTTGATCCTGTTCAGCCGGGCACGGCAGCAGCAGATTCATAGTCCGCTGAACCTGCAGCAGCGTTTGAGTCAGTGGAAACGCCGACAGCAGGCGCCGTCCTTCTAGATTTGCAGCCGACCCACATCCCTCTGTAGGAGCTGCCGCAGGCTGCGATCTTTTGATTTTATAAACAGCAAAATCAAAAGATCGCAGCCTTCGGCAGCTCCTACAGAGTCCACATTAACTTCACCCGACCAGTGGCCAATTGCTAACCATTCCCACCTCTGCGAGAATCGCGAACAATTCTCGTTGGTTAACATTTCCCAATCGGTGCGTCTGGTGTCGTCAGTCCCAAGCCCTCACAGTGAACTCGTCGGTGCGTTGTATCGCGACCATCGCGGTTGGCTGCTGAGCTGGTTGCGGCGCAACGTGGCGTGCCCGCAACGGGCAGAAGATCTGAGCCAGGACACCTTCGTGCGCCTGCTCGGTCGCGAACAATTGCTGACGCCGCGCGAACCGCGGGCGTTTCTGGTGGCGATTGCCAAGGGCCTGCTGTTCGACTATTTCCGCCGCGCCGCGCTGGAGCAGGCCTATCTCGCCGAATTGATGCTGATCCCCGAAGGCGAACAGCCTTCGGTGGAAGAACAGCAATTGATCCTCGAAGACCTCAAGGCCATCGACCGCCTGCTCGGCAAACTGTCGACCAAGGCCCGCGCCGCTTTCCTTTATAACCGCCTCGACGGCCTCGGCCATGCCGAAATCGCCGCGAAGCTCGGCGTCTCGGTGCCGCGTGTGCGGCAATACCTGGCTCAGGGCATTCGCCAGTGCTACATCGCCCTCTACGGTGAGCCGACATGAGCCCGGCCAGCTCCAAACCGGTTTCGGCTCAGGTGCTGGACGCGGCGATTGCCTGGCAATTGTCGCTGGATTCCAGCAGTGCGCTGGAGCGCGAAGAGTTCGCCAAATGGCACGCAGCCAATGAAGAACATGCCCGCGCCTGGCGTCAGTTGGGCATGCTCGATCAGCGCTTCAGTGTCGCCAACGGCCCGGCCCGCGCTGCGTTGCTGCAATCACGCGAAGGCATTCGCCGCAGAGTGCGCAAGCTCGGCAGCGGACTGGCCAGCGTGGTGGCAGTGGTCGGTCTGGCGCTGTTTGCCGGTGATCGCTACCTGCCGCTGGATTACTGGCTGGCCGATCAACGCACCGCCACCGGTGAGCAGCGCACGGTGCGGCTGGCCGATGGCACCGTGCTCAACCTCAACACCCACAGCGCGGTGGATGTGCGCTTCGATGCCAGCCAGCGCCTGATCGTGTTGCAGGAAGGCGAAATCATGGTTGAGACCGGTCACGGCGATGCGCGGCCGTTCATCGTCGAGACCCGCGAAGGCAGCATGCGCGCGCTGGGCACGCGGTTTCTGGTCAAGCGTGAAGACCAGGGCACGCGTCTGAGCGTCCTGCAATCGGCGGTGGCGGCGCATCCGCAAAGTCATCCTGACGAGCAGATCCTGCGCGAAGGCCAGCAAGTGCTGATTCGCAACGACGGCCTCGACGCGGTCGCCGCACTCACCCCCGGCGCCGATGCCTGGACCCGCGGCATGCTGGTGGTGGACAACGCGCGGCTCGGCGATCTGGTGCACGAACTCGGGCGCTACCGCCGTGGCTATCTGGGCGTCGCCCCGGAGGTCGCCGACCTGCGCATCACCGGCAGCTTCCCGCTGCACGACACCGACAAGGCCCTGAGTGCTCTGCTGCCGACCCTGCCGGTACAGATCGAGCAGCACACGCCGTATTGGGTCACGGTGGCGAAGGCTGATACCAAGCCTTGAGGGCGACCGACCTCTGTGGCGAGGGAGCTTGCTCCCGCTCGGCTGCGCAGCAGTCGTCAAACCAGTCAATGCGATTTATCTGAAAGACAGCAGGGACCGCTTCGCGCTCCAGCGGGAGCAAGCTCCCTCGCCACAGGGTCTTGGTCACTTTTCAGTTAATCGAAATTATTTTCATCCAGCCCTATCACTTTTCAATTCTCGTCCGGCACACAGGCAATTGAGAAATATTTCCATTCAGGAGCCTTCGCATGTCCCGTTCGCTAGACACCTTGTTGCGCCCCAGTCTGCTGGCGGTCGCCATCGCCCTCAGCACCCCGCTGATCAGCTACCCGTTGCTCGCCGCTGAGCAGGCCTCCAGCGTACGCGCCTACAACCTGCCGGCGGCGCCGTTGTCGACCACCCTGAACCAGATCGCCAGCCAGGGCGGCCTCGCGCTGTCGCTCAATCCCTCGCTGGCGGCGGGCAAGACGTCGGCACCGGTCAACGGTCAGTACGATGCCGCCGGCGCGCTGCGTGCCGCCCTGCGTGGCACCGGTCTGCAACTGGAACAAAGCAACACCGGCACCTACACACTGGTTGCGGTGCCGGAAGGGACACTGGCGCTGCCGGAAACTGCAGTGATCGGCGTGGAAAACTACGAAAGCGCCTGGGGCCCGGTCGAAGGCTACACCGCCACCCGCACCGCCGCCGGCACCAAGACCGACACTGCGCTGGTCGAAGCACCGCGCTCGATCTCGGTCGCGACCCGTCAGCAAATGGACGACCGCAGCGTGCACAGCCTCGATGACGCCGTGCGCTACATGCCCGGCATCACCGCCAGCAGCTACGGCAGCGACACCCGCGCGGACTGGCTGCGCGTGCGCGGTTTCGAGCCGACCCAGTTCCTCGATGGCCTGCCGCTGCCCAAAGGCGTATACGCCAACCCGAAACAGGAAACCTGGAACCTCGACCGCCTCGCCCTGCTGCGCGGCCCAGCCTCTTCCGTCTACGGCCAGACCCCGCCGGGCGGCCTGCTGGACATGGTCAGCCGGCGCCCGAGCAGCGACGCCAGCAGCGAAATCCAGTTGCAGTACGGCAGCGACAACCATCGCCAGATCAACTTCGCCAGCACCGGCAAGATCGACGATGCCGGGCAGTTTCTCTACGGCATCAGCGGTGTGATGCGCGACAGCGGCACGCAGATCGACCACATCGATAACAAGCGCTACAACATCGCGCCGAGCCTGACCTGGAACATCGACGACGACACCAAAATCACCCTGCTGAGCCAGTTCACCCGCGACGATACCGGCATTACCAGCCAGTTCCTGCCGGTGCAGGGCACCAAGATCGACATGCCGTTCGGTAGCGTTTCGCACCACAAAAATCTCGGCGACCCGGATTGGGAATACTACGACCGCACCTACTACGCGCTCGGCTATGCCTTCGAACATCGGCTGAACGATGTCTGGCAGTTCAAGCAGAACCTGCGCTACACCAAGTCGGATCTGTCGTTCCAGGCCCTGACCGTCGGCTCTTACCCGTACACCATGGTGGACGATCAAGGTAACGTCGGGCGCACCAGCACCAGCGTTGACGAAGACATCAGCCAGTTCGCGGTGGACAACAACTTCCAGGCCGACTTCGCCACCGGTGACATTCGCCACACCGTGCTGTTGGGGCTGGATCACCAGCGCAGCAACACCAACTACCTGTCGATCTACGGTGACGGCCTGAAAACCAACGTGCTGAACCCGATTTACGGCCAGCCGATCGTTCGTCCGGATCGCTCGACGGCGTATTACGACTACGACCAGAAGACCTACCAGACCGGCCTCTATGTGCAGGATCAGATGGCCCTCGACCAATGGCGCCTGACGCTGGGCGGTCGTGAAGACTGGGTCCACACCGGCACCAAATTCTTCAACAAGGCCGACGCGACCAACACCCAGCGCGACAAGAACTTCAGCGGTAACGCAGCGCTCAGCTACGTGTTCGACTCGGGCTTCGTCCCGTACATTTCCTACGCCGAATCCTTCCAGCCAACCACCGGCGCCGACGCCTCCTCCACCGGTTCGCTGAAACCGACCGAAGGCAAGCAATGGGAAATGGGCGTCAAGTACCAGCCACCGGGCAGCAAGACCCTGCTGACCGCCGCCGTGTATGACCTGACGCAGAAAAACGTCGCGGTCACCACCACCGTCGGCAATACCCCGATCACCAGCCAGACCGGCGAAGTGAAAGTCAAAGGCCTCGAACTGGAGGCGACCTCGGACGTCACCGATAACCTGAAAGTGATTGCCGCCTACACCCTGGCCAAGTCCGAAGTGCAGAAAGGCGACTACAAAGGCAACCGCCTGCAACTGATGCCAAACCAGCAAGCCTCGCTGTGGACCGATTACACCTGGCACAGCGGCGTGCTCGACGGCTTCGGTATTGGCGGTGGCGTGCGTTACACCGGCAACACCTATGGCGATCAGGGCAACACCTGGCTGGGCAAGGCCAATGCTTACACGGTGTTCGACGCCTCCGTGCATTACGACCTCGGGCGCCTGGACAACAGCCTCAAAGGTGCATCGGTCGCGGTCAACGCCACCAACCTGTTCGACAAGGATTACATCTCCACCTGCGACGGCTTCTACTGCTACTACGGCGACCAGCGCAGCGTCGTCGCCAGCGCCACCTACAAGTGGTAACCGCGTGAGCTGAAACAGGTCCTGTCACCAAGCCGTCCTTCATGGACGGCTTCGGTGTTTTTGAAGGTCATGAAATGAAAAGTAAAACAATTCGCCGCTGGTCGTTCATCCACACCTGGACCAGCCTGATCTGCACCGTGTTTTTGCTGTTGCTGGCATTGACCGGCCTGCCGCTGATCTTCCATCACGAGATCGAGCACCTGCTCGGCGATGCCCCGCAAGTGCGCGAGATGCCGGCCGACACGCCGCGCCTGAACCTGGCGCAACTGGTCGAGGCCGCCGAACAACATCGTCCCGGCGAAGTGGTGCAGTACTTCGGTTTCGAGGACGACGAACCCAACGCCGTGTTGACGATCATGGCGAAGACCGCCGGCACCGAACCGAACTCGTCGCACACCTTCATGCTCGATGCGCGCACCGGTGAAGCGCTGGAAACCCCGTCGGCAAATGGCGGGCTGATGCTGTTCATCCTGCGCCTGCATGTGGACATGTTCGCCGGATTGCCCGGCAAGTTGCTGCTGGCGTTCATGGGTTTGCTGTTCGTGGTCGCGATCATCTCGGGCACCGTGCTGTACTTGCCGTTCATGCGTCGCTTGCCGTTCGGCACCGTGCGTCAGGACAAGTCCACCCGCTTGCGTTGGCTCGACCTGCACAACCTGATCGGCGTCGTCACCCTGACCTGGGCACTGGTGGTGGGCGTCACCGGAGTGATCAGCGCCTGCGCCGACCTGCTCATCGCCGCGTGGCGCAATGACTCGCTGACCGCCATGGTCGCGCCGTACCGCGATGCCCCGCCACTGACCCGACTGGCCCCCGCCACCCGCCTGCTCGACATCGCCCGGGACGTGGCGCCGGGGATGAACCCGGACTTCATCGCCTTCCCCGGCACGCGCTTTTCCAGCGAGCATCACTACGCGGTGTTCATGAAGGGCGGCACCCACCTGACCTCGCACCTGCTGACGCCGGTGCTGATCGACGCCAGCACCCTGCAGGTCACTGCTGTGGCCGAGCGCCCGTGGTACATGGACGCCATGGGCATGTCGCAGCCGCTGCACTTCGGCGACTACGGCGGCATGCCGATGAAGATCCTCTGGGCAACCCTCGACGTGCTGACCATCATCGTCCTCGGCAGTGGCGTGTATCTCTGGGTGGTGCGGCGTAAAGCGGCGAGACCGGTCACGGCGGAGGTTGCTGCATGAAGCCGCGTCAGAGCAATTTCTGGAAAGTGTTCAGCACGCCGCTGGTGATTGCGCTGCTGAGTGCGGCGGGGTTGTTCGCGGCGTTGTTGGGGGATGGAATCTGGGATGCGTTGAGCTGGGTCGGGCTGGGTGTTCCGGCTTATCTGGCCATTAGAGGTTTATTGCAGTGCAGGTAGTTTTTGTGTTG
>Ga0153923_100213_pt1 | contig 24100 bp, 20 predicted proteins | sample TSNJ007MetaG_FD_104682 | JGI IMG/M metagenome (GOLD analysis project Ga0153923, IMG submission 104682) | Attine ant fungus gardens microbial communities from New Jersey, USA - TSNJ007 MetaG | ecosystem: Host-associated > Fungi > Mycelium > Unclassified | place: USA: New Jersey, Brendon T. Byrne...
AATACTTGTTTTGCTGATTCATCACAGTGATCAATGTCCGATTCACAACGATGAATGTCATGGGTACCGTCTCATAATGATTATCAATTTTACGACGATTCGGTGCATTGAAAATCAGCAACAGTACATCGGTTGTTTTATCGTAATCCAAATGCGCCCGTTCATTGCGGTCGAGCGAATAATCGACGAACTCACTGTCGATCCCGTAATCTCGATACAAATTTTTCAATTCATCTGCATTTTCCGCATCAATATTGACCCAGCTGTTCATCTTATTATTGAAAACTTCTTTTGTATACATCTGCTGTTCTCCTAATCATCATTCAGTCCGTTTGCATTTTAACATATGAAGGCAGATTGCACTATTAGAATTGTTGCTAGTATCAAAACTGGGAGAAAAATGACTATTCATAAAAAGCTTCTCAAAAAAATTAAAATTTCATATTTTAAACTAAATCACGATACCCCTTTAACTTGATTGACAACTTTTTTCCGTTCGCGAATTCATTGATACCGTTCGCGGTTGACTAGAATGACTTTTTTGATAGAATCGTCTTGTCTAGCGGAAACTAGGCATTGATCAATGTTTAAAGGCAGCCAGTGATTGGCTGCCTTTTAAAAATAGTTCACTAGCATCAATAGTAGATAACTTTCTTTTTAGAACCTAGCAAATGTTACTTTGCGTATTGAAGAAGCTGTTTCCCTGAGTTGCAGGCTCAATTTTCTGTTAACGAAAAGTAATTATAGCAAAAAGGACGTAGCTGACCAGTTGAAGCTTTCCTTGGAAATAATATAAAACATATGAAGCAGGAGAATCCTTACTCAGTATTTTTAAATTGTTTGATATTGCCGATTTATATCATGTAACTTTAGATTACTTAGTAGTAAAAATTAGAAAATAATATATTTTCATCAACAAAATGTCCTTAGATTCACATATCTGGAAGGAAATACTCCTTTTTTGAGCTTCTTTCTAACTTTCTTCATACTTTAGTGTTAAATTGCTGATGTGTCAAAAGACCGCGATAATTATTCTCTCATTGACACATCTTGACGGAAATCAATACTTCTTACGATGCAGCGTGCGGTCCGCTGCATTTTTCCGTATCAGCATTGATTCAATTGAATCAGCCGCTATTCACTTCTCAAATGATAAACATCGTTTTTATTTCCCAAAACAAAAAAAAGGAAAGATTCACTCTTCCCTCTTACTTATGATTATCTACATGCATAAAGCCCCAGTTGGTCGGCATGTAATAACCATCCACTGCCATATCTTTCAAATCACTGGAGACTAGCTGCCCTGTGATGTAATAAATTCGTTTTGCTTTGCGCTCGGCATCGCCAAGTTTTGCCAATAGACCATTCAAATCATATTCCGGCATCAAAAAATAATGAAAATTGAAGCCCTTCAAGCGTTCATGAGTGATCGCTCCCTCAAAGGTCAATAATTTTTGCAGTTCATCATCATTGAATGCCAAGTCTGTTGGTGTCAAGGTCAAGCCCTTATAATCAAATGAGTCTGTCATCACGTCACCCCTTCGACTCATTTTACCATATCTTAGAAAGTTTTCGTAAACTCGTCCAGCTTTTACAACGAGATTTTTGCTTATTGGCGTAAAAGCTATTTCGTGAAGCTAGACAAAAAAGAAAGTCACTACTCTTTCAACCATTCGTGAGCATTTTGAACTTCATCCATCGAAAGTTGGTGTCCATAGGCCGTCTCAACTACTGTGACGTCTGCGCTTCGATCGCGAAAAGCCGCGACTAATTCTGCAAAGGATGCTTCACTAACGATTGGATCTTGCTTGCCGCCATAAGATACCCAAATTTTTTTATCTGCTAAATTAAATGTCTGGGTATGAACTTCTAATGACATCGGATGGAAAAAGATTCCCTTCGATAAGGTCGTTTCACGTTCCAACAATAAATGTGCTGCAATATTTGCACCGTTGGAATAACCAACTAAGACCCAATCTTCCAATGCGATCCCTTTTTCTTCACTAATCATTTCGATTTCCTCTAATAAATGATCCGTTTCTTTTTCTAGGCTTTCAAAATCAAATTGATTCAAACCGTTGCGTTTGAAGAAGCGATTCATTCCGTCTTCTTCAATTTTTCCGCGAAAAGATAAAATCGTACCGTCCTCATCTAAAATTTTTGCCAAATCTACTAAAGAAGTTTCATCACCGCCAGTGCCATGCAGCAAAATAAATTTCTTGCCATTGGGTTTTCCTGCTTGATAAAGATAATCCATCTTCATACACCTCACTTACTAATTGTAAGTTAACATGAAAAAGTCCGTTAGACAACTTTTTTGTCTAGCGGACTGCTTTTCGTTTATTGCGAAAATGATTTAAAAGAATCAGTAGCATCATCACACCACTAGTAATCACTACCGCCTTTAACAGCAAATAATTTTCTTGCGTCATTTTTTTCTTCTTTGCCGTTTTATGAGGCTGATAGGGCACCCTTTTCCCGCGAACTAACAATCGGTGGGAGTTTACGCCATAAGGGGTGCAGGTCAGTAGTGTCGCATAATCCTTGCCTTTTACTGCCTTCAACGGCTCGGTGTGATCCGGTTCGATCACCGAAATTTTGTCAACTTCATAAGCCAGCGTGCGATCTAAGACATGGATATAAAAATGATCCCCTTTTTTCAATTCAGTCAAATCGGTAAACAGCTTAGCATTGGTCAGACCAGTGTGGGAAGTCAAAACCGTATGGCTGCCCTCACCGCCAATCGGTAGCGCTGAACCCTCCAAATGCCCCACCGCTTTGCGCAGGATTGCATCCTTCGTTCCATGATAAATCGGCAGATTCACGTCAATACTGGGAATTTTTAACTGTCCCATCGTTCCTTTGACGTTCAACACTTGGTAATAATTATCCGGCATCACGATTCCCGATCCGGGCAGAAACGGGTCATGAGCAGGCTGCCCCAATAGATTCTCGTTATAGATTTGCGCTTGTTGGAAAATATCCGCGACTTGCTCCGGCGTTAATTTGTCGACCTCTTGCTGATAATTCTCCATCACTTGAGTGGCATTCTTTTGATTCATGTAATTCCCGACAAATGGAAAGGCAATGATGCCGATTCCTGCTGCCAATAAAAGAATGATCAGAATAACCCGCTTCATCGCCAACTCCCCTTCCTATGTATAGAAAAAGCCGAGCACAAACTCGGCTTTTTATGAAGACTTAGTTATGCAGTCTTTTTCTTTTTGTTCATTGATAATATAATCGCTAGTCCGATCAGGATGATCCCGAAGACAACTAGTAGGATCGTTCCAACGCCCCCAGTGTTTGGGAGGGTGAAGCCATTCTTATTTTCGATAGCTTTGGTATGAACGTATTTAGTTTCAAGATCATCTTTAGTAAAGGCCACCTCCACTGGTCCATCCAGTAAGTTGTAATCTTCAGGAGCTTTTGTTTCGACTAAATAGTACGATTTATAATCCTTTATTCCGCCAGGAGTAGTCTCAGTATATGTTTGAAGCCCTTCAAACGAGGTTACGTAAAAAATGTTTCCAACCAACCCTGTCTGCTCTTTAGTATCGGCTTGAGAAGGTAATGCAATCCACTCTTTTGCAGTAGTATACCCTGGTTCTCCTGGAGCAACAATATCTGTAATGTATGAATCCGTACTATCCAAAATAACTCTATAATACTCGCCTGCTTCGGCATTTGCTGAAGTCTTAGCTAATTGGAACTGTGCGCTCGTATCATTAATTGAATCAATACCACCTGAATAGGTTTTATCAATTTTGATTTCACCAGTGTGTACTTCGGCGATAGGGGTTTTATCTGTGTCAGTCGTTGTACCATTATCAAACTCGATCGTTGCATCATTCTTGATTCCATTTTCGTCATCTGATTTAATATTTCCATTAACGGTCGTTTCAAAAGAAAGAACAACTTTCTTCACTCCCGTTGTGGTAGCCAGTTTACTGATTCCTGCTGGAGTCAGTGAAATCGTTAATTTTTCCTTAGTCGATCCATCTTGGTGCTTAATTACATAATCACCATTAATTCCATCATCAGTAGATTTTGTCAGTGTTACCAACGGTACAACAGGTTCTGATCCATCGGAACCAACGACTAGAACTGTATCATCACCAGCGTAGTTCAACCGTTTATCCAGCTCATCGATTACATCAAATTTTTGGTAATCTGCAATATCAGAAGGTACATTTGCCGTGATAGTCCACTCAACTTTGTCTCCTACGTTAATTGACGGAACCTCTGGTTTTTTCTCAGGATTCAACCCTTGGTTTTTCGGATAGACATGAACATCTTTATTCCATCCATCACCTTCCAGGTTCGTCATCGGTACTGCAACGATAAATGGTTTAGTAGCTGAAGTAATTTTCTTGTCTTCATTTCCTGTGCCTTGCACTTCATATTTAGGCGATGCAGTTAAATTTTCTTCTACGTAGTAATAACCAGCATCTAATCCTGTATATTTCAATTCACCATTGCTATCTGTTTTGCCATCAGCATATTTATCAGCATCAGCAGTTTGTTTGACCAAATTGTAAGTCATGGAGGTTTCTCCAGCTTTACTAATCGTTAACACATCATCTGTTTTCGAATACACCCATCCATCCTTATCTGATGGAGGAGTATCAAGTGAACTTGCCTGCGGTTTCAACAAATACACATCAAATTGAATACCTTTAATAGCTGGATTACTTGGCTCATCATCTAACTTTTCCCCAGTACCTTCATCCCCTACACCAGCAGATGTTTCCGACCAATATTTATGAATTGTCAAATTCCCCTCATTTGGTCGAATTGCTTTATTTGCCGCAACTCCACTACCTGCTCCTCCCAACGTGGTTGCCAAAATAAACAGCACAGCAATTAATTTACTTAACTTCTTTTTCATCTTCTTTCTCCTTTTCCTGATTTATTTTTCCGTCTTTCCGATTCTGAAAAACTAGCACCACAGAACCTAGTAATACAATTCCTACTACAACCAAAAACAATCGTAGATAACCGCCTGCTCGAGGCAACGTAGTTTTTTGATAATTTGGCAAATAGTAGTTGCCATTATCTATGCGAAACGCCGGCGGTGAGGTACCGTCTCGAGCACGAATCTCAGTGATTTTTATTTCTCCATTAACCTCTTCGACGGTAATTACCCACTCGCCTTGAGGCAACTGGTAGCCGTCCGCTGTTTTTGTTTCTACTAAAAGATATCGGCCTGGTTCTAATCGCTCCATTTCAACTAAACCACTCAGACTGCTTTTAGCGGTTCGATAAGGTTCTTGCATGTTCCAATACGTATTTTCAGCAGCGGTATCTTCGGAATCCGTCTCCCAATTTCCATCTGGACGTCCTGCGTATAGGCTGAATTCCACGTTCCCCAGCGGATCGCGTACTTCATTTTCCTTATGAAAGCGCAGGGTTGGATACTGATAGGCTTTGTTCGTTAAGACAAATTCGTTGAAAGGATTATCCACCGCACCAGGTCGCAGATAGGGATAGCTGGGATCACTTCCTGGTTGAACATAGGCTATGTCTCCTACAATAAGCGGCGTGGTCTTATCACTTTCTATTTTGTGTTTTACATAAGCGATCCAATAAGCTTGATCATCTAGCTGGTAGCCATCGTAGGTTTTTACTTCTTGAATCGCGTAAGTATTTATCCCTGTGAACACTTCATTGATTTTAGTCAATCTTCCTTGCTCATCCGTTTCAAATAGGAACTTATCCTCTGAAGGATCGGTCACATTGTATTCAGGATTGATCAACGGGGTCCACTTAGTCGTATCTGTCAGGTCTTGATTCGTTTTAGGTCCTTCACCGCCAGTCCAACCGCCAATATATTTATAATATTTGAAAGCGACCGACTGCTTTTCATCAGAAGGCATGGCACGTTTAGTCACAGCATCTGCTTTATAAATCGTTGTGGCAGTCGCTCGCTCATTTTTTAATGCAAAACTAAAACCATTTTCGGACAAAGAGTTTACTCCTAAGGGATTTGTTCCATAATTATTAATGAATCCACTTTCCCACAGCACCCAATAGGACTGAATAGCTGATGGACAATGAAAATCTGAATAGGTGCTTGTTTCAACCAGTGCATGAGTTCCACTTAATGGAATATCGTTTTCGCCGATCAGCATGCCATTGGAATCTGTAGTATAGGTATATCCTTCTAAAAGTCGCCAAGCATTCTTGTCAGCTGGACTCGTATTGGCCGGAGCATTCGCTCCCCAATTTCCGATATACTTATAAAGCTGAAAGGTCACCTGTTCATCTAACGAATCGCCCTCACTATTAAAAGACGGCATTGGATTGCCTAACATATCTTCCTTGTAGATTTCCCAGCCCTTCTTCTTATTTTTAATGAAGGGCTCTCCATCCGCTTTTCCGGCACCTGGATTTTTTTTACCATTTAATCCGATTCCGACCACATCAGATATTTTCGCATCTGTCTTGCCGCTATCATTTGTTGTAAATACGATCCAATAAATGTTTTTAGTTGCGGAATCTTCATCTGGCAGCTTGTATCCTTGATAGGTCTGTTTTTCCACCAGTGCAAATGTTTGCAAAGCCCCCGCTTGATTTGTCAGCTCAATCCGCGAATCGCGAATTTTTCCATTCGCATCCGTTGTGATTGTTACAGGCTCTCTAGCGATGACCAAGCGTTTCCACGTTCGATCCTTTTCCTCTTTTCCAGCTTCCTCTTCTGGGTGCGTCGTACGAACGCCGGCCCAGTTGGCGTTGTAAACATACACATCAAAAGTAACGGTTTTCTCCGCCCCCAGCGGATCTCCCCTATTGTTATAGGACGGCATCGGATTGCCATTCATATCTACTTTGTTGATGGAAAACGGCGACACCGTTGTATCGATCTGATAGTATAATTTCAGCACTAATGAGCCGTCTGACTTCACGACGCCTGTTTTCACTTCCAAGGCGTGCTCTGGAATATAGCGATACCCGGCAAATGTTCGTTCCTTCGCGGTAACAGCAACATCCGTCTGCGCCTTGAGCGTTTCCTGATACTTCAAGTCAAAGTCAGCCTGTCCACTGGAGCTGCCAGCCTGCTTCTGTACATAGTGAAGAACAGTATAGAGCGGGGCAGAAACATTGGTCACATAACGAATCGGGGCATTTCCCGAATGCGGCAGTGTAAACCTTTCCGAAACGACGGCCTTTGCTGCAGCATCATAATTCGGCGATAAGGTCTTGTCATAGTCTGTCGGACTTTCCAGCTCAATAAAACGATAGGTACCATTATCCAACACACCTGTCAGAATCCCGCCTTCTAAGTTTTGCTGCTCAATTTTTATATTTCCTTCACTGTCCTTTACCGCCACCGGTACGGTGATGACATCCGTTGTGTATTCCTTTCCTGTGATCGTTTGCCAAGTCGTACCATTAAACTTCTGCAAACCAAACCTGACACCAGACATCGGATTTTTCTTCTCGTCAAATTTGAAAAGAATTGCTTCGTTCGACTGTAACTGAATACTGCTATAAGGATTATTCAGCCAAGTACTAATACTGCGGCTTTGAGGATTGGATTCATTTACTACTTTGGGACTGCTTTGATAAAAATTCACCGTGTTCTTTTTTTCTTCACTGGCGGTTTCTGGCGGATAGCGCACCGTCAATGAGATGTTGAAGATCGGTGCTTGCCCACCTATGACGTTGCTATCCCCATACGTCAGTGTAAAATAATCCTCAATCAAAGTTCGATCAGCTTCTGTATAAAAACCATTTTTAATCAAATAATCCGCAGCCTGGACCGCAAAATCCAAGACAGGAATACCTGTTCCACGAACATTCCGACCAGATGACGCATACTTTTGCGAAGTTAGATCACTTAATTTTTTCAATTTATTCACTTCATTATTACCATTGAACACATCACCAAAATAGACCATCACCGTACTTTTTTGCGAAAGCGCATCATAATAGATGCCGTATTGATAGTCTCGTGACTTTACTCGTGCTTTAAAAGCTTCTTTACTTTCACCATTTTTTTGAGTGATTTTATCAAAAGAAGTTGCTTGCGTAGGTTTTTGCCGCATCCCCGTGCCGCTGCCTGTTCGATATTCCGGACCTTTTCCCCCATCAAATAAAACATAGCTCTCGTAAGCCGGAGCCGAAGAGGTTAGTCCCCCAGCATGTTTGGTGCCGTCATAAGGATTTTTCTCCGTGAAGGGAAACATGATCGGAATACGTGTCGTTGCGGAGATCATGATCGAGCCCAACGTAGTTCCCGCATCCAGTTCATCCTCTACATAGATGCCTTGCACATTGGTCGCATGCTTTCCCCAGCCATATTGTTGGTTCTCAGCATCATAATACCAGCCGGTTTTAGGATTTAATTTTTCATCAAAAACATCTCCGCCCAGTTCATTTCCAGTCGGCAGGTTGACAGGAATCGAAAATTGAATCGAATTCGTTCCCGCACTCATTGCATTCTTATAGCTGTAGGCGTTGGCCGGAGAGACCTCTCTAGCATTAAAATAAATCTGCTGTGTCACGCCGCCAAAGGTCACCTTCTGAATCCCAGCCTTTACCGTATAATTTTTCAACGCCTGATATCCAATACTAAAATCCGTTCCTGAAATCGTTGAAGCCGTCAAATGGCTGACTCCGCTGGTAAACTGAATACGAACCTGTTGCGTCGTATAATTATGCTCCGGACTGGCTTCAATAAACCATTCACCGATCTTTACACTAACTCCTTCAATCGTAACCATGATCGGCGTCGCACTCACCGAGCTGTTCACATGCCAATGACCATTCGCATCCGATCGATCATCCAAAGTCCCTTCATTTTGCGGGATCAACAAGGTAAAATGATCCCCTGGCTGCACAGGATTCTCAGCAGTATTGGCAATTTGCCAGTTGAACTTCAACGTATAGGCCTTATCAGAGATCGCAGGATTACTGGTCGTCAGCTTTTCATTTTCCGTATCATAAATGCCCCAGTCAGTCACCTGTACTCGATTAGTCAATGCTATCTTCGGGGCAACTCGTTTCTTTTTAATGCTTGGTTCTGTCTCTTTTGAAGATGCTTCAGTATTGCTCTCGCTACTAGATTCCACTAAGGAGGCATCTGTTGAGGCAGTCGTCGCGTCTTCCTGAAATTGAGCCACCGACTCGCTGCTTATTTCATCTAATGTGTCCGGTATTTTTAAACTTTGATTGGTTGAAGATGCAAGTATCTCTTGAGCTCTCGTTTCTTCCACGGATAGTACAGGAATTAGGATGGACAATACCATCATGACTACTGTAAACAAACCGATTATTTTCTCGATGGTACTTCTTTTTCTACTCAATGCGCCTCACCTATCCTCCCTGTTTCTCATTCAAAAAAAGAAAAAACAACAATCACATTACAGACTTAACAATATATCACGGTAAATAAACCAAGTTATTAAAATTTCATTTCTATATATCATATTTTACTATCCTATTATTAATATTTCAAATTAAATATTGTGTTTTCTTGAATAAATAAGTTATATCAACATTATATTAAAAGATGCGATTGAAGATTGTTGATAAAAATAATTCCCTAAAAAAACATTTTCAGTCGCTGATATCAATCAATATCTCCATATGGATCATGTACCAAAAGAACTGATTGCCTAAAACAATCAGAATTCTTTTCGAAAGAGAAGTCGCATTTCAGTGATCCCGCTTCAAAAATGATGAAATAAATAGACTTATCATAACGCCCAATTGAAAACGTTTAACAAAACAAACAAAAAAATTGATCAATAATCCAAACTTTCTGGACATCGATCAAGCACAACTCAACAAAAAACAGCTAGGAGCATTCTCCTAACTGCTGTGATCCACACTATTAAACTAACTACGCCACCCGCCTCTTGATCAAACCGCAAAGCTGATAGCCTATGACACACCCCGCGAAATTCGTAAAGATGTCCCAAATATCGAAGGTTCCTAGGTAAAACACATATTGGATCGTTTCGACCCCAATAATCGAGATCAAAGCGATCACCGCCGCCTCCATTTTTCCAGCGCGCAAGCCATACAAAATCCCCAGCGGAATGAAGTAACCCGTATTCAAAATCAATTCAATGATCTGCTGACTATTATTCAAATAAAGCTCAAAAGGATTCAAATTAAACGAATGATACGCTCGCGCCTTCGTGAAGAGCATGATGAACAACAATAAAAAATAGCAGCTATAAAAAAGATACAGATAAACATTCCAAAACTTCCGCTGCTCCCATTGCCAATAGAACAACCACAAGCCCAAGAAGATAAACAGCAACAGCGCCTCATCCGTATACTCAAACCGCTGCGTCATTGCATCCAAACGCGGATAATTCTGCAACGTCGGCAGGACCAAATAATAGACCATTCCATAGCTCAGTATAAAAGAAACAATTCCCGCAATGATTTTCCTCATTCGATCCTCTCCTTAGTTTCACGACCGTGCAAACACGCGGTCCTTATAGCAAATAATTATAGCGAAACATCTCAAAGGGTTCACTAAAAAGGCTGCTTCCAAAGAAAAGCTTAAAGAAAGACCAGGAGCCCTGCTCCTGGTCAGGAAAAACTTATTTAAGTTGAGCCTTCAATTCCTCTTGAACCCGCTTCAGCTCACTCGGATCAATCCGCTGATAAGATACACCATCCTGCATAAAGCCTTCACCCTTCAGCTGATCAGATTTGATATTGCCAAACGCTGTGCGATAGTCTCCCATCAAACTTCGCATATCCGAAAAACTCAGATCCGTCTTTACGTTCTCGCCCATCGTCTTCAAGATCGATCGATAATTCGTCAACCCTTTGGTACTCAATACCTGCTTGGCAATACCAGCAATGATTTGCCGTTGCCGCTCCTGCCGGCCATAATCCCCATTCGGATCATCATAACGCCTCCGAGAATACTTCAAAGCATCCTCACCATTCAACTCTTGTTTCCCTTTTGGAAGATTCTTCCCATCATATGTATATTCAAACGTATTGTTGACCTCAATTCCGTCAAACGCATCGACTAACGTTTCAATCTTTGCATGTGTGTCTCGAGGTAAACTAACCATTCGATGTCGGAATCACTATCATCTTACTCGATCGTTCCTTCTCCGTGCGCCTGTGTCTATGCCTTAAAGCAAAATGCTAAACGGCTCCTAAGCAGATTCGTTTGTTGCTTTATCCATTCCGATCCACAGTCTCATAGGCATAATATCATTCGCTTTGGAATTTATATCTAAGCCTAATCATTCTTTTCTATTGCCTTTAAATCTTCCTTAATTTGTGTTGAAGAAACTTCAGGTGTACGAGATAAATAGACAACTTCTGCATTAGTTTTTTCAGCAACAAAATCAAATTTGCCAGCCCAATCATCTCCCATAACAAATGTATCGACATGATACTCTTCAATGTCTGGAACTTTTTGCTCCCATCCATTTTCAGGTATGACCAAATCAACATACCGAATAGCTTCTAAAAGTTGCTTTCTCTTTTCATAAGAAAAATAACACTTTTTTTGTTTTTCATTCCAATTGAACTCATCAGTTGATAGAGCAACTATTAAATAGTCACCGTATTCTTTTGCACGACGCAATAAATTTATATGACCATAATGAAGCAAATCATATGTTCCGTAAGTAATTACTCGTTTCAATTTTTTCCCTCCTAAACAACGATATTTTCTTAATCTGATCGATTTTTACCTGACCTAAATAAAGAAAAAATCGTATTCCTTGATAAAATTATCAACATTACGTATCCAGTCAAAAGCATTACAAAAGCAGTTTGATCGTTCAAATAAAAAATGCTCAATAAATAATATAAAACTATTACAATTTCAGTAATTGCATTTTTAATGTATGGTATTCCATAATACTTAAATAAGTATTTTTGAGCTATGAGACTTCTAGTAGCTATTGAAATTAATAAAGAGAGAGCTACGAAAGATATATTATGTAATAAAATCGCAGAAAAGAAAACTGAAACCAGACTTACAAGTACTGCAACAAAATTAAATAATAATAGCTTTCCTTCACGACGAATCACTTTCAAGTATGTTGAAAACAACATATTCATTTTCCCATCAAATATACAGATTGGGAGTAATAATCCGAGATAATCTAAACTATCATTGTATTGTGGTAGCCACTTACTGAGTATCAATTTCATCGGAATATACAGCACTAATATTGCAGGCAAAACAATAGAGAGGCCTTTTTCAATAAGTGTAAAATACCCCTTCTGTTTTTCATCATCAATAGTTCTTAAAGCCGGAAAAAGAACCATACTCACTTGACCAATAAATTGCAAAAAGAACATTGCCAAAGAAATTGCAAAGGATATTTTTCCAAACTCAATAATACCCCAGTTCCCATCAATAAAAAATCTTCCTATTCCAAGTATAAAAATGCTCGATGTATTAGCTATTGTTAACTTAATTCCTACTCTAGCATAAGAATATGCGGTATAAAAAGTTTTTAAAGATATTGATGGCTTTTCTTTCAATATTTTTTTTGAGACCAATGATGTGTAGATAAACGAAATAGCTTGAGAAATAATGAACGTAATTACAAACCATCTGAAATCCTGAACTTTCCTGAACAAGAGAATAACTAAAAAAAGTATAAAGCTTATTTTAGAAAGAATTGTTGAAATCGAAAATTGTTTTGTATTATTTACTGCTTGCAAAATATATCCTAAAAACCAAGTTAGGTTTGCAATAATCATATATACACAAGTTGCAATGAGTGAAAATGAACGATTTGCACTCATTCCAAATAGAAGAGCCACAAGAATTGCTAAAATAGAAATAACTATTTGAAGATAAAAAAGAATCCAGAACATTGATGAAAGTTCTTTTTTATCTATTTTATCAGAGGCCTTACCACCCAACTTTAGGTAGACTCCATCTGTTAAACCAAAGTGAAACATCCCAACATATCCAGAATAAAAAATGAATAACTGCCAATATGAAAACTGTTCAACTCCTAACATTTTCGGAACAATTAAGGACATTAAAACACTTAATGCCATAGAAAGGCCTTGTGCCGCAAAAGCATATAGTATATTAATAGCTAATTTTTTTTTATTCACTTCGTACTCCTATTTTCTTATCTCTTCTAACTCTTTTTATTTTTTCCGTTAACGAATAATATGGAAAAGGAATTTTAAAAAGTCTCAAAAAGAAACCAGCTTGCCATGACTTTTTCATATCGTAAATAAACGATTTAGGTTTCACAATATAATTTAGAAAAGACTTTGGTTTTGCTATATAATTTGAAACTTCTCCATCAGCAAATGATAGGTCTCCAAATCTCAATACATCTTCCATCTTTGGTTTAATTGCAAAGTTTTTTATTGCAGAAAACACTTTTACTTCACTAACATCAACAAACTCAGAGTATTCAAAATCAGAGAACGCTTTAACAAAATCCAGTGCGCCCTTTTGTATATTTCTTATTAACTCTAATTCATTAGTATCAGAATATTCGAAATCTGCTAAATTAGGTGCTACAATTCCATCTTTTTTTTCATAAAAATTGATTAGTGTTCCTTCATCCGAAGTAAATAAAAGTTCAAAAATATTGGAAAAGGATTGAATAATCCTCTGAAACTCCTCATTTTTTCCTTTTTCAAAAAGAAAACCATTAAGCTTTTCAGATTCAACTTGCTTGCTTTTAGGATGTATTCCTATATAATATCCAGTTATTTGAGCCTTATCACCGATAATTCGTGACAAGGCATGTTGGATGTTACCAAACCATCCAATATCAATAATCGCAATATTTCCAGAAAAATCATTTTGTTTTAAATACTTCCCTATACGTTCAAACTCAACTTTAGAATTTTCAATCACTTGATTTTCTAATTTTTTTAATAGTTTCAAAGCTTCATTATCTGCATACATTTCATCTAATCCATTAAAAATTCGTTCAGTAACTCTTTTTTGTTCTTCTGTAAGTATATCTCTAGATAAGCCAAGCTTTGGTAGCAAATCGTTAATTGTGAATATTTTCCCAGTAAAAACGTTTTGAAGCATCTCAGTAATAGACGAATAGGATTGTAAGCTAGGAACAATATATCCCCTTCTAGAACCATAAAGATATGTATAAGGGATTTCTACGTCAATACACATTATTTCAAACGCCTTCATCATAATACTTCCATCTCTTGACAAAAAAAATATTTTGTCATAATTCTTTATTTTTAATTCATTTGATAACCATTTTGTGAAACCGGCCAGTATTGGACCGAAAGTCTCAAACCCAAATTGATAATACCAATTATTATCGTTTTTAATTCTATTATTAATAAACGATGAAAGAATTGGGGACTCACTTAATTTACTGTATCGTAAATAACTAGTCTCCGTTTCAATAAGAATAGCATTTAACTTGTTTTCTTTCGCCTTAAAATAATCACTTTTCTTATTATCTCCAACATGAACAATTCTAGCGTCAGGGTTGTCTTTTTTTATTTCTCGATACATAGTTCCACGACGCTTAGTTTTATCAATTTCCGAAGAAATATAGATTTTATCAAAATCTAAAATATTAGCTTTTTTCAGAATACCAGTTATGGTATTTCGACATAAATACATATCAGTAGAAATAATTATTGTTTTCCCTTTTGCTTTTGCATATTTATAAAGCTCTACAACGGGGGTATTGGGGACACAAACGTTTATTTCTGATTGCTTTTCAATTTCTTTCAATTTAACTTTTTCTTCCTCAGAAAAAGAAATCATATATGAATAGATATCATCAAGATTGATTTCTTCTTTCTTGCTTTTTTTCCGAGCTTTAGATTCAGCAACAACACGATCAATTCTGAATGCTGAGTTTAATTCAAAAGTTTGATTAAAAAACTCAGCATTCACAATGTCAAATACAATATGTGGATTCGATACATCACGCTTTATCAATGTATCAAATATATCAAAAGAGACAACATCCGCTTTATCAATGATTTTCTTATAGTTTGAAACTTTCACTTATTATTTCCTCTCCTTTTTTAATTATTAAAAATCGTTTTAATAGCAACAACACTATTAAGAAAGTTAAAAAATTCGTAGATAGCATGGTGCTAAAAAACATCTCTTGAAATGACGAAAAAAACAGAGAGTAAGAAATAAACGAATAGAATATTATCGAAATTGAAATTCCACTATAATTATTAATTTTAATAATCTGATAGAATACAGAAAAAAATACTCCTTGCAAAAACCCGAAAATTGGAACTCCGATAAAGCCAAAATCGTAAACAAAACTTCGAATCGAACTATAAACATTTCCAATTGGGTACCCGTTCACGCTTCTAAATTCAAAGAACCATGTAGTAGGATTATTGGTTAAACCAACCGCATTTAGAAACTTGTTGATCCCTATTAAAGTTTCTTCTCCAAAATAACTCGCATGTAATGGGTTTCTCAAAAAGTCATCAAGTAAAACAGTGGAGCCTCCAAAATATTCAGATAAATATGCAATAAGTCCTTTATCGCTTGTACGTCCTACAATAGTTCTAGAAACTGAAAATAATAAGATTCCTAAAGAGACAAATATAGCCATCAAAATAATAGATTTTATATTTGAATTTTCCCCTCTTTTAATTCTAAGTATTAATAAAACCATTAATGAATACAAAACTAATACTATTAAGTCAAAACGAGCTCCCCCAAGGAGAGGAATTGGTAAATACAAACATACAGAACATATCAATAATCTCCAATTTGTTTTATAAGTTTTCTTTTCGAGTTTATTATAAATTAATATATATATTGATATTAGAGAGATCATTCTTGATACCTTAGTAAGCTGCAATATCCATCCTGGAATTGCCCCTTCAACTCCACTTCCATAAGCTGTTTGCATGCGGTAAACTCTTATATTTTCTGAATTTATAACCCCCAAAAAAGATTTCGTACTTCTTACAACAAGTATGAGAACAATCAATTGTAGAAGAATTAGCACAATCAATTTCCAAAAGGATATCGAAATTCCTGAAGATCTATCACTTGTTTTATCAATGGTTACTTTGCTTCTTAAGGTTATCAGTTTTCCAAATAGGCTACCTATAAAAAAGAGAGTTACAAATGTTAAAATGTATAATACCGTCATCGGCATAATTTTGAAATTCCAAATTTTCAAATTGAAAGTAGCCAAAATTGCAGAAAAAAGAAATGAGATGGTAACTATGTTTGAAGGAAAGAGAATATCTTTGGATAAACCTAATGACAATATAAGCAAAAGCAAAAGACAAAATATTAAATAGTAGATCATAATTTTCTCCTTACGCGTTAAAAGGGGTCACAATTCTTGATATCATATTTTTGGATGAATAATCATAAATATACGTACTAAGATTTTTTTCAATATATTCCACATCTTTTTCGTACCCCTTATAATAATTGAATAATTGTGTGTTTGATATACTTAATTCTGGTTTGAAAAACTCTTTCTTGTTAATATGTTTAGATGTAGAAGAACCAATAAAGTTTAAAATAGCATTCACAGTCTCATCATATTTATAAATTAAATCTTCAAACTGGAGAAAAAGTAGATTTTTAGTATTTTCTCTTTTTTGAAATTTTCGAACATGCAAATATTGTGCAACGAATGCTTCAACATTATGTTTAGGCATCCACCTACCTTCACCACTTAATAATTCTTCATGTTGAAGATACAAATCTCTAGGGTCTCGATCAACAATAATAACTTTAGGATCATCATAAAATTGAAAACTAGATTGTGGAGAATTTGCTGAAAAAGCTTGATTTAATAGTATTGGCTGATTCAAATCGAATCCAGATAATTCTAGAATTTTATCAATATATTTTTTGCTTGCTTCATTGAAATTTTCTGGCGCTATCGAAACGTAATTTTTTCTAATTGGCCAAAAATTATAAGTTCTTTTGGTAATTGTCTGATAATACTTGATTACAAATTTTTTGAAAGCCAAAATAATTATTTTTCTAATCAAGTTACCTTCCATTAAGTCTAAAGATTGCATTCCTAAATAAGTTGACTGAGTAATTTCATTCACAAAATCATATGTTACTTCCATAAAATCTTTTGGATTTAATGTTTTCTTCAAAAAAGGAACTTCCATAAATTTTGAAACTTGGATAAATCTCTGAATAGCAGCGTCACCGCTAGCTGACTTTGAATAATTCTCCATTAAATGATAACGTAAATCTTCTAATCCATCGACTTGATATGTATAACCAAATTCATTATCTGTTGAACTCTGTATTCCCTCAATTTCTTTAAGTAAAGAAAACACAGCGCCAGACCCTGTCCCTCCATATCCCACAGGTGAAATAATCACTTAAACTCCCCTACTTTCTTTCATTAAATAGTTCATCAAAATAGGTCCCTTCTGATTCAGAAATTTTTTGTTTATAACTAAGTTTGAATGCAAAAGTGTCTTTAAGCATTTCTTCCCAATTTGATTTTTCAAATTCTTTATTCAATTTTTGTTGAAGGTTAAACATGTTACTATTTCTGTTGTTCCTTCCAAAATTGTTGAGGGTTAAAATTCCTTGTCTTTGTGCAATCCTCATTGCGTAATCTATCAAAAAATAATCAATCAAAACATCTTCTTTTTCCCAATAGCTATTAAAGAATTCATCCATGTAGCAAAAAAAAGGATGATCCTTAATTCCCCCTTGAAAAAAACCAGACCACTCTCCTAAAGAAACGTTGAAATGCTCATTATCTACAAATGGACCTGACGAATAATAAGGTTGAAGCCATAAATTATCTGGAATTTCTCTAGCAATATATACAGTAGAATCCAACCAAAGTCCTCCATGATTCTTAAGCAAATTAAACCTCAATATGTCTGAAAAATGAGTAATTGAGAATTTCCCCTCTTCAAATTTTTCTAATAGTATATTTGATATATTAGTGTATTCCTTAAAATTCCATTTTGTTATTATTGATATCTCTGCATTAGTATTTTTTTTTACCTGCGAAATACATTTTTGAACCACTAAAGGAGCCGATTCTATTCCTTGCCACCAAAAAATCCATATTTTTTTTGGTATATTTCCTTCGATTTTTTCATTTGATGAATATTTATCATTAATAAATCCATATTTTTTTTCAAGATAATCAATAGTGAATTTGTGTCTCGTATTATTGAATTTCACTTGAATTTTTTTGGGGAAACTCATTTTTCGAATTCCCTTTGAAATAATAAAAGTAATATTTAAAAACCTCGCCAATTGTAAGGAGTTCATATGTCTCTCCATTCTAATAATGAAAATCAATACCTTAGTTACTTTAAAAGATAAAAGATTTTTCGAAATTTCTTTTCTCCAAGATAAGATAAAACTATTCCAACAAAAGTTTTTGCATGACGCACTTTAGATAAGGATATTTTTCTTCTAACTTCAACTAAAGAGTTCCACAAAATTAAATTTTCTTTTTCTAGTCCTATTTTACTTTCTGGCATTTCTAACCAGACCCCTGAATAGGCTGAAAATAATCTAGAGTACATTTCATTTATTAGTTCAGGAAATTCTAATTTGATTATCTTTTCAAGATGTTGACCAACTTTTATAATATCCATCTTTTTTATATTGAATGGTTCATTCATTATGCTATCTTTTCTTTGCACGTAATAATAATCTTTTGACTTGATTAGTGCGACTTTTTTTGCGCATGATAAAATTTCATATATGACCGCCATATCTTCATAATAGATACCTTTAGGGAATTCAAGATCATTAAAATATTTTCGAGGAAACAGTTTTCCCCAAGCGTTATGTTGAAATTTTCTATTCAGTATACATTTTATTGCAGTCACCTCATCTACAATCTGAATACCCTTTTTTTTACTTTCGGCTTCGACTAATTTGGAATCCTCGTATACTATATGGAATTGACTACAAGAAATATCACCGCCTAAATTGATTCCATCAACAAGACTTTCAATGTAATATTTCGATACATAATCGTCACCATCTATAAAAGTAATATAATTCCCATTTGATTGTTTTACTCCAAAGTTTCTAGCATCACTTAACCCACCGTTTACTTTATGATGAACTTTTATTCTAGAATCGATGTTTCTATATTTGTCTAGTATGTATCCTGTGGCATCTGTAGATCCGTCATCAACCAGAATAATTTCAATGTCCTTATATGTTTGTTTAATAACCGATTTTATACAGCGCTCAGCAAAAATTTCAACATTATAGAATGGAATGACCACTGATATTTTTATTTTCATATATAATCACTCTTCACAATAATTTTTTTCTATTTTTTTTATCATTGTATTAATAGAAAACTTCTTTTCGAAATTTTTTTCAATTGTTTCAGGAGTAATAGAGTTTTCTCCATTAATTGCATCAATAATTATTTTAGCGGCTTCATTTACCATATCGTTACTTACTAAATGTCCTGTAACTTTATTGTCAATAACTTCACAATTTCCAGTGACATTAGTAGCAATCACTGGAACTTTTGCTCTCAATGCTTCTAGGGGAGCATAAGGCAGTCCTTCATAAAGAGAAGTAAATAAGAATAGATCGTATGCGACTACAATGATATCACTATCCTTTCGAAATCCGTAAAATCGTACATTTTTTTCTAAATTATACTCCTTAACCTTAGCCTTAACTGAATACTCCAGTGGTCCATCACCTATCCACACAAAAATTGAAGATGGTTTTTCTAGAACAACTTGTTTTGCTACTTCAACAAAGGCTAGTGGATTTTTTTGAGTTGTTAATCTTGCATTATTACCAATAATAAATGCATCTTCAGGTAAAGATAATATTCTTCTTGCTTCCTCTTTTGTAGGCAATTTAACAGTAGGCAATCCATTATATATGACTTTAATCTTATCTATCGAGTCAATCTTATATTGTAGGGCTTTTTTCTGTTCGCCAACTGACACAGCAAAAGTCTGATTTGTTGCATATTTACTCAAAAATCGTTCAATAATAATAAATAATTTTTTTTTATTATTAGAGAACTCTGGGGCAAGAAAGGAATACGCATGCGGAGTATAAAAAATTTTTTTTATTCCATGACGTTTAGCTGCTAATCTAGCTATTACTCCAGCTTTTGAACTATGGGCATGAACTATGTCTGGGTTATTTTTCTTTATCCACTTTGAAATAAACCTGTATGTTTTCAAATCTGATTTGAAATTAATTTCTCTCACAAATGTTGGGATATCAATCAATTCAGTATACTCGCTTAATTCATCCATTTCGTTCAAAAAAATTGTATCAGCATTTTTCGAATTAAACATAAAATATAGATCAAATTTATTTTGATCTATATTTTTCAATAGTTCAACAAGATGTCTTCTTAGTCCACCACCTTCGGATTGAGTTACAATGAGTATTTTTTTTTTCATCACCTTCACCACAGTTTCAGTTAAATTTTTGCAAAAAAGCATTTCATCATTAAACGTTGAAATAAATCTCTTTAAATAGTAAATACTATAAATAAATATTTCGTAGAATCTAGTTTACAAAAACCAGTTAAACAAAAAGTTGAAATAAGCCTTAAATAAAGGTCTCATTCCAACTCTTTTATTAAAAGTTCGAATTTTAATACATACCTTCTTATTACATTTTTTCTAATACGCCCCATCCGGCTTCATCATTACTTTTATCGTCTTAATAATCAACGCGATATCATAGCGAATTCCACGTTTTTGAATATAATCAATATCATAATCAACCATCTCATCGAAATGAACATCATTACGTCCACTAACTTGCCACAATCCAGAACAACCTGGTTTTACCAATAGGCGTTGCATGTCATACTGCGTATACTCAGCTACTTCTCTTTGCAAAGGAGGTCGTGGACCAATCAAACTCATATCACCTTTGATAACATTCAGCAATTGAGGAAGTTCATCTAAGCTTGTCCGACGAATAAACTTGCCGAACTCGGTTACTCGAGGATCTTCTTTGATTTTGAACATCGCACCTCTGATTTCGTTCTTGTCCGCTAAAGTGTCTAATTGTTTTTCTGCATCTACACACATTGAACGGAATTTGTACATGGTGAATAGTTTGCCGTTTCGACCGACACGCTTTTGTGTAAAGATCACTGAAGCGGTGGGCTCCTCTTTATGTATCTTGTAGGCGACCCACAGCATAATAGGAGAGATGAAAATGAGTCCAAGTGTTCCTAAAACAAGATCAATAATCCTCTTGAGCAGGTTATAGACTTTTTGTTTCTCAATTTTTTCCTTGTCTAACCAAATCAACTTGGAATGACCTTGATTAGGATAGGTTTTGTCATTCAAACTATTCACGTCCCCGAAAGTCTTCTCACTTTTCATCACTTAGTCCTCCCAACAAACTATTAATTAAAAAATTTGAAGCGTGGTTCATTTTATTGCCTGATACTTCGGTCTGACTACTGAATCCCCATTCACCAAGTCTTTAGCCATTTGCTGCATTGCTGCAACCATCTCTCTGCCGCCGATTTTTTCGATTTCTTCATAGGCTTCTTTCATTAAAAATGTCCGATGTCGAAGATTGTGTGCATCAGATGCAACCATGTAGAGCATCTGATGTTCAAGCATTAGCCTTGCTGTTTTCTGAATCTCACTGCCAAATATCCCCACGATACTTGGTGCAGTTAGTTGCGTTAGTGTGCCCATCTCAAGAAATGAGACTAATCGATTCGGTTCTTCTCGAAAGACTGCATTTCTTTCTGGATGAACAATCACCGGCACATGACCTTGATTTAGCAAACGATAGAACATTTGCTCAGCATAGATCGGAATCTCATTGGTAGGAAACTCAATCAGCAGATAGGTATTATCCAAATCAGTAAATAGGATTTCCTCTCGCTTGATTGCCGTTAATAGTAGCTCGGTAAGCCGAACCTCTTGTCCTTCCAACAAAGTCAAATCTAGTCCTCGTTGATCAAGTTCATTTTGTAAAGCAGCAACATCTCGAATGATTTGATCTGCTGGATTGTTATACTTCCCATTATTATGATGAGGCGTACACATCAAATGAGTGATCCCTTGGCTGATGGCTTTTCTTGCCATCTCCAAACTATCCTCTAAGGTTTGTGCGCCATCATCCACTCCAGGTAAGATATGACTATGTAGATCGATCATCTAGTACTCACTTACTTTCCTTCAGTGCCATAATAGTAATAGGAATCTTCTCCCTGTTTCTTACCGTTATAGACGACTCCGAGAATTTTTGCTTGGACCATGTCCAATAATTTTTTTGCTTCTAAAATTGCTTGCTTGTTTGTCCTGCGTTCACGAACGACCAAGATCGTTCCATCAACGTATGAAGACATGATTTGCGCATCAGTCACTGTGACAACTGGCGGCATGTCAAAAATTACTAAGTCAAAGGATTCACTTAATATTTCCACCAATTCATGCATCCGCTGAGATCCTAGTAGTTCAGATGGATTCGGTGGAGTAGGTCCACTTGGCATTAAATATAGATTCTCAATGTCTGTTTCAACCAATCGACTGCCGACTTGCGTATTTCCTTGTGTAAGAAATACGTTTTCCATCTCAGGTTCGGATAAAAAGCTGCCAGTCGCAGCATTGCCTTCTGTTAAATAGTTGCTAAGCCCATTTACGTTGGGAACCTTAAAGCTTAGCGCAACATTCGGTTTCCGCAAATCCGCGTCTACTAATACAACCCGGCTGCCAGCGTTAGCAAAAACAACTGCTAGGTTTGCTGCGGTAGTTGTTTTTCCTTCTGAAGGACCAGAGGATGTTACTACAAGTGATTTGATTTTCTTATCTGCTGAAGAAAACTCAATATTCGTGCGAATTTTTCGGTATTGTTCCGCTGCCGTTGAAAAAGGATTGATCGCAGTGATCAAATCAACTGGTGTAATTGCTTGTCTCTTTTTCGCCATCTAAAATTCCCCTTACACGCGTTTTCGATTACGAGTAGGCGCTGTGCGAGTCCCTCGTACTTCTTTTTTGTTGTTTTCTTGCGGAGAAGGCATTGCTCCCCGGTTTTCATATAATTCTTTTTTACTGATTTCAGATACTTGCCCAAGAATCGGCAGCTCCAATGCTTCAATGATAAAGCGTTCGTCTTTTACCGTCTTGTCGAGTAATTCCGTTAAGAATGCCAGTCCGACACCTAACATCAAACCTACAACTGCTCCAATTAACAAGTTCAACTTATTATTAGGAAAGACAGCCTTAGATGGTACTACTCCTTTTGAAGTGATCGTTACTTTATTGACTGCTAAAACATCCTCTGCTTTTTCTTGGAAGGTCGTCGCTGTCACATTCGCGATCGTGGCTGCTTTACGTGGTTCAGGTGAAGTCGCCACGATTTGGAACATTTGCGAGTTCTGAGCCTGCTCCACTTCGATCATTTCTTTCAATTCACCATTGCTGTAGGTATATTGGTATTCATTTTGTAGCTGCTTTTGGACCGCATCAATAACGACATCGCCTTTAATCATGTCTTTATATGTATTGATCAAGAGCACATTCCCATTGATATCATTTTGCAGATTCGTATTTGCTCCTTCTGCTTGGTTGTTTTGTACGATCAGTTGCGCGGCGGAATCATACTTGGGTGTAATCAAGAAAAATGTCACGACCGCGGCTAATCCGATCCCAGCGATGGTCGTCATCAGGATCAGTAATGCTTTCTTTTTTAAAACTTGAAATAATTCTTCTAAGCTGATTGTTTCTTCCATCTTTTTTCCCTTCACTAACGAACGTTATGTATTTTTTTAGAACGCATTCTCTCACTGATCAGCGCCAATAGTATTGCTAGAACAGTCAATGCTAGTCCTACAAAGACAAAACTCAAATCAAACGCTGTAATGTAGCTTGTCACAAAGCGATACAGACCTTCCGACATAATACCTAGTCGATTGATCGCTCCACTAAAGTAGATGATCGCTGGTAAAACGGCTAACATTAGTCCTGCACCTAAAAAAGTCACACTGCTCCAGCGGACCTTCTGATGTTTCATCTTGACCATCAATAGCAAGCCCACGAACACCAAGATGAAGGCAACACCAACTATGACCAAAATCATGGTCAAAGAAGATTTGAAAGCCATCACTTTTTTGCCATAACTTAATAAGTAAGGAATCTCGATATAGTTCGAGTAATTCTTCGTCGC
>Ga0153923_100216_pt1 | contig 23471 bp, 17 predicted proteins | sample TSNJ007MetaG_FD_104682 | JGI IMG/M metagenome (GOLD analysis project Ga0153923, IMG submission 104682) | Attine ant fungus gardens microbial communities from New Jersey, USA - TSNJ007 MetaG | ecosystem: Host-associated > Fungi > Mycelium > Unclassified | place: USA: New Jersey, Brendon T. Byrne...
ACATCTTCGAAGAATGGTTTAAGGATAGTGGCTACGATTATGATGATAGTAAGCTGGATTTCGAATTCTATGATGAACGCTGCCACTCGCGGCCGGATACGGTGATGGAGATTTATGTTCCTGTGAAAAAATCGACCGAATGATGTGTTAGGGCAAATGCTGCTCCGTGATGATCGTAACTTCGGGGAATGTTTGGACTTTCGGTCGCTGTTGTCTCTGGATTTATTGATTATTCCTTAGCGGATTAAATCCAGAGACAAAGGCGAACGCTACGCTCCTACAGTTCCAAACTTCCCCTACGTTACTTTCACCTCTGCAGCATTTGCAAAGTTCAATTATTCAGTCGATACGGGGTGTCGACGTAAGAAGGTCCGCAGCGGGTTATACGCTGCGGGCTTTCTCATTTATTGTAGGTTGATTGACGCTTATCCCCTCCCGTAGTCTAATAGATTAAATAGACGTGTAACTTGATAATCTCGGGGAGTGAAACAGATGATTAGAGAAGCAAAAGTAGAGGACTGGAAAGACATATCCGAATTATTAGAGCAGTTGGGTTATTCAGAGACAGAAGCGTTCATGCAAGAAAAAATAGAAAAGCTAGTCCTGCATCCGGATGAGGAATTATTAGTTTTCGAGGAAGATCATAAAGTAGTCGCTTGCATTTCCATGCATTACATACCTCAATTAGGGCTCACAGGGGATACTGCAATTATAAGCTATCTTGTGGTAAGTAATGCCATTAGGAGTAAGGGAATTGGACGGATGCTTGAGGAATATTGCACTGATTTAGCTAGAAAAAGAAACTGTGACCGAATTCAAGTTCATTGCCACTCCAGAAGAACTGATGCGCATAGATTTTATGCCCGACAAGGATTTACTGAAGCTCCAAAATATTTTTCAAAGATGTTAAATGAATCCGAATAATCAACAGACCAAATAAAGAGCGGCAGACCAGGGACGTACTACGCGTCCAGTTCTGCCGCTTTATTATTCAAGCAATAGAGCACTGTTCACTTATTCCTCTTTAAATAAACTTCCGTTGCACCTTTTTGCCATCATACGAGAACCGCGCCTTTTTGTCCTCCACGACGGTCTGCAGATGAACGGTGCGCCCCCATAATGAGTAGATATGCGGGAGTGTTCGCTCCAGGTACTTCAGATCCAGCTCGATACTTTCATAGCGGTGGGTGATAAATAACTCGCCATTCTTCTCGAAGTCGGCATCCTCTATGACCAAGTAAGGTGACCCGCCATTGACTCGAGCGAGCACCAGTTGATCCCGTACGTTTTCCCATGCTTTGTCGGTGATTTTCCATTCCGGCCCTTTTTTCTCAAAAACATAAAGATCGAGGTCGTTCACCAGTTCTTTGGACAGATAGCTGCGGATAAAAGAAGTATCAGACTCCAACTCGCGAACCTCAAATATTTTCTCTCGGTCCCAGCGGCGTTCGATGTCTTCGAAGATTTTTAGACCAAGATAGTATGGATTCAGGCTTTGCCGTGAAGGCTGCACGACGGAGGAATTTAGTTTAGCGTATTCTACGGTTTCTTCTTCGGTCAGATCCAGTTCACGAACGATGCGCTGATGCCAGTACGAAGCCCAGCCTTCGTTCATGATCTTCGTCTCCATTTGTGGCCAGAAGTAGAGCATTTCATCATGAAGCATCGTCATAATATCGCGCTGCCAATCCTCCAAGACGGTGGAATATTGCTGGATGAACCAGACAATATCTTTTTCCGGCTCAGGTGGGAACGCACGATTTCCGGATGATGCTTCCTGTGGTACAGAATTTCTCTTGTCTAGATTCCATAACTCGTCGTACGGATTAGCTGGTTTGGAGCCACCCGGAGGGGCATCCTTGAGTTCTTTCATTTTGGCTTCCAGCAGATGGGTCTTACCTAGCTTGCGCGGCTGAATCAGGCTGGGATCTATATGCTCTTGAATGGCCAGCACCGAATCAATGAATTTCTCCACAGCATCGGTGCCGTAGGTTACTGAATAACCCGCGATTCGGTCCGCAGTAGCCGACATGCTCTCGACCATATCCCGGTTGGACATGGAGAAACGCATGTTATTTTTGAAAAAATCGCAGTGCGCCAGCACGTGAGCTACGATCAGTTTGTTCTGAATCAGCGAGTTTCCGTCGAGCAGGAAGGCATAACAAGGGTTGGAGTTAATGACGAGCTCGTATATTTTACTCAGCCCGAAATCGTATTGGGATTTCATTTTGTGAAATGTTTTTCCGAAGCTCCAATGACCAAATCTTGTCGGCATTCCATAGGCACCGAATGTATAAATAATATCGGCAGGACATATTTCATAACGCATGGGATAAAAATCCAAGCCGAAGCCAGTAGCTATTTCCGTAATTTCTGCAATCGCCCGCTCCAACGCATTAATTTCTTCGCTTGGCATGATTCTGTACTCCCTCCTATAATTCTGTAGATCCAACCTGAATAAACCCTCACGAAATGGGGTTTGGCTTCATATAGATGGGTCGATCAATGTAGTTCATATTATGTATATGGGTAGGGGGAGGGCAATATGACGAACTCTTCCTCGCTGTCACTATGGCACAAAACTATCGAATGCCGGGAGTATCCATTGTATATTTCTCAATATGAAAGCTACAGCATTGCATATTTAATTTAATTAAATATAAATAAGTTTAAATGAACACCGTTTTGGTATTTACAATCGCCTATGCATGTGCTACTTTAGCGATGTAACCGTATTCATATATAGATTTATTAAATAATTAATAAAAATGTAAATCTTGTTTGGACCATTCCTTATTCAGCCTAAATCTAACAAGTGGGAGTGGTAAGGATGGAAATCCTACTCGGTTGACGTTGTTGAGCTATAGGAATGAGCAGATGAACTGAGTATAGCTGCACATCCCAGTGCTACTCCTCAGTGATTATGATTATGGAGGTAAAAATGCGTAAATTTAAAATAAATATTTTATGGAAATTTCTACTTTCATATATCATTGTCTTGTTGCTGCCGCTTTCTGTTATTATCTTTTATTACTATCCATATTCCAATTCGATTGTGAAGAATAAAATATTGGACTGGAATACACATATTACCGAGCAAGTAGCCAGCAGTATGGATCTGTTTATGCGGCCCATCTATTCTCTCCCAACTTCGATTGTAGCTAATCCTGAGATCAAATTATCCTTATTAAAAAATGATGCATACCAGCGATACGTCGTGGCTAATGAGATGAAGAAATACAAAACAACGGATACTCTCTTGAATGATACTTTCTTATATATCAAACAAAGTGGGTATCTGTTCTCAAGTACAGGGTATATCTATGAGTTGGAGCGCTTTATGAACCCCAAGAATGGTTATGTTTATACGTCTTGGAGTCAAGAGCAGTTCAGCCAAGAGATCAATGTAATCAACGCTATTCAAGTTCGCCCTTCAGAGGATGTTGCCATTCTTGGCGAAGGACGCGTTAAGATGATTACTGTGATGATTCCTCTACCTCTAGGTGTCGACCAATCCGAAGGCTGCGTCATCTATATGATCAGGCATGATACGATCGAGCGAATGATGAAGTCAGTGTCTAATAGCTATACAGGAGATTTCATCATCCTTGATCAAAATAACATCCCTATCTTCTCCCTCAACCAACGTGATGATTTGCGTGAGGCAAATTTCAAGCAATTTATTAAGCTGCTGCAAGCATCGCCATCAGGCGGTGAAATGGATTATGACGGAGAAGCTTATATTGCCTCCCAGACCGTTTCCAAGCAGAATGGCTGGAAATACATAAGCATGAATCCGCTGGAATCGGTACTTCTGGAGACGAAGGAAACGCAGCGCAACACAATTATTCTGGTTATATCCATCCTGCTCACTGAGATTATTATCATCTATTTATCCATCCGTAATAATTATGCCCCGATTAAGTCTCTTGTCCAATTCTCCAGACATGCATTTAAAGGCAACACGGAAAGTGGTGGCAATGAGTTTGATATTATACGCTCTACAATCCAGAATCTGTTCCAGTCGAAAGAGCAATTAGATCGGAATGTCCAAAGTATCGTTCCGAAGTTACGTGATAATATTCTATATGAAATCATAAGTGGACAGTACTCTTCACTTCAAGACATGCTGCTAGAGGCAAAGTCCTATGGCATCACCTTTACGTATGCGAAATGCACGACTGTGGTCATCAATGTGATTGGAGATATCGAGCAAGTATTTGAAATTGTGAAGAGCGTTAAATTACAGCCCGAGGATGCAATGGAAGGGTATTTTATTCGGAGTATTCATAATGATGATATTCTATTTATTTCCACACATACAGCGGAGCAAGCATTACGGGAGATGTTCATGAAGCTGCAGGTTGAGATTGAATTGGTTACAGGCGCTAAGCTTGTGATCGGAATAGGAAATACCGTTGATAGCCCAGGCGAATTTCATGCTTCTTATATTAATGCGCTTAGAACAGTCGAACATTTGCGCATCAAGAATGAAGATTCCATCCTGTCCTTTCATGATCTGATGCAGCAGAGGAATGAGCCTGTACCTTATCCGGCTGAAACGATTCAATCACTGGAATTGTTTATCATGACGGGTGATGTCTCTGAAGTGCAGAAAACAGTTCAAAGACTCATTGAATTTCTCCAACATGATCGAACGCCTCCCTATATGATTCGGGCTGTATTTGTAAATATCTCGACCATTATATTAAACAATCTGATCCGTTTGAAGCATAAGGAGAATATGGAGCAGCTTGGGATCACATCGTTTCATAATCGTATTACGGTAGCCCAGATCACTGAGATTTTAGAGAAAAGTGCGGATATATTATGTGAATTGATGGCTAGTACGCATACTTCCTCTAAGGCAGCTACATTGGATGAAGTGCTTAAATATATTCAAGAGAATCAGTTTGATATCAACTTCTCACTACAAGCTATTGCCGATCACTTTGGAATGTCGGTGTCGAATTTTAGCCACTATTTCAAGAAGAACGCCGGACAGAACTTTAAAGACTTTATGGATGGGCGCCGAATCAATCATTCGAAGCAGCTGCTTATTCATTCCGATGAAACTATTGATTGGATTGCAGGCAGGGTGGGCTACACTAACCCTTCCAGCTTTATTCGCGCCTTCAAAAAACATGTAGGGGTCACACCTGGGCAATTCAGATTGTTTAATAAGTGAATATCTTCTTGTCTATTGCAGATATAAGCTACGGGGGGATTCAATATGCGAGGAATGAGACGATGGGTTATATGTGTATGTATGCTACCGGTGATTATACTGCATCAGGGATGCAGTGCGAAGAATGAGTCTGACCATACTACAGAGCGCAATGTAGAGCTACTAGACAGGGTACAGATTAGCGTGATGACACCTACACATCAGCTATCCAAGAATCTTCAGGATATTCCTTATTTGAATCGCATCGCTACTGACGCAAAAATTCATGTGAACTGGATGCAGAAACGTAACGGATGGGAAGAAGCGAAAAGCACTGCTTTGACAAGCGGAGAAATGCCTGATGCTTTTTTGGCTGGATTGACCGATCAGGATATTATCGCGAATAAGGATAAATTCGTAGACCTTAGTGAATATATCGATAAATATGCCCCGAATATCAAGAGAATGTTTGAGGAAGTTCCCGAAACCAAGCGTGTGAGTACATTTCCCGATGGGAAGATGTATTCTCTTCCCGGTGTAAGACCAATTAATACAGATAGCTATAATGTCTTGATGATTAATAAGAAATGGCTGGATAAGCTTGGACTGACAGAACCGACTACGCTGGATGAACTGCGTGATGTATTAACCGCCTTTCGCAATGGAGATCCCAATGGCAACGGGAAGCAGGATGAGCTTGGAATGGACTGGTGGGCAGGTGCTGGAGGAAGTCTGGGGAGCAGAGGTCTATTTAGTGTGACCAGTTTACTTGGGGCTTATGGAGTGACAGATAATTTCACCGAAGAGATGATCGGAGTGACGAAAGGGCAGATCCGCTTTTTGTTCGAGAGTGATGAATATAAGAGCTTAGTCTCTTACCTGGCAGAGCTCTGGAAGGAAAAGCTGATCAATCCGGACGTGTTCACGCAAGATTATTCCGGGATGAAAGCGAGTGCGCAACAAGATGATGTGGCAACGGTTGGTGTGACCTTCGGTTGGTCATTAACAGACCGCGTTGGTAAATGGGCCAACGAATATGTGGCTTTGCCACCGCTGCGTAGCGGTAGTAATGTGGCGCCATTATGGCCAATGAGTCCTTCTCGCGTAAGAATAACAACCAATCTGTTTAGCATGACAACAGCTAATCCGCATCCTGTCGAGACCATTCAATGGATTGATCAATTCTACTCCGAGGAAAATTCGATCCAAGGCTATTACGGCTCCATGCCTGATTATGTGACTAAGGAACTTGACGGTATATATACCATAGTTCCCGCTCCAGAAGGTGATCAAGATACACAGCAATGGACGAATGCTCTCGTGGATAATGGTCCGCTATACTTTTCGCAATCATTGGAGAACAAAACGATTGTTCCTCCCGCGGTAACGATCCGAAGAGAATTGGACAGCATCTATAAAGCTTATGAGCCTAAATCAGAGGACATTTATCCGATGATTAAATTTTCGTCAGAAGAGCTTAATGAAATGGCCTTGGCAAAATCAGATATATTTAAGCTGGTCGATGAGAAATTTGCGGAATGGATTATGAATTTAACGGTAGATAAGGAATGGGATCAGTATATTAATCAGCTGAAACAAATGGGACTGCCAGTACTGTACAGAATATATCAACAGGGTTATGACGATTATTATGCTCAACCAAATTTGAACGTCAACAATAATTGAAAACGCATTCAAAAAACGCCCAAAACCATTGAATTGTTAACGCTTTCAAATATTGCGAATGCTTAAATTCTTGTTCGTATACAGCCGCCTCAACCCCGGGTTAAAGTTGCGATGTAGCCGTCATGTGAAATGCGAGCAGCAAGAAGCAATAAATTGTATTCCAATTGCTTGCCTCGCAGCTTGAACGTGCGCTTTAAACCAAAAAGGGAGGTTCGTTGTATGAGGGAATATTTGTTAAAGGTAATGAAGCCCGTATTAGCACTTAGCCTATTTGGAACAATTCTTGCGGGGTGTGGAGGCGGGAGTAATGATGGTGCCTCTTCTTCTGATTCAAGTTCGTCAACGAATTCTACAACCGGTACAGTAAAACTAAAAGGGATCATGCTGAAACATCCTCTTACGCAAGAATTCTCCAAAATGGAATGGTTGACCAAGGTTGAGGAGCAAGTGGGGGTAGATATTGAGTGGCAAGAAATTTCAGCGGACTGGGATCAGAAAAAAGGCGCTTTGTTAGCCGGAGGAGATATTCCGGATATCCTTATAGGACCGAATGTGATCACGGATGCTGATTTTGCCCAGTTCACCGGACTCTTTCAGGATTTAACCGAGCTCATTTCAACAGGCGGCCCTAACATTCAACAGATGTTTACTGAGAAGCCGGAGACCAAATTAATCGCTACACAGCTGGATGGGAAAATATACGGTTTACCAAAATATCAACGATTCTGGCCGGACACGGTAAGTCGGCAATATATCAATAAACAATGGTTAGACAATTTAGGTCTCAAGGAACCGACTAATTGGGATGAATTATATAATGTGCTCCTGGCGTTCAAAGAGAAGGATGCCAATGGGGACGGTGATGTAAATGATGAAATTCCTATGGATTTCGCTCCGGTGGGGACGACAGGATTTGGTTATTTTCAGCCACAAATATTGCTTGGCAGTTTAGGTATTACATTAACGGATAGTAGTGGTCAAGGATATTTTACCGAGGGTGGCCAGATTAAAAATTACTTTGTGGATGATCGATACAAGCAGTTCGTGGAATTCATGAATAAGTGCTGGCAAGCTGGCTTAATTAACCCGGAAGCCTTCACGCAGGATTATTCCAAATTCCAATCGGTTGCGCGCGGCAGCGGGGACAAAGCGAAGGTCGGCTTTTCATGGGGTTGGGAAGTAACGGACCGCTTTGGCAACACCTTGGCTCCACAATATGAGTCGATCGCTCCGCTTAAAGTATCGGCGGATTCAACGATTAAGCAGTCCTATGACTATGACGGTTACTCACTGAATTTCGGCGGTAATATGGTCGTCATGTCTGCTAAGTCCAAGAATAAAGAAGCGGCAATGAAATTTATTAATGAGCTGTATAATCCTACAGTTAGTATGCAGGTACTATTCGGATCACTTGGTACGAACATTAAAGATAATGGAGATGGAAGCTATGCGGTCCTGCCACCTATTGACAGCCAAATGGACCCAGGTACATGGAAGTGGACATCAACCTGGGCGGATAATGGACCTACCTTTATCTCCGATTCATTGAAACTGACACTTGGAACTGATATGCAATCTGTTGGCAAACAGACAGAGCCGCTGCAGGCGGTCCTCAGTGGGATTGACAAGGATAACGATATTTTACCAAGCATGTTCATTAAATATAACCCGGAAGACAACAATGCCATGGTGTTAGTGAATACGAATATGATTAATCTGGCGATGTCTAAGTTCTCGCAGTGGGTTACCAAAGGGGGAGTTACCAAGGAATGGGACTCCTATGTGAGTAACATTAAGCAGATGGGACTGGATAACAACTTGTCCACTATGCAGAAATACTATGATGATTACAAAAGTAAGAAATAAGCTGTAAAGATTTATAGAACATCCGGAGACGGCTTTTCTTTACAGGATGAAGAGAAGCTGTCTCCTTATAAAGGAGGCTTATGATGTCCTCAATAACTCCCAATAAACATAGAAGAAGTCTAATGGAGCTTAAACGCGACTATCAATTATGGATTATGATTATTCCGGCGATCGTTGTAGTTATCATCTTCAACTATATTCCAATGTATGGAATTCAGCTTGCCTTCAGGGATTATGATTTTTCGCGTGGATTGGCAGGTGGGGCCTGGCGCGGTCTGCATTATTTCTCACAATTCATCAATAACTATCAGTTTTGGGATTTGATGAGAAATACTGTGATTATCAGCATCACAACAATCGTTCTTGGATTTCCAGCACCGATCATACTAGCGCTCATACTGAATCAAGTGAAATGGTTTCGCACTAAGAAGCTGCTGCAGACCATCGTATATATGCCTCATTTTATCTCAATTGTAGTTATGGTTGGATTGCTGAATGTTCTCCTGTCACCGAATACAGGAATCCTTGGTCAACTGATCTCCAAGCTTGGCGACACGGACATTAATTTGCTCGCCTCCACGAATTCATTCGTCCCGGTGTTTGTGATTTCGGATATATGGCAGCATGCTGGATGGAACAGTATTATTTATCTGGCCGCATTATCAACAGTGAGTCCAAGTCTCTATGATGCTGCCAAAATTGACGGAGCGAACAAATGGAAGATGATTCTGCATATCGATATCCCTGCCTTGGTTCCGACAATTATCATATTATTTATTCTGAGTATGGGGAATGTACTGGGAACCGGATTCGAGAAGGTATTCTTGATGCAGAATTCATTGAACCTTCCCGTATCAGAGGTCATTTCCACCTATGTTTATAAAATCGGTATTCTTTCCAATCAATTCAGTTATTCGTCAGCCATCGGATTATTTAATACCGTCATCAATTTTTTCTTTCTGGTTACCATGAACTGGATTTCCAAACGCAACTCAGATATTAGCCTCTGGTAAATGGAACGAACATCGAAAGGTGATGCTTATGCAGGCAACAACTAATCACAAGCGCAGCACGGGTGAGATTCTATTTGATATTTCGATCATTATCTTATGTGTTCTAATTTTCCTGATCGTCGCTTATCCCTTGTACTTTGTTATTATTGCTTCTGTCAGTGACCAGACATTGGTCTCCACCGGCAAGGTTACTCTATTTCCCAGAGGAATCAGTTTCTTTGGCTACGAGCAAATTTTTCAGGATATGCGTATTTGGATAGGCTACAAGAATACCGTTATTTATACAGTTTTGGGAACAATGTTTAATCTGCTTCTTACGATCCCGGCAGCGTATACACTATCCAGACAAGAGTTCCGTGCACGCCGGTTCTTGATGTTTTTCTTCGTTTTTACATTATTTTTTAATGGTGGACTAATTCCAACGTATATCCTGATGAAAGATCTATCTCTGACCAATTCGATGTGGGTCTTTATTCTTCCCTTTGCAGTGAATGTGTTTAATCTCATTATTGCACGTACGTTCTTTGAAGCTTCACTGCCTAAAGAAATTTATGAATCCGCTGCATTGGATGGATGTACTCATTTTAAATTTTTCTTCTATATTGCGATCCCTTTATCTAAGTCCGTCATATCTGTCATTGCGCTGTATTATTTGGTAGCACATTGGAATGATTTTTTTACTGGGCTTATCTACATTCATTCGAATGACCTGCAGCCGTTACAAATCATTTTGCGTGATATTCTATTATCCAACCAGGTTTTCTCCCAAGGCGGAGGCTCGGGCGGCAGTGCAGGCGGGTATGCTCAGCAATTTGCTGACCAGGTTAAGTATGGAGTTATTATTGTATCTACTATACCGATTCTTATTGTGTATCCGTTTATTCAGAAATATTTTGAAAAAGGTGTTATGATCGGTTCGATAAAGGGCTAGGAGAACAAACAAACAAACACAATCAGCCGGCGAGATATATTCTCGGCCGGTTATTTTTGTTCTTCAAAACTAAGCACTGCATCGTATGTTTCCGTCTTTGTTGAAAACAGTAAATATACTTTCTGAAATTTCCATTGACGCACATTAAGTTTTCAAGGTATATTAAACATTGTTTTAAACAGTGTTTAATTGCATGACGAGTTAAGGAGAGTTCTATGACGAAGGAGAAGATTTTAGACGCAACGCTGCATTTAATTAAGTCCGAAGGGATTGATAGTGTTACCATTCGGAAGATTGCTAGTGAAGCTGGTACTAATGTAGCGCTAATTAATTATTATTTCGGGTCGAAAGAAAAACTTATGCATGAAGCAATGAAGATGATCCTGGAAACATTCCGCTCGGCGTTTGATATATTCGATGTTATGGAATATCAGCCAATCGAACGACTGAAACAATTTATTTTGACGTACGCCTTATTTCTTAAAGATTATCCTGATCTGCTCAAGCGGATTCTTGGCCATGATCCACTGTTTGAATCGGTAGCCGAATATGTACATTTTATGAAGCAACAAGGATTCGAGAAATTAAGCACAGTTATGACAGAAGTGACGGGTGTAACCGATCGAAAGACCATATTGTTGATGACACAGCATATGTTTGCTGCCATTATGTCACTGTTCACCAAAGTGAATCCTGTTACTAAATGTCAGCCGAACAACTGCATTCAATCGTCTCTACTCGATATTCCTATATCGATTGAGGAAAGTATTGATTTGTTTTTCGAGCATTATTTTCACAAATATTCAGTCAAAATTTAGAAAGCAGAGGTATCACAATGACTTCAAATACTGCAACAAAACCCCTTACGCAGGAAGGGGACACGTTCTCCCTGAAAGCTATTCTGCCACCTTTGCTTGCGATAATCGTCGGTATGATTATGGTTATTCTGGACAGTACAGTTGTTAACAATGCAGTTCCTAAACTAGTGGAATATTTCCATACTGATCTAAAGACAATTCAATGGGCAATAACGGGGTACACATTAGCACTATCCGCCGTAATTCCACTTGCTGGTTGGATGACCGATAAATTTGGATCAAAGCGTATTTTCCTTGTAACGATTGTGCTGTTTACATTAGGGTCTGTTCTATGCGGCTTAGCGCAATCACCTGAACAACTAATTTTATTCCGTATTATTCAAGGTCTAGGCGGAGGTATGGTTGCACCGATCGGGATGGCAATGGTATTCAAATTAGCTCCACCCGAACGTCGAGGCTCAATTATGGGTGTTCTTGGAATCCCAATGTTGATGGCGCCAGCTTTTGGTCCTGTAATATCCGGTTATCTTGTCGATTATGTGAGTTGGCACTGGATCTTTATTATCAATTTGCCTATTGGTGTTGTGGCCTTCATTTTGGGTAAGAAATACTTACCGAAGACTGAACCGCAGAAGTCAACACATCTTGATATTCTCGGGATGTGTCTTGCACCGATTGCGTTCGCTATGCTTGCTTATGGTGTAAGCGAAGGTGGAACAGATTGGTCTTCAACGGGTGCTATTACAGGCTTAACAATCGGTGGTATCGCATTAATACTGTTCATTGTGGTGGAGCTTAGACAGAAGTATCCTTTGCTTGAACTGAAGGTATTTAAATCATCTGATTTCACTCGCGGTATTATTCTTACTTGGATCGTACAGATGGCATTATTCGGAGCTACACTGATGATTCCTTTGTATCTACAGAATATTAAAGGTTATACCGCACTTCATACCGGTTGGATCGTGATGCCGCAAGCGTTATGCGCCGGTCTTATGATGCCGATTAGTGGTAGGTTGTTTGATAAAATTGGAGCTCGTCCATTAGCGTTCTGTGGGTTGAGTGTTATCGCCACCGCGATGTTTATTCTCTCGACGGTAACCGTGGATACACCGATTTGGATGGTTATTGTTGCGGTTTGTGTGATGGGGTTAGGTATGGGGTCAACCATGATGCCTCTTAATACACATGTATTAAATTCAGCACCACGTCATTTGGTTAGCCGTGTGACACCGTTGACTTCAGCGGCTCAACAGGTTGTCGTATCCTTCGCAGTAACAGGTCTTACAGCTTATCTGACTTCTCATACAAATACTCATATGGCAACAATCGGAAAGACAGGAAACCCGCAGACTGCCTTAGTAGCCGGCTTTGGAGATACGTTTCTCCTGACCGCTTGTATCGTATGTGTTGGTATTGTTATGTCCCTCATCCTTCGCAAGCCGAAGCTGCAACAAGCTGAAAATATCGGTGAAGAGGTAGATCCAGCGATGATGATGGGTCACTAGTCTTAAATAAGCCCCCCAAGAAGGTCACTTTATCTAAAGTGTCTCTCTTGGGGGCTTTTCTTTACAGTGACTTTCTATTTCCTCCAAAGATCCAATTGCTTCTGGATCTCCTTACGTACCTTATCAATACCTGCTTCATGAAGTTCATGGTTGAATTTGGGGAGAATGGCATCAACATCGACACTGCCTGTCATAAGACTTGGATAAAATTTGCGCCAGACAATCTCAATGTTGTCAATTTGCTCATTTAGCTCTGACAGATCGGGAGTAAAGCCCAGTACTTGGGACTCCACAACCTTGGAGTTGTAGATGCGGAATTGCTCCCACTTGTTTAGTGGGTCAGGGTAGATTCCACCTAATGTACTTAAGATAAACCAGTTTCCCTGAGTGTATTGTATGCCAGTGTAGCCACCGTTCGCCTTGGGAAGAGGATTTCCTTGACTGTCTTTTATCGAACTTAGGACAACCTGGTCATTCTGATCCAGTGTATAATGAACGCCTTCAATGCCGTATTGAAATAAGTTACGCAGGTCAGGATCGGTATTCAATAAGTTTAGAAATTTGATGCTCTCCACAGGATGCTTCGTATGTGCATTCACAACCATCATCCCTCCGCGCACAGCTTCTGTAGTTGCCACCTCGGGTGTTACTGGATTGGTTACAATTTTATACCCCAGATCGTTACTCCAGACGCTCTCAGAGAGTGGACCGCCACTACCAGATTCCCAAAATACCTTTACACCGTGTTTCAAACTTCCTGGTTCTCGCAAAGCGGCGTCTTGATTAATGAACCCTAATTGATAGTAACGTCTTAACGTATCCAATATATGTTTGGCTTCACGGGTTTCGAAGATATTGACCACAGGAGCAGTAGGATCCAGAGATTGGATCATTAATGGGAGTCTGTTGTCCCCTATATATTCGTAGCCGTACATAGCAAAAAAATTGTGTGAGTCTCGATCAAGCTCCATGGGCAAATAATCGGGTTCATTTTTTTGTATCATGCGAAGCAGCGGTTCCAGAGATTCCAGTGTGTTATATTGGTTAACTTTAATATTGTATTTTTCTACCAGAGAATCAGGATACATCCAATTCTCGCGTACAGCCAATTCTTTGTTGGTGGGGACGCCGTAGATGAACCCGTCATCCATCTCAGCACCCTTCCAAAAGATGGGGTCTATTGCAAGGTACATTTCTTTGGCTAGATTCATGAAATAGTCATCTAACTTCAGCCATACCCCACGTTTGGCATATTTAGCATAATCCGGAGCAAAAGCAATATCAAAAGGGCTGTCAGAGGAGATCATTGTGTTCATGCGATCAGCATATTCCTGCCAACCAATTTTATTATAGGTTATGGTAATTCCAATTTTTTTCATCAATATGTCGTTAATTTTGTTGTTAACAAGGGCCAGATCCTTATCAGGATCACCGATTGTATAATAAATCAGATTTACCGTGGGTTCTGCATTAAAGTTCGCAGCGTTCAAGTTCTGCTTGGTGCAGCCAGTTAACAATGTAATGAACAGCAGAATAATGCCACAGATGAAGCAGCTATATCTATTCATGACACGGCCCCCTAAATCACTTTGCAATATACATCCAGCCTTAACTTTTCATCCGTAAACTTGAGGGAGAGGTACCAAAATGATTTTGAAATTGTGTATAAAAATAGTTCAGGTTGTTATAACCAACAGAAAGGGCAATCCAGTGTATTTTCTCATTAGTCGTTTGGATAAGCTCTTGTGCACGATACATCCGATAGCTCATTAGATACTCTGAGAACTTCATACTTGTTTCTTTAATGAAGATTTGTCCAAGATAGGTACTGTTCATTTGAAATCGATCAGCAACGGATTTTAATGAAATATTATGAGCGAATTCTGTTTTAATCATAATTAATATACGATTGACCAGCTTTGAGAAGGCATCGTAATGTATTCCAAGTACAGGATCAATACTCATGGAGTCAGCATTCACATCTCTAATCGTGCCATGTAAGTCTTCGATAATTATTTTTTCAATGACCTCCTGCAGCTTGATTCGATCCACAGGCTTTAATAGGTAATCCTTTACTCCGCAACGAATAGCTTGCTGGGCATATTGAAAGTCACTATAGCCGCTTATAATAATATATTTGGTTGGAAGGCTCACTTCATTTAGCTTTTGGATAGCATCATACCCTAGATTCTTGCCAATACACACATCGATAATAGCAATGTCAGGTATTAAATCTACAGCTTTAAATACAGCATCTTCAGTGGATTCACTTGTTTCTATTTGTTTGAATCCGTAATGCTCCCAATCCAGAATACGTTTCATACCTTCCAAAATCTGAGGTTCATCATCCACAATCAAAAGTTTGTACATATCTAATCACCTCTTTTAGAAATCTGTACAGAGATTTTGACACCAGCTTCGTCATTATTCTCAATGGTAATCGAGAAATCCTCTTGATAGAAAAATTGTAGCCGGGCATAGACATTATATAGTCCGATGCTATTGGTGGCATGGTCATTATTACTTGAAAGGACCCGTCTGATGGCAGTTAGCTGTTCTTCATCAATTCGTACTCCATTGTCAATGAAATCCAGTCTATAGTAGTCTTCATCTTCCCAGCCTGACACGATAAATAAATTAAATTCTTTATTTATATTAAACCCATGGACGAAGAAATTTTCTGCCAAGGGTTGCATCCAGAATTTAACAGTAGAAAGAGCAAGAATAGTATCTTCAACATCAATTTGGTAAAAAAAGTGCTCAGGATATTTAAACTCCATAATTTGCAGGTATTTTCGTAACAGTTCCAGCTCACTACCTATTGAAATAATATTTTCTTTCTTAACAATTTCTCGATACAACGCTCCTAAGGTTGCAATCGCATCTGCGGTAGGCTCATTCTGATGAACCAATGCAGTAGATCGAATAACCTCCAAGGTATTATAAAGAAAATGTGGATTGATTTGATGTTGAAGCGCTTTCATTTCTGCTTCCTGCTGTTTTAATTTAAGCAAGTATTCGTTTCGAATATATTTGTCTAATTGGTGTATCATATCGTCGACTTCTCGAGCAATCATACCATATTCATTCATACGATAACGTGCAGGCTTATTGGGAGTGAAGTCAGCAGTTTTCGCACGTTTGATTGACTGTATAATACGGTGCAGAAACCGCGAATCATCACGAAGGTTGTAGACTACGAGCAGGAGTACACAGATCATAGCGGTAAAGACGATCATAAATATATTGAGCAATACCGTGCTATGCTGACTTATTAGTGCAGCCAAGTCTACTGTACTAATAAATCGATAATTGTATTTGGTAGATGTAAAGGTAACAAAGAAAATTGGAATATATCCTTTATATACGATAAAGCCATGATTTTTATTATTCGCAACCGCTTGTTGGGTGATTTCTTTCATTATGGATTTATTGTTACCAATAATGAATGTCTCCCCGGTAGAGGGGTTGATTACAGCCGCATTACCGAGTTGATAATTATTTACGATACTGAATATTCGCTTGCTACTGATCTGAAAGTGGATTTCCCCTGGTTCTGTAGCACTTTGATTTAGTTTTTTGCGAGAGACGAAGCCCTTCTGTATACTTTCATCGAAGATTTCGTCAGAATTTGGAACGCCAAACTGGAAGCTAGGAATACCAAAACTATTAAAATAGATAATATTTCCGTAGTCCTTGGTATGAACGCTGATTTGAGTAATATCTCCCTGGGCCCAGCTGTAAAGATATGTTTTAGTATCCTCAGGAAAAGAGAGCAGTGATTGTGATGAATAAGGGCTATTCTCCAATCTTTTAGTCAGATATCCTTCAACGGAAGGGCTCATAAAATAACGGACGTCTTTCATCAGATCCTGATTGGAATACAATCTTTGCATGTAAGCTTCAATCCGATCGGCATCATTCTGAAAGTTGTTCTCAATACGGGAAAAGGCATTCGCAGCTTCAATCCGTGTGTTCCCGATCCATTGATTAATAAGAATAACGCTGGTCATAGTGCCCAGTGTTAACCCGATGGTTACAATGAAGATCAGGTAAGCCCAAAATTTATTGCGATATATTTTAATATGAAAAAAAGAACTCCTCCAAAACCTCATTTGTAATGCCCCCTAAGGTCAGACACATAATATAGAGGAATAAGTCTCTCGCTGCTATGGTTGTGAGAGCATGTAATTCACTGTAAATATATATGAAGCGTAGCTTTAGTTCAAATAAATTTTAAAGTACGAAAGGAAAACACATGGTATATCAGCGCTGATATACCATGTGAGTTCGATAAGCTTTACTTAAAGTAATTGTTGATTTGTTCTTGAGCAACTTGCATGATTTTGTCCATTCCAGCATTTTTCAGCTCAGACAGCAATTTAGGGATTACCTTCTCAGGATCAGAAGCGCCTGTAAGCAATTCATATCTATATTTATCATATACAGCTTGGCAGTTAGCAACTTCAGTCTGCAACTCGCCAATATCAAGTGCGAAGCCTAATACGCTAGATGATGCCGCTTGTTCGTTCAATTTTTTCACTTGTTCCCACTGATCTAGAGGAGCTCCCTTCGTAACCGCAAGATTGAAGAAGGTACCTTGGGAGTATGCTGCCAAAGGCCATGTATCACTGATCCGCTCGATTGATTTCTCTCCGTCAATGCTCTTATAGTCGACGCCTAATTCACCAAATGCAAGCATATTTCGTAATTTTGGATCTGTATTCACTAATTGCAAATATTTCATAGCTTCCACTTTGTATTTGGAATTTGCCGAGATTACATTCATCGAGCCTTGAATTGTACTAGTTGTATACAAAGGCCCAAAAATTTGAGTCATGACGTATTTGTCAATACCTGCGGTGATTTGCCAGCCAGCTTCTGCACCAGGGAAGGCTTGTGCGGAGAAGAATGCTCTGTATTTGTCGCCTTCAGTTTTAGTTGGTGCATCCGGGTTAACAATACCATCTTTATACCACTGATGTAGCAGCTTTAAGTTAGTCATAACTTCCGGTTGTTCAAACACGGACACGACTTTCCGGGAAGCATCCTCAACGTTTACTCCAATAGGATTGAAACCTAAAGTCATATCATCATAATTGTTTAAAATGCCTGGGAAGCCTTCGCCTTGGATCAACTGCAACGGGTAGAAGCTTTTGCCTTCACCAGCTTTCATATCATGGAATGGTTTGTCTAAATCTTGCATCGTTTTAATGTTTTGGTAATCGATATTATATTTTTGTACAAGCTTGTCATCGAATACCCAATATTGAGTTAATGAAGAATCCTTATACGTCGGTACAGCGAAAGTTTTTCCACCAATTTTCACACCATCCCATACTTTGGTAGGGATAGACTTGTAAAGTTCAGGGGCCTCACTTTGTACCAGATCCGTAATGTCCGCGAACGCTCCCATAGCGACCTGCTTACTGTACTTTGTGTTGTTGGTAAACATCATATCAAAGGGTTCACCTGTATTCACAATGGTGTTGATTTTTGTGTCCCATTCTCCCCAGCTAGCCACTTTGATGTCCACTTTGACACCGATTTTCTCAGCGGTGTATTCGTTCATTTGCTCAACGGCTTTACTAAAATTCTCAGGAACCTGTCCGCCGATCAGCCACCATACCAATGTAGGGATTTCCTTGGTGGTTGGTGCATCAGTAGCAGTTGTGCCACTCTCGTTTTCATTGGTTGCTGTGGGCGCCGCTGGCTTCGAGCTGCCACATGCAGCAAGCAGGGACAGCATTAATGCGAGAATACACAATGTTGAGGCGAACTTTAGGGTGTTCTTCACTTTAACTCCTCCTAGTGTTGAATGATGAATAGTACCGTAGTAAAAGTACGGTTATATATCATAAACCAAGCTTGGCTTGGCTTATTTCGGGACTAGCCTTTGACTGCGCCAATGGTAAGGCCGGTAATGAAGTATCTCTGGAAGAAGGGATACGCGCAGGCAACAGGCAACACGATGAGAATAGCAACAGCCATACGGGCAGATTCTTTAGGCATTGTTGCGACAAGCTCAGCAAAGCTGATACCCATGCTTATTGAGTTTCGGGCGAGCGCATCGGCATTGGACATTAAGCTGTTAAGTAACGCTTGTAGCGAATAGAGATTCTGATTATCGATATACAGCATCGATTGAAACCAGTCGTTCCAGTAACCGAAGCAGAGGAACAGTCCAATCGTAGCTAGTACAGGCAAGGAGATTGGGAGAATGATTGAGAAGAAGGTGCGAAACTGACTAGCCCCGTCAATTTCAGCAGATTCGATTAAGCCATCAGGGATCGTGCTCCTGAAAAAGGTTTTACAAATAATAACGTTAAAGGAGGATACTGCGAGCGGCAGGATGAGTGCCCAAACGCTGTTCTTTAATCCCAAGAAATTTGTGTTGATAAAGTAACTGGAGACTAGCCCCCCGTTAAATACCATCGGGATGAATACAACCCAGGTGAGGAAGTTCTTGAGCTTGTAAGCCGGACGTGAAATGACATATCCCATTGTTGTGGTGAGCAGCACGCCAAGTACAGTACCTACGATAGTTACAAGTAGGGATACACCTAACGCACGCAGAATCATCGTTCCTTGCTTGGCGATATAAGAGTAAGCATCTCCGGATAGAACGGTTGGGAAAATGCTGTATCCTGTTTCACGAATATAGGATTCATCGGTAAGCGATATGGATAACACGACGATCACAGGCACGACGCAGGCAATTGCCAGCAGAATAAAAATTAGGGTGAACAAAGCATTGATGCCGTTACTTGTGCGGTTGAATTTCTCCAAGCCAGATTGATAGGTGGGTGTCTTTGCCATTGTCTCTCCTCCTAGATCATTGCACTGTCGGAATCGATTTTTTTAACGATCCAGTTAGCACTCAGGATTGTAATACAGCCCAGCATCGATTGGACGAAAGCGGCAGCGGATGCCATTCCTACGGTGGCGGTTTTTAGCTGTTTATAAACTAGGACATCAACTGTTGTGGCCACATTGTAGAGGGAGTTGGAGTCGCGTGTGACCTGATAGAACAGTCCGAAATCCGTGTAGAAAATACGACCTACTGACAGGATGAACATCATGACAATGACCAGCTTTAGCATGGGTAAGGTAATGAAGCGTGTCTGCTGCCAGATTGAAGCTCCATCAATAACTGCAGCCTCATAATAGGTGCTGTCGATTCCCGTGATGGTTGCCAGATAAATAATCATGCCATAACCTATGCTCTTCCAGATGTTTAAAAAGATAAGAATGTAGGGCCAATATTGCGGTTCCATATACCAATTCACAGCATCATGCCCAATACCCACAAGAAATTGATTGAGGATGCCTTTATCAAAGCTGAAGAAGGCCCAGCCTACAGCAGATACGACTACCCATGACAGAAAGTAGGGCAGAAACATCATGGTCTGATAAACCTTGCTTGCTTTGCGGCTATGCAGCAGGCTGATCATAATGGCGAACATTACCGGCAACACGATGCCAAGAATAATGAAAATGATGTTATACCCTATCGTGTTACGAAGAATGATCCAGGCATCATTTGATTTGAATAAGAATTCAAAGTTTTTGAAGCCGACCCAAGAACTATTTATTACGTTGCTAATAAAGTTGCCGCTGATTTTGAAATTTTTAAAGGCAATAATCATACCGAACATCGGTAAGAAAGAAAATAAGATATACCAGATGAATGTCGGCAAGGCGAGCAGGGTTAACTCGGAATCTTGCTTTCGCCAGTGTATGCGCTTTCTAATTTTGCTACGTTCAATTTTAGTGCTCATATCATCCGCTCCTTCATGTGTTTCATACATGCTGCTATTTGTAACCGCTTTCCCTGAATTAATTTTATAAAGTACAGTGAGATGCTTCCAGTTAAGAAACATGATACTTCAGTCAACAAACGTTAGATTCAGGATGAATTCCCTTTAAATGCGCAAAAAAAACATGTGCTATGGAGATTTATACACATTGCCTCTGTGAGGAGCTTTGGTATTGTATTACAACGCAATTATGGGCGAAAAGCGCAAGAATGACACACTTATAGAACATCAACATAGCGGTGAAACGTATATCATCCCGCAGTACAACACGAAATTCTTGATAAGCGAGAATGACATATTTACGATTTGCTCGATTCTATATAGTGTAAATGTAAGCGCTAGCATTAATGCGATTGATAACAATTCGATAGATAATGATGCTCACTCGATGATCAGAATGTTCTCATCATTACCTATAAGGAGGGGATGTCGCGATGCATGAAACAGGAAGCGTACATATGCGAACTGTGAATTCAGCACCGAAAGAAAAGCGTAAGGGCAGAAACGAGACATGGAAGAAGATTTGTCAGAATTGGGAGCTTTACATTTTTATCGCACCCGCATTCTTTTACTTCCTCATTTTCAGCTATGGACCGATGTATGGGATTCAGATTGCTTTTAAGAACTACATTCCGTCAAAAGGCTATTTTGGCAGTGAATGGGTAGGCTTTGATCATTTCATTCGATTTTTTAACTCGTACTATTTCTGGGATTTGCTGTGGAACACGCTCAGTATTAGCTTGTATGAATTAGCCATTGGATTCCCAATCCCAATTATTCTGGCGCTTGCGTTTAACGAAGTGAAGGATGGCTTCTTCAAGCGACTTGTTCAGACCGTTACCTATGCACCTCATTTCATTTCTGTCGTTGTTATGGCGGGGATGATTATTACCTTCTTGTCTCCATCGAACGGTATGATTATTCATGCCATTGAAGGTTTAGGCTTTAGTGCACCGCAGTTTCTGACAAGTCCTGGTTGGTTTAAGACGATGTATGTATTCTCAGGCGTGTGGCAGAGTGCGGGTTGGGGGACGATTATTTATTTGGCGGCACTCTCGGGTGTAGACCCAGGCTTACATGAAGCGGCAATCATTGACGGGGCCTCTCGCTTCCAACGTGTTCGCCACATCAATATTCCAACGCTTATACCGACCATGACCATTCTATTAATTCTAAATATGGGTGGCTTGTTAAGTGTAGGTTTTGAGAAAATATTACTTCTGCAAAATTCATTGAATATGTCAAGCTCTGACGTGATTTCAACCTTTGTCTATCGATCTGGTCTTGTCGATGCGCAATATAGCTTCTCAACAGCTGTTGGTTTATTTAACTCCATTGTGAATTGCATCCTGCTTATTACGGTGAATCAAATTGTCCGCCGTACGAGCGAGAACAGTCTATGGTAGAAGGAGGTTGGAATTTATGGTATCAGGTATAAAGCTATCTAAGCGAGATCGAATATTTCTAATTTGCACCTATACGTATGTGACAATTGCATTGCTGTTAGTCGCATATCCCATCTTATATATTATTAGCGCATCGATCAGTGATCCGAAGATGGTTGCTTCCGGTGAAATGTGGCTTCTTCCAAAAGGTATTACCTTTAAGGGGTATGAAATTGTATTTCAGAACTCGAAGATTTGGACGGGGTATGGAAATACGATTTTGTATACATTGCTAGGCACAACGATTAACTTGGTCGTTACGATGCCAGCGGCATATGCACTCAGTCGTAAGGACTTTGTAGGCCGTGGGTTTTTCATGGGGATGTTCATGGTAACGATGTTCATTGGAGGGGGTCTCGTCCCTACATACATGTTGGTAAAAGGGCTAGGCATGGTCAACACGATGTGGGCACTGGTACTTCCTGGCGCAGCGTCAATCTGGAATATTATTGTCTCTCGTACCTTCTTCGCGAACTCCATTCCAGCTGAGCTTCAAGATGCGGCTCAAATCGATGGCGCGACGAATATTCGCTTATTCCTGCGGATTGTTCTCCCGTTATCGATGCCAATTATCGCAGTTATGGCCTTATTCTACGGGGTAGGGCATTGGAACAGCTATTTCGGCGCCATGATCTACCTGAATGATGATGCGAAATATCCATTGCAGCTTGTGCTTCGTCAGATTCTCGTTCTTCAGGAAATGCAATCTCAAGTAGGTGGCATTATCGATGCGACAGCTGCTGCAGCCCAGAACAACAAGGCAGAAATTGCTTCACTTGTGAAGTATGGAGTCATTATCGTATCTACGCTTCCGATTATTGCTGTCTATCCATTCTTGCAACGTTATTTCGTGCAAGGTGTCATGATTGGCTCTGTTAAGGGTTGATCTTAAGATACAAGTAAAAAAGGGGAGGTTTTTGTATGACGAATTATCGTAAAACTGGACTCATGTTGTTATGTCTTTCCATGTCAATTTCTATTTTTACTGCATGTGGATCGAGTAACGATAAGGGGACGGCAAGCACAGAAAGCTCAGACACAGCCGCAGAGGTTCATAAGACGGGCTTTCCTATCGTGGATAATCCGATTGAGCTTTCTATTATGGCACCGGATGTAGGGCGTCAGGATTGGAACAAGATGCCTGTTATTCAGGAATACGAGAAGATGACGAATATTAAGTTAAAGATTCAAAACGCCCCACAAGACAGCTTTGAGAC
>Ga0153923_100217_pt1 | contig 23388 bp, 17 predicted proteins | sample TSNJ007MetaG_FD_104682 | JGI IMG/M metagenome (GOLD analysis project Ga0153923, IMG submission 104682) | Attine ant fungus gardens microbial communities from New Jersey, USA - TSNJ007 MetaG | ecosystem: Host-associated > Fungi > Mycelium > Unclassified | place: USA: New Jersey, Brendon T. Byrne...
CTGTACGAAGGCACCACCGGTATTCAGGCACTCGACCTGCTGGGCCGCAAAGTGCTGATGACTCAAGGCGAGGCTCTGAAAGGCTTCACCAAGATCGTCCACAAGTTCTGCCAGAACAACGAAGGCAACGAAGCCGTCAAAGAGTTCGTTGCACCGCTGGCTGCACTGAACAAAGAGTGGGGCGAGCTGACCATGAAGGTCGGTATGGCAGCCATGAAAGATCGCGAAGAAGTCGGCGCGGCCTCTGTGGACTACCTGATGTACTCCGGCTACGCCTGCCTGGCCTACTTCTGGGCCGACATGGCGCGTCTGGCTGCTGAAAAACTGGCTGCCGGCACCACCGACGAGGCCTTCTACACCGCCAAGCTGCAAACCGCGCGCTTCTACTTCCAGCGCATCCTGCCACGTACCCGTACCCACGTGGCCACCATGCTGTCGGGCGCCAACAACCTGATGGACATGAAAGAAGAAGACTTCGCACTGGGCTACTAAGCCTTAACGTGGTCTGACGAAAACCGCTGCTCCCTTGGGGGCAGCGGTTTTTTTGTTTCCGAATCGCTCAGCAACCCGGGTTTTCTGCCGTTAAAGAGACTGCGTGTGATCTGGATCACATTGTGTGTGCTTAACTGGCCACATTGCAGGCACAATGCCATCTCTTTGATATGACGGGTCGGAGCTTTACCCTTGCCGCGTTCTTCCGCTGTACGTTTCAGTCATTTCCTACCTTCACTGCTGTTGTTGCTCGCGGGGTTGGCGGCTGCGTACGTCAAAGACCTCAACGTGTTCTTCACTTCGCTGTTCAATGTGCTGCCGACTCTGGTGCTGCTGTTGGGCGGCGCCTACTGTGCGGTTTACCGACGTCAGCGCGAACTGTTTCTGATGCTCACGGTGTACATCGCCTACTTCTTGCTCGACACCCAGACCGACTACTACCGCGACAACGGCAAAGTCCGCGAGGACGCCGCCGTGGTGTTCCACCTTGTTTGTCTGCTGTTGCCGCTGCTGTTCGGGCTGTTCGCCGCGTGGCAGGAACGTACCCATTTGTTCCAGGACATGGTCGCGCGCTTCGCCGTGTTGCTGGCCTTTGGCAGTGTTGCTTTGGGGCTTGAACAAAGTTATCCGCAGGCGCTGCTGTTGTGGCTCTCGGAAATTCGCTGGCCGGCGCTGCACGGCGCCTGGATGAGCCTGATCCAGCTGTCCTATCCGGTATTTCTCTCGGCATTCCTGCTGTTGGCCTGGCAATACTGGCGCAACCCGCGCCCGCTGCATGCAGCACAACTGGTCGGCCTGCTCGGGGTGTTCTGGATGCTGCCGAAAACCTTCATCCTGCCGTTCACCTTGAACATCATGTGCAGTCAGGTGATGTTGATGATTGCCGCCGCCGTGGCGCATGAAGCCTATCAAATGGCCTTCCGCGATGAACTCACCGGTCTGCCGGGGCGTCGTGCGCTCAATGAACGGATGCAGCGCCTGGGGCGCAACTATGTGCTGGCGATGAGCGACGTCGATCACTTCAAGAAATTCAACGACACCCACGGTCATGACGTCGGTGACCAAGTACTGCGACTGGTCGCCAGCAAGCTGTCGAAAATCAGCGGTGGTGGTAGGGCATATCGTTATGGTGGTGAGGAATTCGCCCTGGTATTTGCGGGCAAAACCCTCGAGGAATGTATGCCGCACCTGGAAGTGATCCGCGAGTCGATTGCCTCCTACAACATTCAGTTGCGCAATCAGGAGAACCGCCCGCAGGACGATCAGCAAGGGCGCCAGCGACGTAGCGGCAGTGGTGCTTCCAGTGTTTCGGTCACGGTCAGTATCGGCGTCGCCGAACGCGTCGAGCAGCGCACCCCGGAAGAAGTCCTCAAGTCCGCCGACCAGGCGTTGTACAGCGCCAAGGGCGCCGGGCGTAACTGCGTCATGGCGTTCGGACAGAACCGTCGCGGCGCGGTGCGGATGGACAGCGCCGCTGGCTGAATCAAGCCACGCTTCATCACTCAAAAGCCCGCTGATTGCGGGCTTTGTTTTATCGCTGAATGCCGATGACCAAAAATAACAAATCAGTCACCGGTTGACCCTATGTGTCGCAAAAGTTGTTGAGGTACACTCGGCCTCAACGAAAACACTCTTCCACGAATCACCTGTTTAGATCTTGCGAGGTTTGCTATGGCTGACTACAAAGCGCCGCTGCGCGATATGCGCTTCGTCCTCAATGAAGTATTCGAAGTCGCCAAACTCTGGGCCGAACTGCCGGCGTTGGCCGAGACTGTCGACGCAGAAACCGTAGAAGCCATTCTCGAAGAAGCCGGCAAGGTCACCAGCAAAAGCATCGCCCCCCTGAGCCGCGCAGCCGATGAAGAAGGCTGCCACTGGAAGGACGGTGCCGTCAGCACCCCGGCCGGTTTCCCACAGGCCTATCAGACTTACGCCGAAGGTGGCTGGGTCGGCGTCGGTGGCGATCCGGCCTACGGCGGCATGGGCATGCCCAAGGCTGTTTCGGCTCAAGTAGAAGAAATGGTCAACTCCGCCAGCCTGTCGTTCGGTCTGTATCCGATGCTGACCGCCGGTGCCTGCCTGTCGATCAACGCCCACGCCAGCGAAGAGCTGAAGGCCGCCTACCTGCCGAACATGTACGCCGGCATTTGGGCCGGTTCGATGTGCCTGACCGAGCCGCACGCCGGCACCGACCTGGGCATTATCCGCACCAAGGCCGAACCGCAGGCCGACGGTTCCTACAAGGTCAGCGGCACCAAGATTTTCATCACCGGCGGTGAGCACGACCTGACCGAGAACATCATTCACCTGGTGCTGGCGAAACTGCCGGACGCACCGGCTGGCCCGAAAGGCATTTCGCTGTTCCTGGTGCCGAAGTTCATGGTCAATGCCGATGGCAGTCTGGGCGCGCGCAACCCGGCCAACTGCGGTTCGATCGAACACAAGATGGGCATCCAGGCGTCCGCGACCTGCGTGATGAACTTCGATGAAGCTGTGGGCTATCTGGTCGGCGAGCCGAACAAGGGCCTGGCGGCGATGTTCACCATGATGAACTACGAGCGTCTGGGCGTCGGCATTCAAGGCCTGGCCAGCGGCGAGCGTTCCTATCAGAACGCCGTCGAATATGCGCGCGATCGTCTGCAAAGCCGTTCGCCGACCGGCGCGCAGAACAAGGACAAGGTTGCTGACCCGATCATCGTCCACCCCGACGTGCGTCGCATGCTGCTGACCATGAAAGCCTCGAACGAGGGCGGTCGCGCCTTCTCCACCTACGTGGCGATGCAACTCGACACCGCCAAGTTCAGCGAAGACGCGACCACCCGCAAGCGCGCAGAAGATCTGGTCGCGCTGCTGACCCCGGTGGCCAAGGCATTCCTCACCGACCTGGGCCTGGAAACCACCGTCCACGGCCAGCAGATTTTCGGCGGCCACGGCTACATCCGCGAGTGGGGCCAGGAGCAACTGGTGCGTGACGTACGCATCACCCAGATCTACGAAGGCACCAACGGCATTCAGGCGCTGGACCTGGTCGGGCGCAAGATCGTCGGCAGCGGTGGCGCGTTCTACAAGCTGTTCGCAGACGAGATCCGCCACTTCACCGCGACCGCCAGCGCTGACCTCGGCGAATTCACCAAGCCGCTGAACGATGCCGTCAGCACCCTCGACGAACTGACTGCGTGGCTGCTGGATCGGGCGAAAACCAATCCGAACGAAATCGGCGCAGCCTCGGTCGAATATTTGCAAGCGTTCGGCTACACCGCTTATGCCTACATGTGGGCACTGATGGCGAAAGCCGCGCTGGGCAAAGAAGCGCAGGACGATTTCTACGCCAGCAAGCTGGGCACCGCACGCTTCTATTTCGCCCGACTGCTGCCGCGTATCCACTCGTTGAGCGCGTCGGTGAAGGCGGGTAGCGAGTCGCTGTTCCTGCTGAATGCTGAGCAGTTCTGATGATGTAACGTCATGTAAGCATTCTCTTACATGACGTGCTGCTGTTCTCCCATAGGCGTGGATTGGATCCACAGCTAATCTACAACTCATGGACGTCGCGCAGGAAGCGCAAAGCAACAACACGGACACGTAGGATTCTGCCAGGATGGCGGAGTGAAATGGATGTCAGGGAAACAGTCTGCAAAGCCCCGCTTCGGCGGGGTTTTCTTTTGCCTGCAGAAAAGTTTTCAGGCCAGCGGATCCAGTGGCGGCGTGGCTTTAAGCAGTTTGTCCTCACGCTGAATCACTTCTTCCAGCAATGTGCGCAGCAACGCCAAAGACGCCTGTTGACGCTGCACGTCGCGGCATACCAGTCCAACCTTCAGCGGCATCCGTGGTTCGCTCAACGGCTTCCACAGCAGATCCTGCTCGTCGTATTCCCTCTGTGAGCGCCCGGGCAGCACCGTCGCCAGTCTGGTGTGCGGCAGACTGTCGAGAATCCCCAGCATATTGTTCAGCTCGGCCTGCACCTGCGGGCGCCGACCCAGGCTTGTGAGCTGCGCCTGCCAGATCTGCCGGATCTGAAACTCTTCGCCCAGCAGCAACATCGGCAATTCCGCAGCCTGCCGCATCGAGACTTTCTTGAATTCACGCAGCGGATGATCCGCCGGGATGACCAGCGTCAGCTCATCTTCATACAGCATCACGCCATGCAGCCCCGGTTGGCGCGGCGGCAGGTAGCTGATGCCGATGTCCAGCGAGCCGTTGAGCAAACGGCGCTCGATCTCCAGGCCCGTCAGTTCATAGATCTGCACCACAAGATGCGGCTGCGCCTTGCGCACCCGTTCGAGCATTTGCGGCACGAGGCTGGTGTGCACGGTTTGCAGTACGCCGATCGCCAGCGTGCGCAAGGCCTGACCCTTGAAGTTGCCCAGCGCTTCCCGCGCCCGCTGCAAACCGTCGAGCAGCGGCAGGGCGTGGTTGTACAGCGTGTGCGCGGCAAGTGTCGGCAACAGGCGTTTGCTGCTGCGCTCGAACAGCGTGACATCGAGGTTCTGTTCGAGCTGGCGAATCTGCTGCGACAGTGCCGGTTGCGAAATCGACAGGCGTTCGGCCGCGCGGCCGACATGGCCCTCTTCGTAGACCGCGACGAAATAACGCAGTTGTTTGAAATCCATAAGTAATGCTTATCGAAAATGCTGGTAAATCGAAATGGCCCGAAGCCGTCAGTGAGCCTAGTCTAACCGCAATCACAAGGCTTACAGGGCCAGAGAGCGCGATGAATAGCGTTTGCTTCGACAGTGTTTGCATAGGCAGTTCAAAAAACCTCAAACGAGGTTTTTTTCAATGAATCTGTTCAGTTTGCGGCGCCAGGCGCCGAGTCTTGATGACCTCGCGTTCGAGGCCAGTCCATTTGCTGCAGGCGACAGCCTGAATGCCGAACGCCTGATGCCCAGCGTTGAACGCCCGCAGCAGGTGTTCGTGCGCGGCCAGGGCTCCTGGTTGTGGGACAGCAACGACCGCGCTTATCTCGACTTCTCCCAGGCCGGCGGCGCCAACAGCCTCGGCCACAGCCCTTCGGCATTGGTCAAAGCCATCGCCAGTCAGGCCCAGGCGCTGATCAATCCCGGTTTCAATCTGCACAATCGCGGCATGCTCAGCCTTGCCGAGCGCCTGTGCGCCAGCACCTCCAGCGATCAGGCTTACCTGCTCAACAGCGGCAGCGAAGCCTGCGAGGCAGCGATCAAACTGGCGCGCAAGTGGGGCCAGCTGCATCGTGGCGGCGCGTCGCGGATCATTGTTGCCAGACAAGGCTGTCACGGCCGTAGTCTGGCGACGATTTCCGCGTCGGACAGCTGCAACCTGCACAACCGTTTCGCGCCGTTGCTGCCGGGTTTCGATATGGTGCCGTTCAACGATTTGCCGGCGCTGCATGCGGCTGTCGATGCGCAAACCGTGGCGATCATGCTCGAGCCGATCCAGAGTGATGCCGGGGTGATTCCGGCCACCGAGCATTACCTCAAGGGTGTCGAACGGCTGTGCCGCGAGCTGGGCATTCTGCTGATCCTCGACGAAGTGCAGACCGGCATCGGTCGCTGCGGGACATTGCTCGCCGAACAGTCCTTTGGCGTGCGCGCCGACATCGTCGTGCTCGGCAAGGGCCTGGGGGGCGGCGTGCCATTGGCGGCGCTGCTGGCCCGGGGCAAAGCCTGCTGCTTTGAGGCAGGTGAACTGGGCGGGACTCATCATGGCAACGCACTGATGACCGCGGCCGGTCTGGTGGTGCTCGACAGCGTGCAGGACCGCAGCGTCCTCGAACAGATCAAAGACAACGGTCAGCACTTGCGCGAAGGTCTGGCTCGATTGGCACATCGCTACGGCCATGGCGAATTGCGCGGGCGAGGGCTGTTCTGGGGACTGAGCCTGTCAGAGGATTGCGCCGATGCCGTGGTCAATGCCGCCCTGCAGGAAGGCCTGCTGCTCAACGCGCCGCAAGCCGACTGCCTGCGTTTCACCCCGGCACTCAGCGTCAGCAAGGCCAATATCGACGAAATGCTCCTGCGCCTGGCTCGCGCCTTCTCGCGAGTGCGTACCGCGCAACTGCAATGCCGCAAAGGCATTGCCGTGTGAGCTGAAGTTTCCTGCCCGATTGAAGAACCGTCTCGCGGTATAACGCACGCCTCACGCCTGATTCTTTTGGCGTGGGGCGTTTTTTTGTGCCCCATGGTGGCGATCAAATGGCGTTTGCACTGAACCCTGACGAACGGCGCAGGTCGATTAGCTTGTATGGCTCATGTGAGCCAACCCCCATTCAGGAGCTGACCCATGGACTTCATTCGTATCATCATCGCCATTCTGTTGCCGCCACTGGGTGTGTTTCTGCAGGTCGGATTTGGCGGGGCGTTCTGGCTGAATATTCTGCTGACGCTGTGCGGTTATATCCCGGGGATCGTGCATGCGGTGTACATCATCGCCAAGCGCTGAGTATTGCCGAGTCAGATAAAAAGCCATCGCGAGCAGGCCCACTCCTACAGGAGATTTGTGTTGTGAACACGGTCAACTGTAGGAGTGAGCCTGCTCGCGATAGGGGCACCGCTATTTTGAAATGTAAATGCGATGCTCAGTCCGCCAACCCCATCACCCGCCGATAGAACTTCCATTCCTGCTCCAGCGCATGCGCCTGATTCACCGCCCGGCGAAAGCCATGGCGCTCCTCGGCGTAATAATGCGCCTCGACCGGGATGCCGTTTTGCTCCAGCGCCGCGACCATGTCGCGGGTCTGTTGCGGCACCACCACCGCATCCAGCTCACCCTGAAAGAAAATCACCGGCACCCGGATGTTGCTCGCATGCAGTAGCGGCGTGCGGGCGGCGTAGCGCTCGGCGTCCTGCTCAGGATCACCGATCAGCCAGTCCAGATAATCACCTTCAAACTTGTGGGTTGCCCGGGCCAGTGCCACCGGGTCGCTGACGCCGTACAAACTGGCGCCCGCGCGGAACACCTGCTGAAACGCCAACGCGCATAAGGTGGTGTAACCGCCGGCACTGCCGCCACGGATAAACGCGCGTTCGCCGTCGATCAGACCTTGTTCGGCCAGATACGCCACCACCGCGCAGGCATCCTCGACATCGACCTCGCCCCAACTCAGATGCAGCGCCTGACGATACTCGCGGCCATAACCACTACTTCCGCGATAGTTGAGGTCGGCGACAGCGAAGCCACGTTGCGTCCAGTACTGGATGCGCGGGTCGAGCATCGGGTAGCAGGCCGAGGTCGGGCCGCCGTGGATGAACACCACCAGTGGCGGTCGCGCTTCGTCGTTCATCGCCGGATAAAAGAAGCCGTGAGCCTCACCGCTGCCACTCGGGTAGCGCAAAGTCTGCGGACGGCTGATGCGCTCCGCCGGCAAAGGCGCCACACCGCCGGCCAGCACATTCACTTCGCGGGTAGCGCGATCAATGGCGATCACCGCCGAAGGGCTGATCGGCGAAGCGGCGATGCAGTAGATGAATTGCGAATCCAGTGCCAGGTGCCGGAAGCGGCTGTAGTTGCCGGTGAAGTCTTCGCCGTCGAGCGCCAGACGACCAAAGCCACCCTCGCTCCAGCTCGCCAGAAATGAATCGCCCACCGGCATCCAGGTGCAGCCACCCATTTGCCAGGGTGCGGGCGCGTGGTCGGCCTCGGCACTTGGCAGGCGCTGCAAGCCGTCGGACGTTTCGCCCCATGGCTGCCAGAAGCCGCCGCGATCGGTCAGGCAATACAGGCGACCTTGGGCATCGAACCGTGGTTGTTGGATCGATTCTTCACGGTCATCACCTGCGACACAGCAAGGTGCAGAATATCCACGTTCGGCCGCACGTTCGGCCACCATCAATCGTGTCGACGTCCATGGCTGATGCGGCCGGCTCCACTCGATCCAGACCAGTCGCGAACCGTCCGGACTGAGGGTCGGTGCAGCATAGAAATCCGCACCTTCCGCCAGTAGCCGACGTGCGCCGTCAGCCAGGTTGATCGCCACCAGCCGATGCTGGTCACTTAGCTCCTCAACCGCCAACACCTGCCCGTCGGCAAAGTGCAGATCGCCATAACGACATTCACCAGCAGTCAGCGCTTGGGGCGCGCCATCCAGCGCCTGCCGATACAACTGCTGATCCGCCTCATTGACGAAAACCACCCCGTCCGGCGTCAGACAAAACGCGCCACCGCCGTATTCGTACACCCGGCTGCGCACACTGAAGCCATTCGGCGTCAGACATTTCGCCACGCCGTCGCGCCAGTGCCAGATCCGGCACGCGGCATCTTCCGGGCGATATTCATTCCAGAACAAGCCGTGGGCACCGAGTTGCAGCTCGGCGAAGTCCATGCCGGCGGCGACAGCCTGGGCGGCGCTGAAAGGCTCAGCCCTTGGCGATGAGGCGTGAGTTTCGTTCATTACGGAAGGCCAGTTGTTCGATGGTCTGAGTGGCGTGCTCGGCTTCTTCGCGGGCCGCAAGGATCACGCCGTGATGTTCGGACTTGCTGCACACCGGGTCGGCATTGCTCGCGTCCCCCGTGAGCATGAACGCCTGACAGCGGCAGCCGCCGAAGTCCTGTTCCTTCTCGTCGCAGGAGCGGCATGGCTCGGGCATCCAGTCGTAACCGCGAAAGCGGTTGAAGCCGAACGAGTCGTACCAGATGTGCTGCATGCTGTGGTCGCGCACGTTGGGAAATTGTACCGGCAGCTGTCGGGCACCATGACAGGGCAGGGCAGTGCCGTCCGGAGTCACCGTCAGAAAGATACTGCCCCAGCCGTTCATGCAGGCTTTCGGACGTTCTTCGTAGTAATCCGGGGTGACGAATATCAGCTTGCACGGATGCCCTTCGGCTTCCAGTTTGGCGCGGTATTCGTTGGTGATGCGTTCGGCGCGCACCAGTTGTTCCTTGGTCGGCAACAGGCCGACACGGTTGAGCTGCGCCCAGCCGTAGAACTGGCAGGTGGCAAGTTCGACGAAGTCCGCTTCGAGCGCAATGCACAGCTCAATGATGCGGTCGATCTTGTCGATGTTGTGCCGATGGGTGACGAAGTTCAGCACCATCGGATAACCGTGGGCCTTCACCGCGCGGGCCATTTCCAGTTTCTGCGCGAAAGCCTTTTTCGAGCCGGCGAGCAGGTTGTTCACTTGCTCGTCACTGGCCTGGAAACTGATCTGGATGTGATCGAGACCAGCCTTTTTGAAGTCGCTGATCTTCTGCTCGGTCAGACCGATGCCGGAAGTGATCAGGTTGGTGTAGAAACCCAATTGCCGCGCTTCACGGATCAGCTCCGCGAGGTCCTGACGCACCAACGGTTCGCCACCGGAAAAGCCTAGTTGCGCGGCGCCCATCTCCCGCGCTTCGCGGAAGACCTTGATCCATTGCTCGGTGCTCAGCTCTTTGCCCTGCTCGGCGAAATCCAGCGGATTGGAGCAGTACGGGCATTGCAGCGGGCAGCGGTAAGTCAGCTCGGCGAGCAGCCACAGCGGCAGGCCGACTTCAGGTTTTGGCGGTACTTGCACCGATGCTTCAGGCAAGTTCGATCCAGTGCTGCGCACGGGCAACCTCCATGAATTGCTCGATGTCGTCACCGAGCTCGGGCACGCCGGGGAACTGCTCGTCGAGTTTGGCGATGATCGCCGCGACATCGCGTTCACCGTCGATCAAACCGCCGATCAGCGCAGCGCTGTCGTTGAGCTTGATCATGCCCTCGGGGTAGAGCAGCACGTGACCTTTTTGCGCCGGCTCATACTGAAAACGGTAGCCGGGGCGCCAGGTCGGGATCTTGCTGCGATCAAAACTCATAGGGTGATTCCTTTGTGCCAGACCCGCTGCTCGGTGACGCTGTGATACGGCGGGCGGTTGAGTTCGTAAGCCATGCTCATGGCATCGAGCATGCTCCAAAGAATGTCCAGTTTGAACTGGAGAATTTCCAGCATGCGCTCCTGACCCTCACGGGTCTTGTAATGCTCGAGCGTAATCGCCAGACCATGCTCGACATCGCGCCGCGCCTGTCCGAGGCGGGTGCGGAAATATTCGTAGCCGGCCGGGTCGATCCACGGGTAATGCTGCGGCCAACTGTCGAGGCGCGACTGGTGGATCTGCGGCGCGAACAGTTCGGTCAATGAGCTGCTGGCGGCTTCCTGCCAACTGGCACGGCGGGCGAAGTTGACGTAGGCATCAACGGCGAAACGTACGCCGGGCAGCACCAGCTCCTGAGAGCGCAACTGATCCGGGTCGAGGCCGACCGCTTGCCCGAGGCGCAGCCAGGCTTCGATGCCGCCGTCCTCACCGGGGGCGCCGTCGTGGTCGAGCAGGCGTTGAATCCACTCGCGACGGATCTCGCGATCCGGGCAGTTGGCGAGGATCGCCGCGTCTTTCAGGGGGATGTTCACCTGATAGTAGAAGCGGTTGGCGACCCAGCCCTGAATCTGCTCGCGGGTGGCACGGCCTTCATACATCGCCACGTGATACGGGTGGTAGATGTGGTAGTAGGCGCCTTTGGCGCGCAGGGCGGCTTCGAATTCGGTGGGGGACAGCGGGGTGTCGGTCATTGCGGTTCTCCGGGGAACAACCGTTAAAATCTTGGGTGTCTGGTCGGACGTCATCGCTGGCAAGCCAGCTCCCACAGTTTTTGTGTACGCCACAGAATCCTGTGGGAGCTGGCTTGCCAGCGATGGGGCCATCCGCTACAGCACAATACTCATGCCATCAAACGCCACTTCAACATTACGCCGCGCCAGCTCCGCGCGCTCCGGCGAATCTTCATCGAGAATCGGGTTGGTGTTGTTGATGTGGATAAGCACCTTGCGCTGCTCGGGCAACTGCTCCAGCACTTCGAGCATGCCGCCGGGGCCGTTCTGCGCCAGGTGGCCCATCTCGCGACCGGTACGGGTGCCGACGCCACGGCGCTGCATTTCATCGTCATCCCACAACGTGCCGTCCACCAGCAGGCAGTCGCTGCCGGCCATGATTTCCAGCAGCGGCGCGTCGACCTTGCCCAGCCCCGGCGCGTAGAACAGTTTGCCGCCAGTATTGAGGTCTTCGACGATCAGGCCGATGTTGTCGCCCGGGTGCGGGTCGAAACGGTGCGGCGAATACGGTGGCGCGGCGCTGCGCAATGGCAGCGGGGTGAAGCGCAGGTTCGGGCAAGCCGCCACGGTGAAACTCTGGTCGAGTTCGATGCGGTTCCAGTCCAGTCCACCGTTCCAGTGAGTGAGCATCTTGAACAGCGGGAAACCGGTGCTCAAATCTTCGTGAACCATGTCCGTGCACCAGACCTGATGCGGGCAGCCTTCGCGCAGGCTGAGCAGGCCGGTGGTGTGGTCGATCTGGCTGTCCATCAGGATGAGCGCGCTGATGCCGGTGTCGCGCAGGGCTCGGCCCGGTTGCATCGGGGCGAAGCTCTGCAGTTGCGCGCGGATGTCCGGCGAAGCGTTGCACAGCACCCAGTTCACGCCATCATCGGAAATCGCGATGGACGATTGGGTGCGGGCCTTGGCATTCAGGCTGCCGTCGCGAAAGCGTGCGCAATTGACGCAGTTGCAGTTCCACTGCGGAAATCCGCCACCGGCGGCCGAACCCAGAATCTGGACGAACATGAACACTCCATCATTTCAACGCTGAAAATAAAACGCCCCGGCGAGCCGAGGCGTTGCACTGCAAGTCTGCGTAGGCAGAACTCAGCGGCTGGCGAAGTACATGGTGACTTCGAAGCCGATACGCAGGTCGGTGTAAGCCGGTTTTGTCCAGGACATAGGGTGACTCCTCATTGGGTGGGTGGGATAGCGCTGTCCATAGTTATAGTCCACGGCAGCGCAGGGATGTTCCAAATAGTTAGGCTGCTATGTTACTCAAAATTTCAACGGTATTGCCCGTGAATCTTTGAGAAAGCTCCTTGCAGCCTGGGTAATGATCATTTTGTCGCTTGCCACGGCGCGCCGGGTGACGATTCGCTGGCCAAGCAGCGCCAGCCGCCCTCGGCGTTGAGCAAGCGCTGCGCTGCCGCCAGCAATGTTGAGCGTTCCAATTGGCCGATGGCCGTGTGCAGTTGCGCCAGATAATCCGACGAGTGGCCGGCGATCTTGGCCTGCCACAGCAACTCGGCGGCGTCTTTGCCGGACAGATGACTCTCACCGAACTGATCTGCGAGTGACTGGCGTTGCTGGGTGAAGCGCTCTTCATCGAGGTTTTCGATCAGCGCAGGAATGCCCTTGAGGAATTGCTGGATATGGCCGAGCAGCTCAACTGGCGCAGTATTTGGCGACTGCACACCAAACAGCAATCCACTCTGGCCGTGCATCTGCCGCAAGGCGCTGAACACCGCATAACCCAATTGCAATTCGACCCGCAGGCGCTGATAGAACGGGGTCTGGCACAGCTGCGCGAGCAGGCGCCAGGCTGCTTCGTCGTCTATTTCGTGGCTGGCGGTCGGACAGAACAGCAGCAACGCATGCTCGCTGGAGGCGGTGTCGATGTGGCTCCACAGGTGTTGCTTGGTGATCGTGGGCGCTGCCGGCAATTGATTGTCCGGGATACCGGGGATGCGGCTCAGGGCCAGGCCCATGGCCGATTGCGTCTGTGCGTTGAGGCCAAGGGCCAGTCCGTCCCAGCGTGAAGTTGTCCACAGCCCTTTTGCATCGTCCGATTCGATGGCCGGGGTCAGGCAATGCTCAGGCAATGCCTTGAGCAACTGACGGATCGGAATCAACGGTGCTTTTGGCTCTGTGCGCGGGGAATCGGCGTCAACCTGCGTCAGACATTTCAGCGCATGCTCCAGGACACCGGGCATCGGTTCCTGTAGCCCGGTGAGTTTCAGCAGCCATGGCGTGCCGCTGACATCGAGTGACAGCTCAACGCCGGCCTGCCGCGCGTCTTCCCGGGTTTCCCGCAGGCTGCGTTGCAGCTTGCCCTGCAGATCGGTGCTGGCAGCCGCTTCCGTCTGCCAACGCAGGTAAATCGCGCCGTGATCACTGTTATCCGGCAGCGCCTGACTGAATTGCATCGGTGAACGCTCCCGTCGCCCCCGCGAGCGATCCTGAGCGAACGTACGCAAACCACGATGGGCGCTGGTTTGACCACGAATCAGTCCGGCATTGGCCAGTGGTTCTCTGGGACGCAGGAAAGGGTTGGCGGCCGGCAGGTGCCAATGGTCGTTGAAGTTATCTACAACACCGATGTCGCGCAGAATCAGTTTGAGCGCAACGACCCCGTTTTCCGACAGACCGTTTTCCCGTTGTTCACTGTCGAGCCGCGCCAGTTGCAGGGCGCCACTGATTTGCTGCTGACGCTCAAGCAGCTTGGTGTATTCCTTGCGCAACGTTGCCCAGTCATGTTGCGCGGCAAAGAAGCTCAACCAGTCCAGCAACTGTTCCCGAATGACGCTCAGGGATTCGGCGGGGGCGGTGAATTGCAGATGCAGCAGCGCTTGCCCGGCGAACTGATACAGCGGCACAGTTCTCAAGCTGTCCGCGAGGTTTTGCTGTTGCAGACGGGCGAGCAGGCCTCCGGGCTTGGCGCTGTTAAGCCAATGGCAGAGAAAAACCAGTGCTTCGGCGGACGAGTCGGGCAGCGCTTCGAAAGCGAACAACAGATGGCTGCTGCGCTCGCCGACCTGTTGATAACTTTTTACCGCCAATGGCAGGGGAATTGCCTGCTCGACCTTATCCCCAACCGGCAGCGCGGCGGCAAACTGCTGCGCCAGTGCGCGCAACGCCTCAATGCTTTGCGGCCCGACCAGGCTCAGGGTCATTTGCCCGGTGCGATAAAACTGCCGGTGGAAATCCCTCAGCGCCTGTTGAAACGCTGGTAACTCAACCTTCAGGCTATCGCGATTCCCCGCATGAAACCCGCGCAACGGATGTGTAGCGGGCAACCCTTCGTACAACGCCAGTTCCTGCTGAGCTGTGGGATCTTCCGACCACGCGACAAATTCCGCTTCCAGCACTTCACGTTCGCGCAACTGATCGTCCGAACTCATGCGCGGACGGGCGAGCATGTCTGACAGACGCTCAAGCCCGGCGCTGAAGGCCGAGGTCGGCAGTTCGAAGAAGAAGTCTGTCGTGCGTTCCCGGGTGCTGGCATTCACCTGCCCACCGTGACTCTGCACGTAGGCCATCAGCGCCTGGCTAGCGGGAAAGCGCTCGGTGCCGAGAAACAGCAAATGTTCAAGAAAATGCGCCAGCCCCGGCCACTCGAGTGGCACGTCATGGCTACCAGCAGCCACCCGCAACGCAGCGGCACTGCGCTTCAGGCCGGGCACCTGACGCAGGGTCACGCGCAAGCCGTTTGGCAGGGTTTCAGTGTGGGGGCGGGGGTGAGTCGGCGCAGGCATGGGCACTTCCAGAACAGTGAAGTGCCAATGCTAGCGGATTGCGTGGGGTCAGCGCTTGTTCAACGCGTGGTAAAGCTCGGGACGGCGGTCACTGAGGTAGCGATTGGCGGCGCGGGAATCGGCCATCAACTGGCGATCCAGCTCACCGACGATCAACGCTTCATCGAGTCCGGCCTGGGCGATACGACTCCCGTCCGGCGCGGCGATGCTGCTTTGCCCGCAATAGTGGATCTCGCCTTCTTGCCCGCAGTAGTTGGCGTACGCCACGTAGCATTGGTTTTCGAAGGCTCGGGAGCGCACGGTGACGTCAGCGACGAAATCGAACGGAATCATGTTTGCCGTCGGCACCAGAATCAGCTCGGCACCGGCCAGCGCCAGACGTCGCGCGTTCTCGGGAAACTCCAGGTCGTAGCAGATCAGGAAACCGAGCTTCCAGCCATTGAGCTCAACCACCGGAAACGCATCCTCGCCGGGGCTGAACATCGAACGATCCAGGTCGCCGAACAGATGGGTCTTGCGGTAATTGCACAGGCGCTCGCCGTGCGCGTCGATCAACTGCACGGCGTTGTAGATCTGCCCGTCGGCTGTGCGCTCGGGGTATCCATAAGCAATCGCCAGCCCGGCGGCTTTGGCGATTCGACCGATCTGTTGCGCCCATTCACCGTTGTAGACCTCGGCCAGCGTACTGACTGCCTCGGCGCCGATGTTGTAGCCGGTCAGGAACATCTCCGGCAGCACCAGCAGGTCGGCACCCTTGGCCTCCATCGCCAGTTGCTGCAGGCGATGCAGGTTGGCGGCGGGTTCCAGGGGCAGCGGTGGACATTGGTAAAGGGCTACACGCATCGGGGATTCCTCTTACTCGGGCAGGGCGATAGGGCCGATGTCTTTGAACACATCACCCGGGCCCGGGTTCTCTTTATGTGTCGAACCGCCGAAGTGTTTCATGATGCCCCACACTGCGTTGAGCGAAGTCTGCACCGCGCCTTCGACCCACGCCGGCGTCCACGATACGTCGTCACCGGCGATGAAGATTCCGCGTTGCTCGGCGGGCATGTCGTCCTGCATGAAGTGCGCGTACATCCGCTGGTTGTAGCGATAGTGGCCCGGCAACGCGCCTTTGAATGCGCCGAGGAAGTACGGGTCGGCTTCCCACGACACAGTGATCGGATCGCCGATGATCCGCGCGGCGATATCGACTTTCGGGTAGATCTTCTTCAGCGCGTTCAACGCCAGCTCTACGCGTTTTTCCACCGGGTGCGGCAGCATCTTCAGCGCGTCGCTCATCCACGAGTACGACAGACAGATCACGCCGGGTTTGTCGTCACCGTTGTCGAACAGGTAAGTGCCACGGGTCAGGCGATCGGTGAGGGTCATGCTCATCAGGTCGCGGCCGGTTTCCGGGTCCTTGTCCTTCCAGAACGGCCGGTCGACCATCACGAAGGTCTTCGACGACTGCATGTAGCGCGTGCGATCCAGCGCCATCCACATCTTCTGCGAGAACAGGGTTTCGTCGCATTCGATCTGGGTGGTCAGCAGCCAGCTTTGGCAGGTGGTCAGCACGGCGGCGTATTCGCGGGTGTCACCGTTGTTGTCGGTGACGGCGAAACGGCCGTCTGGGGCGTGAGCTATTTTCTTCACGCCGGACCGCGGCGCGCCACGGTGCAGGGATTTCAGGCTGGTGCCTTCAGGCCAGTGCACGCAGCGCTCCGGCACATGGCGCCAGATGCCTTGCGGCACTTGCTCCACACCGCCAACCACCAGGTGCTGGTGATCGTCGCAATTGGTCATCACCACGCGGAAGATTTCCAGCATCGAATTGGGAAAGTCCGAGTCCCAGCCGCCCGTGCCGAAACCGACCTGACCGAACACTTCGCGGTGATGGAACGACAGCTTGGCGAAGGCCTTGGACGTGGCAACGAAGTCGTAGAAGGTGCGGTCGTCCCACAGTGGCACGAGTCTGTTCCACAGCTCCTTGAGGCGTGGCACATCGCGGTCTCGGATGGCTTGCTGGATATCGGCGAACTGCGAGCCGGCCTCCAGCGCATCCGCCCAGGCGTCAGCGACTTCCTGAAACAGCGCAGGAAGATCCTTCAGGCTTTGTGCGTAATGGGTTTTACCTTCCAGATCGATCACGGTGCTGCCGGAGGCCGGCGTCAGCGGGTTCGGGAAAGGCTTGGTCTCAAGGCCAAGTTTGTCGACGTAGTGATAGAACGCCGTGGAGGACACCGGGAAACGCATGCCACCCAGTTCCGCGACGATGCCGTCGGTGCCGTTGAACGCTTGCGAACGCAGGCGGCCACCCAGTTTCGAGGCCTCGTACACCACTGGTTTCAAGCCGAGCTTCATCAGTTCGTAGGCGGCCACCAGACCCGCGATGCCCGCGCCGACAATCGCCACTTCGGCGCCGTGATTATGTTCAGGAATAGTGCCGAGACCGGCCGGGTGTTCGATCCAGTCGTCAAACGCGAACGGAAAGTCCGGGCCGAAAATGGTGACTGGTTTCTTGCCGTCTGCAGGATGGCGATTGTTCTTGTTCATGGCTGACCTTGCTGGCGACCCGACGCAGGATGCGCGTCTGAGTATAGGAAAAGATGACAGCCATTCTAGGGAGCGTAGAACACGTTAATAAGACGCAAAGTGTCGTCGTTTTGCCGGTTATCTGATCAATATGACGATTAATGACTGCACTCCGACCAAATGTAGGAGCGAGCCTGCTCGCGAAGAGGCCCTTGCAGCCAACAAATTCAGACCGGCTGCCCCCGATCAATCTTGCTGCTCAAAATGATCGAGGTTGTCGTCTTCTCCACCCCATCCACGCTGCCAATCTGATCCAGCAACTGATCCAGCTGTTCCGGTGAGTCGGTACGCAACCACGCCACATAATCAAACTCACCACTCACTGCACACAACTGCTGCACCTGCGCCATGGCGCTCAACCGACGCAGCACTTCCTTGCCGGAGCGCGGCTGCACCTTGATCCCGACATACGCTTGCAACCCGCCATCGACCACGCGCTGCCCCAGACGCACGCCATAACCGGTGATCACCTTGGCCTTTTCCAGCCGCGCCAGGCGTGAGGTGACGGTGGTACGCGCGATGCCCAGTTGCCGGGCTAGCATGGCCACGCTTTCGCGGGCGTTGATCTGCAGGGCGGCGATCAACTGGCGGTCGATTTCGTCGAGAGCGGGTGGGCGGATGTCTGGCAAGGGTTGGGCTCCGTGACTGTCGAGGGCGGATGAGTTTGCATGTTACAGGCACCATTAGCGACACGCTGCTGGCGATGACTGAGCATGCCACTTATGCGTGGAGGCAATCGTTGCGCCAAAACAAACATCAAATATTTGGTTTGACTTGCCGGGTCTATTTATCAAGAATGCCAACAAGAGCGCGAAATCTGCTGCCTTGCAGGGCTTTAGCGGACGTAGGTACCTCAGCGATGCTGCAACATCGGTGTAAGGTGAGACCTCTTCATCCCATTTCCTGAGGATGCAAATATCAGGATTCAAATATCAAGGGCAGCCAACTGGCTGCCCTTTTCTTTGTCTTCAAGAATGTACCGCTTGTACAAAAGATCGCCTTGGCGGTGCTTGTTCATTGCTCTTGACGGAGCGTGCATGAAATTCCAGAGGACGTGCCCGTTACGCACATCGACTACGACGAGCATGTCGTTTTTTTGCTTCATAGGCGTTGATGAATGCCAATCGGAAACTGCCATTATCGTAGAGGACTTTCCATACTTCGAAAGTTCACGCCAGCGTATCGATGGCATGTCGAACATAGCGTTCTCGGGAGTCGGGACGTTTCTTGACGATGTGGGCCAGTTTGTCTCTCATGACTGCAACGTTTCCAATAGGCGTGAGGATAGTAACGGCCAGTACGGAATCGTCGACGAACCCAAAGTGATTCAGAAGGATTTTGAGAGCGCCTTCGGCGTCGTCAGCCCTTTTTACTTCTTCGATTGCGACTGACCGAATTTCTCTTGGCAATGTTCTTAGATCTGGCAGAGCAAGGTCGATCCAGGTTGGTTGGTCGGCTGCTTCCTTTATCAGTGGCGCAGCATTCACAAGCATAAAAACAATCCTGGACGGGCAGTGGCGTCCGGAGATTACTTGTCTGGGGAAACAGTCAACAAGGCGCGGGGAGGGGAGAAAAAACAGCTTCGGAACATTCCTACAGCCTTCGGGACGTCTTCCGAACATTGCGCTCGCAAAGATTGTCCCCTCAACCGATCGCCCAAGAAAAAGCCGCGCAATTGCGCGGCTTTCAAATGTGGTGGGCCCACACGGACTTGAACCGTGGACCAAAGGATTATGAGTCCTCTGCTCTAACCAACTGAGCTATAGGCCCTCAGTAGGTCGCGGATTATAGCGACGGTTTGGCGGCTGTGCTATCCGAATAATCCGATACGGTTACACGAAGAAACGTTGCGGCGAATTCTTCCGGGGGCAGCGGCAGGCTGACGATGTAGCCCTGAATCTGTTCGCAGCCTTCGGCGGCGAGGAATTGTTGCTGGGCCTGGGTTTCCACACCTTCGGCGATCACTGTGAATTGCATGCTCCGGCCCAGAGCGATGATCGCGCGCACAATCGCCGCGTCGTGCGGGTCATCGGGCAATCCACGGACAAATGACTGGTCGATCTTGAGGATGTCCAGCGGCAGGCGTTTCAGGTAACTGAGCGAGGAATAACCCGTGCCGAAGTCATCGATCGCCAGCTGCACGCCCAGGTGCTTGAGCTGATGCAGCACCGCCAAGGCTTCTTCGGCCTGGCTCATGATGAAGTTTTCGGTAATCTCCAGTTGCAACAAATCCGGCATCAGGCAGTTGTCCCTGAGCAGTTGCTCGATGCGGCCAAGCAGATTCGGCTGGCGCAGTTGCGCGCCGGCGAGGTTGACCGAGAGCGGTCCGAGGCTGTCGTAGATCTGGCTCCATTCGAACATTTGCCGGCAGGCGGTTTCGAGAACCCAATCGCCGATCTGCAGGATCATGCCGTTCTCTTCGGCCAGCGGGATGAAGTGCTCGGGCGGCACTTCGCCGAAGGTCGGGTGGCGCCAGCGGATCAGCGCTTCGGCCCCGACCAGCCGATGGTCGTCGAGGCTGATTTTCGGTTGGTAGTAGAGGAACAACTCCTCGCGCTCGATGGCCCGGCGCAGTTCGTGCTCCAGTGCCACACGTTCGCTGGCCTGAGCGGTGAGGTCGCGGGTGTAGCTTTCGACGCGGTTGCGGCCTTTGGCCTTGGAGCGGTACATCGCCGCGTCGGCGTTTTTTACCAAGGTGGCGACATCGCAGCCGTCCCGTGGATAGAGGCTGGTGCCGATGCTGGCGCTGATGAAGAATTCGTGCTCACCGGCCTGAAACGGTGCGCCAAAGCAGTTGAGCAGTTTGATAGCGATGTTGTCGGCATCACTGGCTTGTTGCAGGCCCGGCAGCAGGATAATGAATTCATCCCCGCCCAGTCGGGCGACGGTGTCGATATCGCGCAATTGCTCCTTCAGGCGTACGGCAATGCCTTTGAGCAACAAGTCGCCAACCGGGTGCCCGAGGCTGTCGTTGATGTGTTTGAAGCGGTCGAGATCGAGGAACAGCACGGCGCCCTGACCGCCGTTTTCCTGCTGACTGTTCAGCGCGGTGAGCAGGCGACTTTCGAACAGGGTGCGATTGGGCAGGCCGGTGAGCGGGTCGTGGTGCGCCTGGTAATCGAGCTTGGCCTGCGCGTGTTTGAGGCTGGAAATGTCGGCAAACACCGCGACGAAGTGGGTGATGAACTTGTCGCGGTTGCGCACGGCGCTGATGGTCAGCCAGCTGGGGTACAACTCGCCGTTCTTGCGCCGGTTGGAAATCTCTCCCTGCCAGTGTCCTTCGGCGGTCAACTGGTGCCACATCGCCGCATAAAAAGCGCTGTCGTGCAGCCCCGACGCGAGCAGGCGCGGGGTATGGCCGAGGGCTTCGCTTTCGCTGTAGCCGGTGATTTCGCTGAACGCGCGGTTGACCGCGCTGATGTGCTGTTGGGTGTCGGTGATCAACACGCCTTCGGCGGTGCTTTCAAATACGGTGGCGGCCTGTTGCAGTTTTTCCTGCATCAGGTGGCGCTCGGTGATGTCCCGGGCAATGGTCAACATGCAGTCTTCTTCGCCGATCGGCAGCGGACGGCTGGACACTTCGCACAGACGGATTTGCCCGTCACTGCGGCGGATATGGCAGGTGAAATCGCGTACGAAGCCGTCGCGGTGCAGCAAGTCGAGCATCTGCTTGCGTTCGTTGAGGTTGACCCAGATCCCCAGATCCAGCGCTGAGCGATCCACCGACATCGCGCTGTTGAACCCGGTGATGCGGCTGAAACCCTCGTTGACTTCCAGCAGCAGGCCATCGCTCTGACGCGACAGCAGCAAGCCGTCCGGCGAGGCATGAAAAGCCTTGGCGAACTTTTCTTCGGAGGTTTGCAGTTGCTGCTGGGTTTCCTTGAGCTGGGTGATGTCGCGTACCACGACAACCAGCGCTGGGGTTGTGTCGAGATCGAACGGTTCGGCGGAAATCAGGCCCGTGAACACCTGGCCGTTGTTGCGGCGAAAGGGCATCTCCAGGTTGCGAATACTGCCGGCCTGCAAGCGTTGCAACAGCCCCGGCCCGACCCCGGGAATGCCCCAGATGTTGAGTTCGGTGGCGGTCTGGCCGACGACTTCTTCGGCTTTCAGGCCGATCTGTTCCTCAAAGGCTTCGTTGACCTCCAGCAGGCAGCCGTCGGACAGTCGCGCGATTACCAGGATATCCGGGCATTGCTGGAACACCGAGGCGAACTTCTGTTCCGACAGTCGAAGTGCTTCTTCAGTGCGCTTGGTTTCGCTGATGTCGATCATCAGCCCGCGCATCACGGGCTCATGGCCATGTTCAATCAGACTGACAATGTCACGCACCCACAGGCAGCGCCCGTCAGCGGTGATCACTCGATAGTCGAGAGCGTGGTCGCGCCCATCGCGCACCGCTTCATCGCAAATGGCCTGGGCGCGGGTCAGGTCGGCGGGGTGGATGATGTTGCGCCAGAACCCCGGAATCAGCCAGTGCGCCTGTGGATAACCAAGCAGGTCTTCGGCATGGGGCGACACATAGCTGTAAGTGAAGTCGCTCATGCGCGCTTCCCAGGCAATGGCCGACAGGCTCTCCACCAGCCCGCGGTAGTGGTATTCGCTGCTGCGCAATTCCTGTTCAAGGTCGACGCGGCGGGCGATTTCCGAGCTCAAGCGACGATTGATGCGAATGACCACCGCCAGGATGATCACCAGCAGTAACAGACCCGGCAGACCGTAGATCAGCAGGTCCGACCAGAATGTCCGATGGTCCAGAACATTGCCGACCCAGTGCTCCTGAATGCTGCTGATTTCCTCGGGACTCATGTCCGCCAGGACTTTGTCGAGAATGCCCACTAGCATTTTGTTGTCGCGGGGTACGCCCATGGCCAACTGATAGCGATACGGGGTTTCGCCGCTGACGTATAAACCGTCGAGCTTGAGCTGGCGCAGGCTCCAGACGCTGGAGGCTAGATCACCAACCACGGCATCGACCTCATCGGTCGCCAGCGCTTGCAGGGCCGAGCTGACATTGGGCATGGCCACCAGGTTCAGGTCTGGATGCTGAGTGCGCAGCAACTCATGCGGGGCATAGTTCTCCACGACAGCGATCTTCAGGCCATACAGATCGTCCAGCTTGCGCGGTTGCGCGCCGCCGATGTGGGCAAGGATCACGATCGGGAAATCGAGGTAGGGGCGGGTAAACGACAGATAGTTCTGGCGCTCCGGCGTGGACATGATCCCCGGCAGCAGGTCGATCTTGCCGGTTTTCACCTGGGCCAGCACTTCGGTCCAGCTCGAAGGTTCGATCGGGGTGAGTTTGATCGCCAGGCGCTGGCGAATCACGTCGATGTAATCAGCGGCCAGCCCCTGATAGCGATTCTGTTCATCGCGGAACTCGAACGGCGGCCACGACGCATCGACACCCAGGCGCAAGTCGGGGTGAGCCGCGAGCCAGCTACGTTCTTCATCGGTCAGAGTCAGCGCGTTAGCCGTTGCGGTCCAGATCATCAGTGACAGCAAGAAAAGCACGGGCGCCAGTCTGGGCATAACCGTCTCGTTAGGGCACGGGATTCATTGCTTCGAGTGTAGACGGGGTATGCAGGGGAGAGGCTGCGCGAGGAATTTAATCTGCCACATAAACAAAACCCCCGGCCTGGGCCGGGGGTTCTGGTATCACTCGTCGAGGAAGGAGCGCAGATGCTCGCTTCGCGTCGGGTGGCGCAGCTTGCGCAGCGCCTTGGCTTCGATCTGACGGATCCGCTCACGCGTTACGTCAAACTGTTTGCCCACTTCTTCGAGTGTGTGGTCGGTGTTCATGTCGATACCGAAACGCATGCGCAGTACCTTGGCTTCACGGGCAGTGAGGCCGGACAACACTTCGCGAGTCGCTTCTTTCAGGCTCTCAACGGTCGCAACATCGATTGGCGACTGCATGGTCGAGTCTTCGATGAAGTCGCCCAGATGGGAGTCTTCGTCATCACCGATCGGGGTTTCCATGGAGATCGGCTCTTTAGCGATCTTAAATACCTTGCGGATCTTGTCCTCAGGAATTTCCATGC
>Ga0153923_100218_pt1 | contig 23295 bp, 22 predicted proteins | sample TSNJ007MetaG_FD_104682 | JGI IMG/M metagenome (GOLD analysis project Ga0153923, IMG submission 104682) | Attine ant fungus gardens microbial communities from New Jersey, USA - TSNJ007 MetaG | ecosystem: Host-associated > Fungi > Mycelium > Unclassified | place: USA: New Jersey, Brendon T. Byrne...
ACCTACGACCGCAACCAGGCGCTGTCGCGCGAAGACATGCAGTTCATCACCTGGGAACACCCGATGGTGCAGGGCGGCATGGACCTGGTGCTGTCCGGTTCGATGGGTAACACCGCCGTCGCGCTGATCAAGAACAAGGCACTGAAACCGGGCACCGTGCTGCTGGAACTGCTCTACGTCAGCGAAGTGGTGGCCCCGCGTTCGCTGCAACTGGGCCGCTACCTGCCGCCGGCTGCGCTGCGCTGCCTGCTCGACGCCAACGGCAACGATCTGTCGGCCCGCGTCTCGTTCGAAACCTTGAACGATCAACTGGAAAGCGTGCCACGCGCCAGCGCCAACAAGTTCATCCAGGCCCAGCGCGATCAGCTGACGCCACGGATCAACGCCGGTGAAGACAAGATCACCCCGCGTCACGCCGAGCGCGTGGCCGAGGCCCGTCGTCGTCTGGCGGCGGACACCGAAGAAGAACTGGCGCGCCTGACCGCGTTGCAAGCGGTCAACCCGACCGTACGCGACAGCGAACTGGATGCGTTGCGCAAGCAGCGTGAACTGGGCCTGGCGATGCTGGATAAAGCGGCACTGCGTCTGGAAGCGATCCGGGTGTTGGTGGCGGGTTAAAGCGCCCTGCTCCAACGCTATAAATGAAAAGGCCCGCAGCGATGCGGGCCTTTTTGTTTGTCTGGTATTTATCGGCTGATGCTGATGGCCTTATCGCTGGCAAGCCATCTCCCACAGGGTTTGGAGTGTTTACAAATTATGCGTATGACTCGGTCACTGTGGGAGCTGGCTTGCCAGCGATAGCAATCATGCCGTCGCCACAGAAACATCAGGCTCAACCACAGCCACCAACCCCTCCCTCATCCGCTGCGCATCGCGCACAAAACACCGCGCTGCCAGAAACAGAAACACCATGGTGAAAAACAGCGCCACCGGAATCAGATACATCGCGTCATGCAGCCCCACAGCCTTGAACGCCTCGGTCATCTGCTCAGCCCCCGCCGAGAGCATCGCCGATTTGGCAAAGTGATCGGACAAGGCTCCCACCACCACCGGACCCAAGCCGCCGCCGAGCAGGTACAACCCGGCAAAGAACAGCGCCATCGCCGTCGCCCGCAGGCGCGGTTCGACCACGTCCTGAATCGCCGTGTACACGCAGGTATAGAAGTTATAGGCAAACAGCCAGCCGACGCTGAACACCGCAACGAACACGCCGATCTCGACCCGTCCGGCATGCAGCGCCCACGCCGTGCACAGGGTCGAGATGATCAGACTGAAGCCGGCAAACAGCAGCCGCCCGTTGGCGACCCGCTGATGAATCTTGTCGGCGATCCAGCCGCCGAGGGTCAGGCCGATCAGCCCGGTGATACCGACAATCACCCCGGTGGCCACCGCCGCATCCTGCAACGGCATCAGGAAGTAGCGCTGCAGCATCGGCACCAGGAACGAGTTGCAGGCATAGGTGGCGAAGTTGAAGCACAAACCGGCCATCACCAGCCACAAGAATGTCGGCACCGCGAGCACTCGGCGGATCGGCTTGTCGACTCTTTCCTGCGAGACCTGGACGGTTTCTGCCGCGCCGCGCTTGGGCTCCTTGATGAAAAACATGAACACCGCGAGGATCAGCCCCGGCACCGCCGCAATAAAGAACGGCGCGCGCCAGCTGTCGAAGGCCTTGACCATCGCGCCGATGGTAAAGAACGCCAGCAGCAGGCCCAACGGCAAGCCGAGCATGAAAATACCCATGGCCCGCGCCCGACGGTGCGCCGGGAACAGATCACCGATCAGCGAGTTGGCCGCTGGCGCATAACTGGCCTCGCCAATACCGATGCCCATGCGCACCAGCAGAAAACTCCAGAAGCTGCCGACCAGACCGTTGACCGCCGTCAGCGCGCTCCAGGTCGCCAGGCCCCAGCCCATCAGTTTGCTGCGCGAACCGGTATCGGCCATGCGCCCCAACGGCAGGCCGGCGATCGCATAAACCAGGGTGAAAGCGGTGCCGACGATCCCCAGTTGAAAGTCGCTGAGGTGCCATTCCATGCGGATCGGCTCGATGATGATCGCCGGAATGGTGCGGTCGAAGAAATTGAACAGGTTGGCAAGGAACAACAGGAACAGAATGCGCCAGGCATTCGCCGCTTGGGTCGAGTTCTGCATGGGTCCGTCTCTTTATTGTTATGAGGGCTTCACTGCCGACGCATCCGAGCCCGGAACCTGCAATCTAGACAGGCGGACCAGTGCTGTCTGTGATCATTCGTCAGCCTGATAATGAGCCATGGCACTGTAAAGAAACGTAAGCCCTTGATAACGCAGCAATCCCCCATAAACCGGGGGTTTTGCAGCAAAATCCTGCCACAAAAAAATACTTTCGCGCCCCCCTTCCCAAGTTCTTGGCGAAGCCTAGAATAGCCGCCGGATCCGTCCGGATTCGCCGATCAACCCCTTTGATGCCCTCCCAATGTCCGAAGTCAGTCCGTGTCTGAATTGCGGTGCCTGCTGTTCCCATTTTCGCGTGTCTTTTTTCTGGGGTGAATGCGCCTCCTCCGGCGGAACGGTGCCCGATGAACTGGTCACCCAGATCAGCCCCAGTCGGGTGGCAATGAACGGCACCGACTGCAAATCGCCGCGGTGTACGGCGTTGGTCGGCGAGGTGGGCAGCCAGGTGCAGTGCTCGATTTACGAACAGCGTTCCAGCCCCTGCCGCGAATTCGAGTCGTCCTGGGAAAACGGCGAACAGAATGTCGATTGCGACAAGGCGCGCGCCCGCTTCGGCTTGCCGCCGCTTGAGCCTGACTGGAATCAGATCCCTTACGAGCAAAGCGCCTGAGATTTAGCGCCAATCGCTATAAAGCTCATGCCGAAATCGTTGGCGCCAATGTGCCACTACCGCTTGCATGGCAAAAACCGCCTCTATACTCCTCTCATTCGCCTGCGTTGCTGACGCAGCAGGGACGACTTCACAGACGGGGATGCTATGGAGTGGCTTGGTTTGCAGTTTGTTACCGAGCTGCCGGAGAGCGGGCAGGTCATTCTCGATTGCACCCATAATCCCTTGCTGGTGCTGGTGGCCTATCTGGTCGCCTGCGCCGCGAGTTTTGCCACCCTCGACATGGCCGAGCGGGTCGGGCATGCCGAAGACCCGGGCTCGCAACGGGTGTGGCGCTGGATCGGCGCCTCGTGCCTGGCCGGCGGCATCTGGGCCATGCATTTCATCGCCATGCTGGCGTTCCAGGCGCCGATCGAAGTCCACTACGATCTGGCGATTACCCTGTTCTCCCTGCTGATCGCCCTGCTCGCCTCGTGGCTGGCGATGCACACCTTGAGTGAGCCGCAACCCAGCCTGGTGCACTACCTGAAAACCGCGATCGTCATTGGCCTGGGCATCGCCGGCATGCATTACGTCGGCATGGCGGCGATGCACTCGGCGGCCACTGCCTACTATCAGCCACTGCTGTTCTGCCTGTCGATCGTGATTGCCATCGGCGCCAGCTTCGCCGCACTGTGGGTCGCCGGTTATCTGCGTGAAGGCAGCGGGCGTTTTCATCAATTGCTCAAATACACCGCCGCAGTGATCCTCGGCGCCGGCATCATCAGCATGCACTTCACCGGCATGGCCGCGTTGCATCTGGTCTTGCCCGAAGGCACCGCGCCGACCATGGCGAGCGAAACCAGCCATCTGCAACTGGGTCTGACGGTCGCGCTGATCATCCTGCTGATTCTCGGCAGCGCGATCAGTGCGGCACTCGCCGACAAGAAACTGCAGAACAAGGAGCACGACCTGCGCCGGGTCAACGCCCTGCTCGGCCAGCTCGATCAGGCGCGCATGTCACTGCAGCAAGTGGCCAATTACGACGCGCTGACCAACCTGATCAACCGCCGCGGTTTCAACCAGATCTTCGCCGAAAAACTCAACCAGAAAACCAGCGAAGGCGGCATGCTCGCGGTGATGTTTCTCGACATCGACCACTTCAAAAGGATCAACGACAGCCTCGGCCATGACGCCGGTGACGCCCTGCTCAAAGTCATCGCCAATCACATCAAAGGCTCGGTGCGCAGCCATGAAGACGTGGTTGCGCGCTTCGGCGGCGACGAGTTCTGCATCCTGATCGGCCTGCATGACCGCGAAGAAGCGCGCAACATGGCGCAACGGATCATGCTGAAAATGAAGGAGCCGATCGAACTGGCCGGACGGCGTATGGTGATGACCACCAGCATCGGCATCAGCCTGTTTCCCGACGACGGCACCACCTGCGAAGAACTGCTCAAGCACGCGGATCTGGCGCTCTATCAATCCAAAGGCGCCGGGCGTAACGGCCTGCATTTTTTCAGCTCCAACATGAAGACCCGCGCCAGCCTCGAACTGCAACTGGAAGAAGAACTGCGCCACGCCCTGCGCGAAGAAAACGGGCTGATGCTCTACTACCAGCCGATTTTCGAACTGAAAACCGGTCGAGTGACCAAACTCGAAGCGCTGATTCGCTGGCAGCACCCGGTGCATGGCTTGCTGGCCCCGGATCGTTTCATCGCGATTGCCGAAACCAACGGCCTGATTGCCGAACTGGATAACTGGGTGCTGCGCCGGGCCTGCACCGACCTTGGCGAACTGACGCGCCACGGCTGCGACGAACTGAAAATCGCCTGGAACTGCTCGCCGCTCAACCTTGCCCGGGAAGAACTCGCCGATGAAATCGAAAATGCGCTGCGCACCGCTGGCGTCGCGCCGGAACGCCTGGAACTGGAAGTCACCGAAAATGCGCTGATGGGCAACATCGCCAACACCCTGGTGTTGCTGCGGCAGATCCGCGCCCTCGGGGTGTCGCTGTCAATCGACGACTTCGGCACCGGTTATTCATCGCTGGCCTACCTCAAGCGCCTGCCGCTCAACACACTGAAGATCGACCGTTCGTTCATCCTCGACATCCCCAAGGCAACCGCCGACATGGAGATCGTCCAGGCGATCATCGTCATGGCCCACACCCTGCATCTGCAGGTGGTGACCGAAGGCGTGGAAAGCCTGGAGCAGTACGAATTCCTTGAGCGCTCGGGCTGCGATTTCATTCAGGGCTACCTGCTCAGCCGTCCGGTGCCGCTGGACGAGTTACGCCCGGTGCTGGAAGAAATCAATCAGCGTAAACACTCGCATGCGGTCAATCCGTTGAGTCTGGCGCGCGGTACATTTGTACCAGTGTCGCTGGATCCTTCTGCAAAAAGCCCTGCGCCCCATGCAGGCGCATCAATTGTGCGGCCAATCCGCTGATCGGCGTGGCCGAGCCTTGTTCGCGGGAGAATTTCACCGCGGTATCGAGATCCTTGAGCAGCGTGCGCACGTGCCATTTCACCGGTTGAAAACGGCTCTCGGCCATTTGCGGCGCGAGGATCTGCAACGGTTTCGAATCGGCAAACCCACCGGCCAGCGCCTCGGCGATCAGGCGCGCATCGACGCCGGACTGCTCGGCCAGCGCCACCACTTCGGCGATCACCAGCGCATTGCAGGCGACGATCATCTGGTTGCAGGCCTTGGTCACTTGCCCGGCGCCAATGCCGCCCATGTGCGTGACCCGTTGACCGAGGTTGAGCAGCACCGGGCGCACCCGATCCAGATCCCCCGCCTCGCCGCCGACCATGATCGCCAGACTGCCAGCCTCGGCACCGACCACACCGCCGGACACCGGTGAATCGAGCCAGCTCATCCCGGTCTTGCCTGCCAACTCGGCCGCCATCTCGCGAGTTGCCGTCGGTTCGAGGCTGGAAAAGTCCACCAGCAACTGGCCGTTTTTCGCACCTTCAGCCACACCCCCGGCGCCAAACACCACCTCGCGCACCACTGCCGTGTCGGCCAGACAGAGCATCACCATGTCCGCGTGGTCACACAATTCAGCGGGACTCGCCACCTGCCGGGCGCCGGCTTCGACCAGCGGCGCGCACTTGGCCGGATTGCGGTTCCACACGGTCAGCGGGTAACCCGCCGCCAGCAGACGACGGCACATTGGCAGGCCCATCAGGCCGATTCCGGCAAAGCCCAACGAAGGTAGCGTTGACATCATTTTGCCTCTTTTCGATTAAAGATCACTGAATAATGGCCGATTCATGAACGATCAGGAAAGGATTCCCCCGCGCGACGATCAGGCCAAGCCCCTGACGCCCGGGCCAAATACGCGCAGTCAAAGACGCGAGATCCTCTTTCCGTGAGGCTCGATGACAACGGTCGCCGAGCCAACCCTGTCCAGGTATATGGCGCACAATGACTTCTAAAAACAATCCGGCCACTGCGGTATCCGATCTGACCCTGAGCCCTGCGGCGAACAGCCCGGCTCCGATGAAGCCATTGCCTCCTTCGCGCCCGCTGGGCACTCAGCAATATCTGTACTACACCGAAACCAACACCGACCGCATCCTCGACAACCTCGATGGCCTGCGTGATCTGGTGTTCCCGCGCCCGCCACACCTGGAAGGCGACAACGAGCAGCACAACGACCAGGAATTTCCCTCGGTGTGCCTGATCGGCCTCGGTCGCTGCGGCTCGAACATCGCCCTCGACGTCGCGGAGCTGGTGTACAACGCGCGCAAGTTCTACCTCAACGAATTCAACAACGAAGACCGTGCAGCGGATCGGCGTCTGGCCGACAAGGGCTACAGCCCGGCGCAGTGGATCAAGCAGAATCTGCGGATCGGCCCGAACAAATCGAGCAAACCGGTGTTTCTCGTCGAACCGCTGGTGATGCTCGGCGACCTCGACAAGGACATCGCCGGGCGCATCCGTTTCTCGCGCAAGGGCGAGAAAAGCGGCTTCCTGCGCGACTACAGCAAAATGAAGATAATGGACTTGTCCGAAGTCCACGCCGGTGGCGCCGGTAACGCGCCGATCCTCGGCCAGTACCTGGCCAAGATCATCCTCAACAAGGACACTCAGCGCTTCTCCAGCCCCGACTGGAAAATGATCCACTCGTACCTGATCGACAGCTGCGGCATCAAGGCCAACCAGTCGCGCCTGTACTTCTCGATCTTCAGTGCCGGCGGCGGTACCGGTTCGGGCATGGCTTCGGAGTTCGGCCTGGCCCAGCAGCACTCGTACATGAACAAGACGTTCGACACCAAGCCGATGGACGAGCATGACGGCAAGAGCGGGCATTCGTTCGTGTTCGAGCCGATCTTCACCAGCGGCATCTGCGTGCTGCCGAACATTTCCGATCACCGCAGTGAAATGTCCGAGGCGCTGCACATCAACGCCGGACGCCTGCTGTGCAAATACCTTTCGGAAGAATGGGATTTCTCCTACAACTTCGCCAACGAAGACAGCAGCGAAGCCAGCGTCATGGGCCGTATCCGTCCATGGAACGCGATGATGCTGATCTCCAACGACATCATGCGTTACGCCGAAGAAAGCGATGACGGCAACATCCAGAACATTGATGTCAATGCGATGGAGAAGCACGCCAACCAGTACATCTCGCAGCAGATCTTCAACATTCTGACGGCGCAGGCGGTGACCACCGACTACGACCAGAACTACTTCCGCCGCGCCGGCATCGACATCGGCGAAACCATTCGCCTCGATGCCAACGACTTGTTCATGAGCCTGGCCGGCCCGGTGGCGATTGCCTACGCCGAATCGGTGGTGCCGGAAACCCCGCCGCCGAGCAGCGACAAGTTCAAGGTGTTCGACAAAGAGCCGCAGCGTCTGAACATCGACGACCTGTTCTTCCGCTCGATCGACCTGCCCACTTCAACAAGGTCACCCAGGCCATCGAAGGCATCAGCCTGCTGCCGATCGAATCCAAGCGCTATCGCGCCTCGCTGGAGCAGTACAAGAATTCCGGCTACGACGCCGCCGCGCTGCACGACCTGCACTTCTTCAAGAACTGCTCGTCGGTAGTCTCGATCGTCTCGCTGCCGAAAGACTACAAGCTGTCATACATGGATCTGAACCGGTTGAAGACGCACCTCAACAGCCTGTTCCCCAACACCACGCTCAAGCGCTATGCACTGGTGATCGGCGCCTCGGCCAACCTGTCGCTGACCACTCTGATCGCCAAGAGCCCGTGTCTGTCGGACGACTTCCTGACCCTGATCGTGGCGTTCATCAAGCGCTGCTTCGCCAAGACACCGTACCGTTTCGACGAAACCCTGGACAACTCGATCCTCGACTTCATCATTAATGAGGACTTCGACGAAGACCGCATCGACGACTTGCTCAACGAGTTCGAAAACCCGGCGAAGATCCTCGACACCAACTGGTACGCGATCAAACCGATGTACGAGAAGAAATACCGCGAGCTGATCAACGACAAGGACAAGTTCGTCTCGATCAACGACATTCGCCTGTCGCGCGATTGCGTGAAGAAGTCGATCAAGTACCTGCGCGAGATCTACCGTCACCGCATCGGCAAGACCAAAGTTATTTCTTTGAATAACCATACCGGGAAGACTTACTCGGTCTGATCCGGAACCGAGTAGCGCCTATCGCTGGCAAGCCAGCGATGAGGCCCGCAAATGTCCTGAAGATTTCAGTCAAACCAACATCCAGAAACAATTAAGCAGCCCTCAGGCTGCTCAATAAACTGTTCCCGTTACGTTTACGTCACCGTGAAGCCACCCACGCTTGTGGCCTTTCTCTACGGCAACGTGCCATCACGCTACTCGGCTACACACTTTTCGCGGACAACCATTCGCACCATCAAGGTGCAACGTTGGAATTGCCCGCCCTTTCCTGGATCAGAATCCACGGACTCACCACCACCGCCCACAGCTGCGGATCACGCTCGAAAATATCCAGCGCCCGCGTTTCAGACAGCTTGGCGACCTTGTCTTCGGCCAGCCAGGCGGCGACTTTCTCGCCATCGTCCGCGGCCACGGCCTCGGCGGCGGCGATCAAATCCAGAGCCGGGTCGACCCACAATAGGGCACCCTTGGCGAAGAACGGCTCCAGCTCTTTCCAGGTAATAGATGCGGTTTCACCAAGCAGCTTGGCATAGAGGGTGCTAGGTTCTTGATTCATGGGACTGTCCGGAAAAGAAATCGACGCGAATGATAACGTCGGTGGTCCGGCAGAAAAACCCGGTTGCAAATGGCTTCACCGAACGAAAAGAGCAGGAACGCCAAGGAATGCTGGTGATTGGGATATATGCCCGCGAAAGCCCCGCCGCAATTCTGTCTTTTTCATTCAAAAATGCGACATCCCCAAGTTTTGCCCCTCGGCGCCCGCTTCCCAGGCCAACAACCGGCGCTCTACACTGTACCGGTACAGTTGCCGGGGGCATTTCCGGAGGGTATCGCAAAGATATCTGACCCGGTTCTGCTGCTACGGCGCCAGAACTCAAAAAAATTACAACAGTAAGAGTGGAGCACTATGACTAAGGCTACTAAGCAGATTTCCAAACTGTTTGCCGCTATGGTTCTGGCCGGGGTTGCCAGCCATTCGTTCGCCGCTGACACCATCAAGATCGGTATCGCCGGCCCTAAAACCGGTCCTGTAGCCCAATACGGCGACATGCAGTTCAGTGGCGCGAAAATGGCCATCGAGCAGATCAACGCCAAGGGCGGCGTCGACGGCAAGAAGCTCGAAGCCGTTGAATACGATGACGCGTGCGATCCGAAACAAGCGGTAGCGGTCGCAAACAAGGTCGTCAACGACGGCGTCAAGTTCGTGGTCGGTCACCTGTGCTCCAGCTCCACCCAGCCTGCTTCGGACATCTACGAAGACGAAGGCGTCGTGATGATCACCCCGGCTGCCACCAGCCCGGACATCACCGCCCGTGGTTATAAAATGGTCTTCCGCACCATCGGTCTGGACAGCGCCCAGGGCCCTGCCGCCGGTAACTACATCGCCGACCACGTGAAGCCGAAAATCGTTGCCGTCCTGCACGACAAGCAGCAATACGGTGAAGGCATCGCCACCGCAGTCAAGGCGACCCTGGAGAAGAAAGGCGTGAAAGTCGCCGTGTTCGAAGGCGTCAACGCCGGCGACAAGGACTTCTCCTCGATCATCTCCAAGCTCAAGCAAGCCAACGTCGACTTCGTCTACTACGGAGGCTACCACCCGGAGCTGGGTCTGATCCTGCGTCAATCCCAGGAAAAAGGCCTGAAAGCCAAGTTCATGGGTCCGGAAGGCGTGGGTAACGACTCCATTTCGCAGATCGCCAAGGACGCTTCCGAAGGCCTGCTGGTGACCCTGCCGAAATCCTTCGACCAGGATCCGGCCAACGTCGCCCTGGCTGATGCATTCAAGGCCAAGAAAGAAGACCCGAGCGGCCCGTTCGTGTTCCCTTCCTACTCGGCGGTTGAAGTGATTGCCGGCGGTATCGCCGCTGCCAAATCCGAAGACCCTGCCAAAGTGGCCGAAGCCATTCACGCCGGCACCTTCAAGACCCCTACCGGCGACCTGAGCTTCGACGCCAAGGGCGACCTGAAGGACTTCAAATTCGTGGTTTACGAGTGGCACTTCGGCAAACCTAAAACTGAAGTTTCGCCTCAGTAAGGCGCGCCCTGACTGACTGCCAATAAAGCCCACGGCGTGCCGTGGGCTTTGTTTTACGAATGTATGGGCCGCGCTGGCGTGATCCGCCAGTCTCCCCACCTGAAAATCTCAAAACCGTCATCAGCGGTTCGCTGGCAAAACCCGGATTCGAAGTGGATAAAGATCCACGGGGCCGGGCGGGAAAATGACTCCACCAGTGAAATGCGTATCAGGTTTTTAGGAGCGTTGTAATGCCTGACATCTATCACTTCTTCCAACAGCTGGTTAATGGCCTGACCATTGGCAGCACGTATGCCCTGATCGCCATCGGCTATACGATGGTTTACGGCATCATTGGAATGATCAACTTCGCCCACGGCGAGGTGTACATGATCGGTTCCTACGTGGCGTTCATCGCCATCGCCGGGCTGGCCATGATGGGAATCGACAACGTCCCGCTGTTGATGACCGCCGCGTTCATCGCGAGCATCGTCGTCACCAGTTCCTACGGTTACAGCATCGAACGGATCGCCTACCGCCCCCTGCGCGGCAGCAACCGTCTGATCCCGCTGATTTCCGCGATCGGTATGTCGATCTTCCTGCAGAACACGGTTCTGCTCGCGCAAGACTCCAAGGACAAATCCATCCCCAACCTGATCCCCGGCAACTTCTCCATCGGGCCAGGTGGCGCACATGAAGTGCTGATTTCCTACATGCAAATCGTGGTGTTCGTGGTGACCCTGGTCGCCATGCTCGGCCTCACGCTGTTCATCTCCCGCTCCCGCCTGGGTCGTGCCTGCCGCGCCTGTGCCGAAGACATCAAGATGGCCAACCTGCTGGGCATCAACACCAACAACATCATCGCCCTGACCTTCGTCATCGGTGCTGCGCTGGCAGCCGTCGCCGCTGTGCTGTTGAGCATGCAGTACGGCGTGATCAACCCGAACGCCGGTTTCCTCGTCGGCCTCAAGGCCTTCACCGCTGCGGTACTCGGCGGGATCGGCAGCATCCCCGGCGCGATGCTCGGCGGGCTGGTGCTCGGGGTGGCGGAAGCCTTTGGCGCCGATATCTTCGGCGACCAGTACAAGGACGTCGTGGCTTTCGGCTTGTTGGTTCTGGTGCTGTTGTTCCGTCCGACCGGCATTCTGGGCCGTCCGGAGGTTGAGAAAGTATGACTAGGAATCTTAAACAGGCACTGTTCAGTGCCTTGCTGGTGTGGGCCGTGGCCTACCCGGTACTCGGTCTGAAACTGACCATCGTCGGCATCAACCTTGAAGTGCACGGCACCAGCCCGGCCATTCTGGCGACCATCGCCGTGTGCTCGGTGCTGATGTTCCTGCGCGTGCTGTTCAACCAGCAGATCAGCAAGGCTTGGAAATCCTCGCCGGGGCTGCCGTTGATCCCGGCCAAGGCCAGCAACTTCCTGACCCTGCCGACCACGCAACGCTACATCATCATTGCGCTGATCCTCGGTGCACTGGTGTGGCCGTTCTTCGGCTCCCGTGGTGCAGTGGACATTGCCACGCTGATCCTGATCTACGTGATGCTCGGCCTTGGCCTGAACATCGTCGTCGGTCTGGCCGGTCTGCTCGACCTGGGTTACGTCGGCTTCTACGCCGTCGGCGCCTACAGCTACGCGCTGCTGTCGCACTACTACGGCCTGAGCTTCTGGATCTGCCTGCCGATTGCCGGCCTGATGGCGGCGACGTTCGGCTTCCTGCTGGGCTTCCCGGTGTTGCGTCTGCGCGGTGACTATCTGGCGATCGTGACCCTCGGTTTCGGCGAAATCATTCGTCTGTTCCTGCGTAACCTGACCGACATCACCGGTGGCCCGAACGGCATCAGCAACATCGAGAAACCGACGTTCTTCGGTCTGACCTTCGAACGCAAAGCGGCGGAAGGCATGCAAACCTTCCACGAATATTTCGGCCTCGAATACAACCCGATCAACAAGGTGATCTTCCTCTACCTGGTTGCCCTGTTGCTGGCGCTGGCGGCACTGTTCATCATCAACCGCCTGCTGCGCATGCCGATCGGCCGTGCGTGGGAAGCGCTGCGTGAAGACGAAATCGCCTGCCGTGCACTGGGCCTGAATCCGACGATCATCAAGCTGTCGGCGTTCACCTTGGGTGCGAGCTTCGCCGGTTTCGCCGGGAGCTTCTTCGCCGCTCGTCAGGGGCTGGTGACGCCGGAATCGTTCACCTTCATCGAGTCGGCGATCATCCTCGCCATCGTCGTGCTGGGTGGCATGGGCTCGCAGTTGGGCGTGATTCTCGCGGCCGTGGTGATGATCCTGTTGCCGGAAATGATGCGTGAGTTCAGCGAATACCGGATGTTGATGTTCGGTGCGCTGATGGTGTTGATGATGATCTGGCGTCCACAAGGTCTGCTGCCGATGCAACGCCCACACATGGAGTTGCGAAAATGAGCCGCGAGATTCTGAAGGTTGAAAATCTGAGCATGCGCTTCGGCGGCTTGCTGGCGGTCAATGGCGTGGCCCTGACCGTCAAGGAAAAACAAGTGGTGGCGCTGATCGGGCCGAACGGCGCGGGCAAGACCACCGTGTTCAACTGCCTGACCGGTTTCTACCAGCCATCGGGCGGCAGCATCCTGCTCGACGGCGAGCCGATCCAGGGCCTGCCGGGGCACAAGATTGCCCTCAAGGGCGTGGTGCGCACCTTCCAGAACGTGCGGTTGTTCAAGGACATGACGGCGGTCGAGAACCTGTTGATCGCCCAGCACCGTCACCTGAACACCAACTTCCTGTCCGGCCTGTTCAAGACCCCGGCGTTCCGCAAGAGCGAACGCGAGGCCATGGAATATGCCGAGTACTGGCTGGAAAAGGTCAACCTGAAAGAGTTCGCCAACCGTACCGCCGGCACCCTGGCCTACGGTCAGCAACGGCGTCTGGAAATCGCCCGCTGCATGATGACCCGCCCGCGGATCCTCATGCTCGACGAACCGGCCGCCGGTCTGAACCCGAAGGAAACCGAAGACCTCAAGGCGCTGATCAGCGTGCTGCGTGAAGAGCACAACGTCACCGTGCTGTTGATCGAACACGACATGAAGCTGGTCATGAGCATTTCCGACCACATCGTCGTGATCAACCAGGGCACACCTCTGGCTGACGGTACGCCGGAACAGATCCGCGACAATCCTGAAGTGATCAAAGCCTACCTGGGGGAAGCGTAAATGCTGCAGTTCGAAAACGTTTCCACCTTCTACGGCAAGATCCAGGCCCTGCACAGCGTCAACGTCAAGTCCGTCAGGGCGAGATCGTGACCCTGATCGGCGCCAACGGTGCCGGCAAGTCCACGCTGCTGATGACGCTCTGCGGTTCGCCGCAGGCGCACAGCGGCAGCATCCGCTACATGGGTGAGGAACTGGTCGGCCAGGACTCGTCGCAGATCATGCGCAAGAGCATCGCGGTGGTGCCGGAAGGTCGTCGGGTGTTTGCCCGTCTGACCGTTGAAGAGAACCTGTCCATGGGCGGCTTCTTCACCGACAAGGGCGACTATCAGGAGCAGATGGACAAGGTCCTCGGCCTGTTCCCGCGCCTGAAAGAACGCTTCAACCAGCGCGGCGGCACCATGTCCGGCGGCGAACAGCAGATGCTCGCCATCGGCCGCGCGCTGATGAGCAAGCCGAAACTGCTGCTGCTCGACGAGCCGTCGCTGGGCCTGGCACCAATCATCATCCAGCAGATCTTCGACATCATCGAACAGCTGCGCAGGGACGGTGTAACGGTGTTCCTGGTCGAGCAGAACGCCAACCAGGCGCTGAAAATCGCTGACCGTGCGTACGTTCTGGAGAACGGCCGCGTGGTCATGCAAGGCACCGGTGAAGCACTGCTGACCGACCCGAAAGTGCGCGAGGCGTACCTCGGCGGTTGATGCTTTTCGCCCAATAAAAAACGGCCTTCGGGCCGTTTTTTTTACACCTCACACATCCCCTGTAGGAGCTGCCGCAGGCTGCGATCTTTTGATCTAGCTTTTAAAAGCCAAAGTCAAAAGATCGTCCGATCGCGGCCCGAGCCTGCGGCAGCTCCTACAGGGAAGTGCCGTCAGTACGGATTGCAGTGCTGGGCTACAGCGGTGGCCTGATCGACATACGGCCGCGCCGGTTCAAGGTTCCACTCAGGCTTGTTGCGCACTGGCTTGCCCTCGTAGGTTGCCGCCAGATGGCAAACCATCTGCCGCCGCAACGAACCGCCATTGACGCTGTACTCGCGCCATTGCGCATCGTCCTTGTGCTTGTTGTACAGCTCGGCAAACATGCGGTCGGTCTGGTCGTCCTTGATCGCCCGACCACACGCGGTCGGTACTACCGAGAGCGACCAGGTCTTCGGCCCCAGTTTTGGATCGGGGCGTTGTACCCAGGTGCTGGACTCGATGTACTTGTCGCAGAATTTCGGTTCTGTCGGCGTCGAGGTCTGGATGCACGAGAAAGAGGCCTTGGCCACCGGGGTTTTCGGGAAGTCGATCTTGATGATGTTGCGATCCTTGCCGGTCTTGGCCTTGTAGTCCTTTTGGTTGGCCAACGCGTCGTTCAAGCCGCGCTGATCGCTGTAGAAGAACGCCAGAATCGGCAGTTCATCGGTTTTCGGATTGCCCAGGCGCAGCTCGGTCTGGGTCTGAAACTCACGGCTGTTGATGACTTTGCGCGCGCCCATGAAGTTGCGAAAGGCGTCGACCCTTTCCTTGCTGCTCATCGGATTGCGCATGTTGAAGCCGCACTGCAACTGGTCCTGCTGACGATTGTTGTTGTACTGGGTGAAATGCGCTACCCAGGCATTGGGACTGGCAATCGGCGGTTTCATGGCCTGGCAGACCGCCTCGGTTGGGGCGGTATTCTTGTTGTCGCCACAACCACGGTCGTTACGAAAGTCGGTCCAGGCATCGTTGGGAAACGCGCAATAGACATGCACCGGTGTCTCGGGGTCTTTCACCAGATCCCGGGGCGTAATCAGGTAGCCATTCTGCGTGCTCATGCCGGGGTCTTCATAACTGATGCCGTCGGCGCGCATGAACGAAGCGGCAAACGTGCCCAGCTCCACGGCTTTCGGGCTGGGGTTCCAGACGTCCCACTTTTGCCCCTTGGCCGGATCGGCCCGGTGCGTGCCGCGCACCAGCAGCCCCGAGCAGTCAGACGCGGGGTCCTGACCGCAACTGTCGACGGTGTTGTTGTAGAGCTTTTCAACCTTCCTCAGCGTCTCGTCGCATGACTCGGCGTTGGCCCATGTCGCATGCACCAACAGCGGCAACACGAGCAACGGGGCGATCCTGTTCAGACGTTTGTTCATGGCTTGCATCTCCTTGATTAGCCAACACACACACTTAACGCGGAACCGGGTTGCAACCGGCGGCCCGGGTCTCGGCATCCGATAGCGCCGGCCGGAACGGCTCGAGATTCCACGGCGTCTTGTTGCGATAGTTGGCCAGCACGCAGCCCAATTGCTGACGCATACTGCCGGCCGCCGTTTCGTTGTCGCGCCAATTGCTGTCCGCGCCCTTGAGCGCGAACAACTGCTCGTACAAGGCGCCGAGCTGGTCATTGGGCAAGGCGCGCCCCGCCGCAGTGGGCACGATGCTCAGGCTCCATTCATCCTTGCGGGTGCCGGGGTCGTAACGCTTGATCCAGTCGGCCGAAGCGATGTATTGCGGCGCCGGGGCTGCCACCGGATTGCAGCCGGCCTTAGCCGCTTCCTGCGGGCTGACCACGGGGCGGAACGGTTCCAGATTCCACTCGGTCTTGGCTGGGTAGTTCTGTACCAGACAGCTCAATTGCTGACGCATGCTCCCTGCTGATTTCTCGTGATCGCGCCACTGGCTGTCGGCGCCACGCAGGGCTGACAACTCCTGATAAACGGCGTCCTGATTGCTGGCCTGTATCGCCTTGCCCTCGGCCGTCGGTGTGACCTTGAGCGACCATTCTTTTTTCTTGCTGCCCGGGTCGTAACGCTCGATCCACACGGCATCAGCAATGTATCTGGGCGCCGGGGCGCCACCCACCACCATTTCGGCGATCGCCTGATCGGCAGCGACATAGCTGAAACGCTGTTCGGCAGGCTTGGTGAAATCCAGCCGCAGGATCGGCACGCTGTAGCCCTGAGCCTGGAGTTTCTTCTGGAAATTGCGCGCGCTGTTCAGGCCGTTCTCCGGCTTCGGCGGCGCCTGATCACCGCGGGTGGCGAAGTTCTGCGTGCTGTTGACGTTGTAGATGAAGGCGTCGATGTACTTCATGTTTTCGCTGCCGTCGTTGGTGGCGGTGGCGTTCTTCAACATGAACTCGTTGACCTGGGCACTGAAGGCAAAGGGATCCTTGTTGGTGGTATTCGGACGCGACTCGTGCACGCGGATCATCGCGTGCCAGTCGCTGGTTTTTTCCGCGTTCCATGAACACTGGCCGTACTGGATCGGCCCTTTCATCAGCCCGGTGTATTTCTGCGTCCATTGCTCGGCAGTGGTGACACCCGCCTCGGCACAGGTGCCGTAGGCCAGCGCGGCATTGCGATTGTTCATTGTGCCCTGGGCCGCGCGCGGCGGTTCGCGGCTGTCGAAGAACCCGCAGCCGTACCACTTGCGCTCCGGTCCGGTGCCGCCATCGAAGGCGTAGATGCAGGTGAAGCCCTGTTCCTTGACCGGCAGCTTCAACGCCGCCGCATCGGTAGGCGTGCGCAGGATGAAACCCGCCGGGTGAATCAGAATCCGCGTACTCAAGTCCTTGCGAATCCACGAATAAGACGTCGCGCCAATCTTGATCGCGTAAGGGCTGTAATCCCACGGATTGAACGACCCGTCATTGACCATGCGCAAGGTCACGCCGCTGCAGTAATACAGCCCGCGCGCAGCACCGGTATCGGGTTCCTGGCAAGCGTCCTTGAGGGTGTTGTAGTTGCTGTTGATGCGCTTGAGCGTGTCCAGCGGATCAACCTGCGTCTGGGCGCAAACCGTGCCGAACAGCAAGGGCAGCGTGCAGGCGAGCGCAAAAGAGGAAGTCCTGCGCAATAGCGCAGCGCGGGCTGAGCGATCCTTCGTCATGAGATACCGTCCTGGTAAATCGGCCTGTGACAGGGGCCGTTGCAATGACTATAGACGCGGAACCACAGAAATCCCTGTAGGAGCTGCCGAAGGCTGCGATCTTTTGATCTGGCCTTTGAATTTAAAATCAAAGTCAAAAGATCGTCCGATCGCGGCCCGAGCCTGCGGCAGCTCCTACAGTATTTTGCATTTTTTTCTGAAAAATTTCGGCTGCGCTGTAACGCATCGCCATGAGCTTTCTCTAGTGGGGTAAGCAAGCGCACTTCGCTTGTAAAACCCAAGCTCAAATCTGGAGAAACATCATGACTGCTACCACTCGCACCCTGTCCGCCGCTGCACTGGTTCTGGCTCTTGGTTCCGCCCTGAGCATGACCGCCGTTTCCAGCGCCAATGCCGCCGACAACAGCAACATGGAAAAATGCTTCGGCGTGGCCATGAAGGGTCACAACGATTGCGCCGCGGGCGCGGGCACTACCTGTGCCGGCACAGCGAAGATGGACTACCAGGCCAACTCTTGGAAGTTCGTGCCAAAAGGCACCTGCACCACCACCGAGAGCAAGACCTCGCCGACCGGTTTCGGTCAGATGGAAGCCTTCAAAGCCAAGTCCTGATCCATTGCCTGCCCGAGTGACGCTCATGTTCTCAACCAGCGAACCTGTCCCACCGCGCACTCGGGCAGCCCTTTGCGGGCTCCCGCCCCGCGCCGGGCTGGGGCTCAAGACCGGGCACTTGCGTGAAGTGCTCGGCACCCGACCGGACCTCGGTTTCTTCGAAGTCCACGCCGAAAACTACATGGTCGACGGCGGTCCGTTTCATCATTTCCTCGGGTTGATCCGCGAGCAGTATCCGCTGTCGCTGCACGGTGTCGGGCTGTCCATCGGGGCCGAAGGGCCACTGGATGTTCAGCACCTGCAACGTTTGAAAACGCTGATCGAGCGCTATCAACCGCAAGCCTTTTCCGAACACCTGGCCTGGTCGAGCCACGGCCCGGTGTTCCTCAATGACCTGCTGCCACTGGCGTATGACACGCCGACGCTTGACCGCGTCTGCGCACATATCGACCAGGTGCAAAACACCCTCAAGCGTCCGATGCTGCTGGAAAATCCGGCGACCTATCTCGGCTTCGAACGCTCAACCATCGATGAACCGGCGTTCATCGCCGAGGTGGTTCGCCGCAGCGGCTGCGGTCTGCTGCTCGACGTCAACAACGTCTACGTCTCGTGCATCAATCATCAACGCGATCCACTGGCCTACCTCGACGCGCTGCCCTTGCACGCGGTGGGTGAGATCCATCTGGCCGGGTTCGCCGAAGATGCCGACAGCCTCGGTGATCGCTTGCTGATCGATGATCACGGCGCGCCGATTGATGACGCGGTCTGGGCGCTATACCGACAGGCGCTTGAACGCGTTGGCCCGGTGGCAACCTTGATCGAGCGGGACAATCAGGTCCCGGCGTTCAATGTGCTGCTGGCCGAGGCGCAGCAGGCCGAAGCGTTGTTGCTGCGTGCGGGGGGGCAGCCATGAGCACTCAAGCCGACTTCAGTGCCGCTCTGCTCGACACTCGCCTGCCCTGCCCCGCCGGATTGTGCAGCGCCAACGGTGCCGATCCTGCCAGCCGTTTTGCGGTGTATCGCAATAACGTGCAAGGTTCGTTGATCAACGCGCTGGCCGACAGTTATCCGGTGGTGCAGCAACTGGTCGGCGAGGAATTCTTCCGTGGCATGGCCGGGATTTTCATCCAGCAGCAGCCGCCGCACAGTCCGTTGATGAGCCGTTACGGCGACGGTCTGGCGGACTTCATTGACGCATTCGAACCGGCGGCCGAGGTACCGTATCTGGCCGATGTCGCACGGCTCGAACGCTTGCGCACCCGCGCTTATCATGCCGCCGATGCCGCGACGGTCAGTGCGCAACAGATCAGCGCTGCACTGGCCGATCCGCAAACACTCGCCGAACTGAACATCACCCTGCATCCCTCGCTGCACCTGCTCGATTCAGCCTGTGCGGTGGTTTCGATCTGGGCAGCGCATCAAGGAGACGCGACGCTGGCCGGCATCGACATTCATCAAGGGCAACACGCACTGGTGCTGCGCAACGGTCTGGAGGTCGAGGTCTTTGCCCTCGATCACGGCGCCAGCGTGTTCATCCGCCATCTGCTCCATCACCGACCGCTGCTGCAAGCGGCCCAAGACAGTCCGTCCTTCGATCTGCCGCAGACCCTCGCCCTGCTGATCGGCCACAACGCCATCACCGACCTGAACAAGGTATTGCCATGAACAACCTCATCACTCGTGCCATCGGGCTAATGGAAAAAATCCCTCTCAGCCTGATTGCCTTCATCGCGCGATTTTCGATTGCCGCGGTGTTCTGGAAGTCCGGGCAGACCAAGGTCGAGGGGTTGGCCATCGACTTGATCGACGGCACCTTTCAGCTCGGCTGGCCGCGCTTGGCGGACTCGACGATCCCGTTGTTCCATAGCGAATACCACGTGCCGCTGCTGTCACCGGAAATCGCCGCGCACATGGCGGCGTTTGCCGAGCACTTCTTTCCCGTGCTGATCCTGATCGGTTTCGCCACACGCTTTTCGGCGCTGGCGCTGCTGGGCATGACGCTGGTCATCGAGGTATTTGTATACCCCGATGCCTATCCGACCCACGGCACCTGGGCGGCGGTATTGCTGTACCTGATGGCGACCGGGCCGGGCAGATTGTCGATTGATCACCTGATTGCCAGGTACTGCAACCGCTGATGTCCCTGATGTCCCTGTAGGAGCTGCCGAAGGCTGCGATCTTTTGATTTTCAAGATCAAAAGATCGCAGCCTTCGGCAGCTCCTACACGTGTATCACGGGTATCACGGGTATCACAGACATCGTGGTCAATGCGCCAGCCGATCCAGCGCCTCACCACTGCGCTTGAACCAGCCGATCAGATAATCCGCCAACACCTGCGTGCGCTTGGGCAATCCACCCTGATACGGGTGCACCAGGTACATCGGCATCCGCCGTGTCTGAAAATCGCGCAGCAGCCAGCGCAACCGGCCGTCAGCCAGTTCCGTTTGCAGCAGATACGACGGTAACCGTGCGATACCGGCGCCGGCCAGCGCGGCCTTTTTCAGCAGGTTGTAATGGTTGCTGGCGAACGGTCCCGACACCGGCACCCGCAGCAATTCGTGCTGCTGGTGATACAGCCATTCCTCGCGGCCACTGTAGTGGCTGTTGAGCAGGCAGCGGTGTTCGGCCAGCTCCTGCGGGGTCAGCGGTTCGCCGAACTGTTCTAGATAGGCCGGGCTGGCGCAGGTCATTTCCTGCCACGCCAGCAAGGGTTTGGCCACCAGGCGCTCATCATTGGCCACGTCGCTGCGAATCGCCAGGTCGAACCCATCGCGCGACAGGTCGCGATAGTTGTTGTTCAGTTCCAGCTCGATCTGTACTTCGGGATACTTCTGCGAGAACTCCAGCAGCAAGCCATCGAAAAACGTTTCGCCCAGTGACACGGGCACTGTCATCCGCACCGGCCCGGCCATGTCGTCTTTCAAACGCGCCAGCGCCTGACGTGCCCGCTCCACCTGCACCACCAGCGCCTGGGCTTGCGGCAACAATGCGGCGCCCGCCGCTGTCAGGCTCAAACGGCGCGTCGTGCGCTGCAGCAGCACCACGGAAAACTGCGCTTCCAACTGGCTGATGCGCTTGGACAACTGGCCCTTGCTGCAACCCAGTTGCTGCGCCGCCAGGGTAAAGCTGCCGGCCTCGATCAACACCGCGAACGCCGCCAGATCATCCATCTCGCTCATGGATTGTTTCCATTTGAAAACCAAAGGTTGCCTATTAGTGCGCTTATCCACAGAAAAAACCACTCTAGACTGAAACCTCATTCAACTCATTGAGGAACAGCCCATGAAGATTCTGTTGATCGGTGCCGCTGGCACCATCGGTTCGGCCGTGGATAAAGAGCTGAGCCAGCGTCACGACGTGATTCGCATCGGTCGCAGCAGCGGCGACTTCCAGGTGGACATCAGCGACAGCGCATCAATTCGCAAGCTGTTCGAGCAGACCGGCAAGTTCGACGCGCTGATCTGCGCCGCCGGTAACGTGACCTTCGCCCCACTCGGCGAGATGAACGCTGACAGCTTTGCCCTGGGCCTGAAAGACAAGCTGATGGGCCAGGTCAACCTGCTGCTGATCGGCCGCGAATACGCCAACGACGGTGCCTCGTTCACCTTCACCACCGGCGTGCTCAGCCACGACCCGATCCGTACCGGCGCCTCGGCGGCACTGGTCAACGGTGCGCTGGACAGCTTCGTCAAAGCCGCTGCCATTGAACTGCCGCGCGGTCTGAGGGTGAACTCGATCAGCCCGACCGTGCTGCTGGAAGCCATGGGCAGCTATGCCCCGTACTTCCGTGGCTACAAGCCGGTTCCGGCAGCCGATGTGGCATTGGCCTACGCCAAAAGTGTCGAAGGCCTGCAAACCGGTCAGACTTTTCACGTCGGTTAAGAGCAAAAGATCGCAGCCTTCGGCAGCTCCTGCACAGGAATGCAGGTCTCCATGTTGGAGCTGCCGCAGGCTGCGATCTTTTGCATTTGATGGTCAGCCTGCGTAACGTGGCGGCACTTGTCTGGAGAGCCGAAGATGCGTGTTGCCCGTTCGTTGATCGTTGTTGCCCTGCTGCCATTGTTCGCCGCCTGCCAATTGCTCGATGGCCCGCGTGAAAGCGCGTCTCACATCGGACAAACCCGGATGCAGGGGCAGTTGACGGCGGCCGACGGCAAACTGGTGTTTCAGCCGTGTGGCGAACAGCGTCAGTACGTGGTCAACGACATCGGCGGCACCAGCGTCCTGCAAGAGGCCGCGACCCTCGCTGATCAGCAGGGCAAACTGTTTGCCGATGTGCGCGGGAAGCTCGTCGGCGAGCGCCTTGACCTCGGTCAGTTGTACCGCGTCGAGCGTTCCGGCACCGCGTGCGATGACCCGAACTTCAAACTGTTGATCCTGCGTGCCGCCGGCCACGGTCCCGAGTGGAACGTCAAAGTCAGCGGCAAGGGCATGGTCATCGACCGCGAAGGCCAGCCGGCGCTGGCGGTACCGTATGTCGAAGAGCAACTGGGCGACGGCCGCTTCAACCTCAGCAGCGAAGCCAACAACCAGCGCATCGAGTTGTGGGTCGCGCCGCAACGCTGCGTCGACAGCAGCACCGGCAGCGTGCAGCACATGAGCGCCGAGCTGCGCATCGACGGCAAGGTCGAGCGTGGTTGCGGGTATTTCGGCGGATCGCGTAACGACTGAGCGTTTTAGCCTCACCGGATCCGGCCTTTGCGGCTTATAATCGCGGCCTTCAAACGCCCTGGCGCAGTTGTGCGCCCCGCGAATCCGGATCCTCGCCATGTTACGAATCACCGAACTCAAGCTGCCAATCGACCATCCCGAAGAAGACCTGCGTGCCGCCATCGTGCAGCGCCTGGGCATCGCCAGCGATGATTTGCTCGATTTCACCTTGTTCAAGCGCAGCTACGATGCGCGCAAAAAGTCCTCCGAACTGTGCTTCATCTACACCATCGACCTCACTGTGCGCGACGAGGCCAAGGTGCTGGCAAAGTTCGCCGACGACCGTAACGTCAACGTGGCACCGGATGTCAGCTACAAATTCGTCGGTCAGGCACCGAGCGACCTGAGCCAGCGCCCGATCGTGGTCGGTTTCGGCCCGTGCGGGATTTTCGCCGGCCTGCTGCTGGCGCAGACGGGCTTCAAGCCGATCATCCTCGAACGCGGCACCGAAGTGCGTCAGCGCACCAAGGACACTTGGGGCCT
>Ga0153923_100219_pt1 | contig 23219 bp, 14 predicted proteins | sample TSNJ007MetaG_FD_104682 | JGI IMG/M metagenome (GOLD analysis project Ga0153923, IMG submission 104682) | Attine ant fungus gardens microbial communities from New Jersey, USA - TSNJ007 MetaG | ecosystem: Host-associated > Fungi > Mycelium > Unclassified | place: USA: New Jersey, Brendon T. Byrne...
ACACCTGCCGCTCCCGTTGCCCCAGTCGCTCCAGCTGCCCCTGTTGCTCCAGTCACTCCGTCCGCTCCCGTTGCTCCAGTCGCTCCAGCTGCTCCCGTTGCTCCAGTCACACCTGCCGCTCCTGTTGCTCCAGTTACACCTGCCGCTCCCGTCGCTCCAGTCACACCATCAGCTCCTGTTGCACCAGTCACTCCAGCTACCCCTGTTGCTCCAGTCACACCTGCCGCTCCTGTTGCTCCAGTCACCCCGTCGGCTCCCGTTGCTCCAGTCACTCCAGCCGCTCCCGTTGCTCCAGTCACACCTGCCGCTCCTGTTGCTCCAGTTACACCTGCCGCTCCCGTCGCTCCAGTCACCCCGTCGGCTCCTGTTGCACCAGTCGCTCCAACTGCTCCCGTTGCCCCAGTCACTCCAGCTGCCCCTGTTGCTCCAGTCACTCCATCGGCTCCCGTTGCTCCGGTCACTCCGTCGGCTCCTGTTGCTCCAGTCACTCCGTCGGCTCCCGTTGCTCCAGTTACTCCATCTGCTCCGGTTGCTCCAGTCACACCTGCCGCTCCTGTTGCTCCAGTTGCACCTGTTGCTCCAGTCACTCCGTCGGCTCCAGTTACACCTGCCGCTCCCGTCGCTCCAGTCACTCCGTCGGCTCCAGTTGCTCCAGTTGCTCCAGTTACACCTGCCGCTCCTCCGGCTGCCCCTGTTGCACCAGTCGCTCCGGCTGCGCCTGTTGCACCAGTCGCTCCGTCGGCTCCAGTTGCTCCTGTCGCTCCAGTCGCCCCGTCTGCTCCGGCTGCCCCTGTCGCACCAGTCGCTCCGTCGGCTCCAGTTGCTCCAGTTGCTCCATCCGCACCCGTTGCCCCTGTCGCTCCATCTGCTCCATCCGCACCCGTTGCCCCTGTTGCTCCATTTGCCCCTGTAGCACCAGTTGCCCCTACCGTTGCTCCAAGTAATTCAGCATGGACAAGTCGGTGAGCAGTCACAATTTGACCTACACTATTTTTTCCCCAGACTGAAATTTGAATAGGATCATCTACCAGGCTTAAAGTCGTAAAAATAAATTCAAACGCATCAAAATCTGCATAATAGTCCTTTGTTATAACTTGATCAGGCATAACGTTAACAAGCTCACTAACATATAAAGTTCTTGTCCCATCCATATAATATCCTTGGACGAGAACTGTAGAAGAAACAACATCGCTTCGGTTATCGATTTTGATCGTAACATGTTGAGTAGGTCGTATACCTCCCACCATGGTATTATCTATCGGCCCGGTAGATAAATAACTCAATTTTCAACACTCCTTTAGATTATTGCTATATGTTTTTCCCACGCTACTATACGATGAGAATCTACCATTTCTCCCGAAGCCTGTTTTCCCCAGACTGAGATCCCTATCTCTGCTTCAACTTCTTCTAATGTTACAAACTCAAATTCAAATGCGTCTAAATCAGCAAAATAGTTCCTAGTTAGAACTTGGTTAGGTGCGAGACTAATCATTTCATTCACATACATCGTTCTTGACCCATTTAGTAAGAAGCCTTGAATGACGAGATTATAAGAATTAAGAGAATCACGATTAACTACTTTTACCGTTACTATTTGCGTCTGTCTGATCCCCAGAATTGGACTATTATCTATAGGTCCAGTTGAAAATAAAGCCATCTTTATTCACTCCTCCCTTCCACCAGCAGTTTGAAAGATTAAAAACTACAACACTAGTAACATGGTTCATAACTAATAGCTCTATATAGTAATATTCTGTATTTAAAATTAATGTGTGGACATTTAAGCAAAGGAATTGCCACCCGAAAAAAAGACAACCTTCTATTCTTTGAATTTGTAATCTACTAATCGGACAATCTAAAACTCAAGCTTCTTCTAGACTTTACTGATTAACACCCTATTGCTTTTTTCGAAATATTCGTTATACTGATAAAAATTATTCAAGCATCGATGAGCGGGAGAGTAGTTAACGTGTTCTAGTCCACAGCGAGCCGGGTAAGTGCAAGCCGGTACAGATCACCTAATGAAGCGCACCCGTGAGATGGACTTCTGAACCTAAGTAGGAAGTCCCGGCTGAAGACCGTTATCCTGTAAGGTGGCTAAACATCTGTTTAGCAACGAGAGTGGTACCGCGAGCGCTAAAGCTCTCGTCTCTTTTGAGACGAGGGCTTTTTTGTATTTTCAAAGGAGGGTATAAAATGTTAAGTCAAATCATCAAACACAGCATTGAACAAAGTGTAAAAAAAGTATTCCACACCTTAGAAGTTGCCTACCCAAACGATGTTGCAATTCTGATCGAACAGCCAGCTAATCTAGAGCATGGTGATTATTCCTGCAATATTGCTATGCAGCTAGCCAAACTCCTGCGTAAATCCCCTCTCGTCATAGCAGAATTAGTAAAAGCAGAAATTAAATTACAAGAGAGGTACACGGGTCTTTTACAAAGAGTCGAAGTAGCTGCTCCTGGATTTATTAATTTGTATATGAATTGGCAGGTGTGGGCTAAACATTCCTTTAATCTGCCTGACAGCACAAGGGAAAAGGTCATCATAGAGCACACTTCAATCAATCCAAATAAAGCTGCTCATGTAGGTCATCTGAGAAATGCTTGCATCGGCGATGCGCTGGTCAGAATCATGAAAAGAACCGGACATACCGTAGAGGTCCATAACTACGTGGATGATCTGGGCAACCAGCTGGCAGATACAGTCGTCGGTTTATTAAATGTACCTTTAGAAGGGGAACATCAACGCTTCGGTGATTATTGCTGGGATCTATATGCCAAAGTGAACAAAGAATATGCACGGAATCCAGAGATCACTCACAAGCGCACGGATATGCTGCATGCCCTTGAACAGGGTGATGGTAATGAGGCGTGGCTGGGCAACTTAGTCGCTGAACGTATTGTGAGAGAACATGTAGCGGAAATGAAGCGTTTTGGTATTCACTATGACCTGCTGGTGTGGGAGAGCAATATTTTAAAAGAGGGATTCTGGACAGCCGCATCTGAGCGATTGAAGCAAACGGCAGTTTTTGTACAGGAGACTGAAGGCAAGCTTGCGGGCTGCTGGGTGCTAAAGCAAGGGACAGAGGTTAGCAGTGGAGCGGAGTCAGAGGATCATCAGATGGATAAGGTGCTTGTGCGTTCGAATGGGATTTTGACATATACAGCCAAAGACATTGCTTATCATCTCTGGAAATTCGGTCTACTATCCAAAGATTTCACCTACAGTGAATTCTCGTCTGGTTTATGGACCACAGGTTTAACTGGAACCCATGAGCCTTATGGACATGCCGACCGTGTTATTAACGTGATCGATTATAGACAGGAATATCCGCAACAAATGGTTAAGCAGGCTTTAGGAGCACTAGGATATAACGAGCAGGCTGAGAAGCTCCATCATGTAAGTTATGGCGTTGTTTCTCTTAGTCCGGCCTCTGCTGCTGAGCTGGGGATAGATACTTCAGAAGGAAAATCTTCTTATGCCATGTCCGGGCGCCAAGGAATCGGCGTTAAGGTGAGCGATTTAGTAAAGCTTATGGAACAGAACATAGAACATTCGCGCTCTGATAAAGAGGGTCTTTCCAGCCATATCATTGCAGCTGCTGCTATTCGTTATTATCTGCTGCGGTTTAACCTGGGAACGGAAATCGTGTTTGATTTCAAACAGGCTACCGAAATATCCGGTAATACCGGGGTTTATCTGATGTACACCTATGCCCGTGCCAGCAGTGTTTTGAGCAAATCTACAATCCCATTCAGCACAGATGGCTCAAAGCTTCAATTTCCACTCGAAATGGAAAAAGCAGAGCTCGCTTTGCTGAGACAGCTTAGCCTCTGGCAGGAGACATTGTATTCTGCCAGCATAGAATTGACGCCGAATATACTCTGCACATACGCGCATACCTTAGCCACACTTTTCAATAACTTCTATTCTATATGTCCGATTTTAAAAGGTGCGGAGGCTACCATCGCGTTCCGCCTCTGGCTCACTTCGAGATTTAAGGACACTTTAGGTGAAGTGCTAGAGGTGCTTGGGTTACCGACACCGAGCCGTATGTAGTACAAAAAGGGCAATCTCCACGCTTATCGCGGAGATTGCCCTTCTTTTATTATCTTACTTATAAATGTCTATCACATTTCCAGCTTCTACGCAGAGACGATCAAAGTCCTCACGTTTGATACGGATACCACCACTACGGTAGCGATTAAGCGTACCTTCGGCTTGAACTTCTGTACCGTTAACAGTAATCCGACTGTTATCAGAGCCCGTAAGGTGATAAATAAAGTCTACCTTAGTGCCTGCATATTCAAAGCTAAAGCGCATTCCGTCCAGCGACTCCGGCAGAATTGGATCGACGATTAAATCTCCGCCTTCCGTACGGATCCCCAGTGCATTCGAGATCAACTGGTTCATGTAGATCCCAGGACCGCTTGAATAGATTCTCCAGCCACCTTTAACCGCTACGTCACCATTACGCAGTTTATCGAAATTCTCCTGTGCCTCGTAACGGGTGTTAAATTTACCATCCGAGCTACTGAAATAAGAGTTAGCCTGACGTAGTTCAGCGTTTGGCACCACGTCGCGGATTCCGATCGGATTGATCGCCGCTAGGCCATTCCAGACCTGATCGGTTTTCCCTAGCTTAGCCATAGCTTCTACATAACGGATGTGTGCATGTACATATTGAAGTCCAATTTCCCGACCAAAGTTAGAAGCTTGCTCCGCACGTTTGAAATGGGTGCTTACGCCGCCAACATATTGAGCTGGACGGTTCATCAGACGAACGCCATCTGGACAGAACAGTTTATCTTGGATTACTTCATAGTGGGCTTCGGCTTGTTCTGGTGTAAGCAGCTCACTGATCATACTGCGCGTCATTGGCAGCAGACGGTATTGGATCCCTGTTTCCGTATCACTTGGATGTACCATAAGCTTCACTTGCTCTGGGTCCTCCATATACAAGAAGCCTGGAATTACCTCAGATTGAAGCATATGTGTGTTGAAATCCTCACGGATTCCCTCCACCATCGCTTTCAGCTCTTCCGAACCTGCTGGATCAACTTTATGAAGCACTTCTGAGAACTGATTCAATGTCTGATAGGTAAGCGCCACTGTCCAGCTGCTAACCATGTACTGCTTCAGCTGTGGATTAGCCGGTTGGAGTGTATCATCCCAGTCTCCATCACCGTAAGAAGACAAATGCGTGTCATGCAGGAAGTGATTCTTAATATAAGCAACTTCCTTCCGTGCATGATCCAGCAGCGTCGCTTTTTCCTCTGTAAAATCAAAGCTATGCTTACGAGTATAAGGCACAGTCGCTTGCAAAATACTGTAATCTTGCGTTACCGCCAAATAGTCTCCAAGCACTTTGAGTGGCCATACAATAATATCTCCATGGCTCTCCTCTTGCTGAATCTTCGTATATTTATCAAACATGAACCACTGTGGCCAGTTACCATCATCTTCATATTGATGAGCATACAGGGTCAGCAATATTTCACGAACCTGATCGTATTTTTGCGTAGCCATGAAGTATTCCACTGGTCCCTGACACACGTCACGGGTTCCCCAAGCAGCGCCGCCGTATTGTTCCAATCCGTGAGGGACTGAATAATGGACGAGCATATTATGTGTATACCACCAAGCTAGAGCATTTACCTTAAACAACTCACCTTCTGACCCATCACCTAACGTCAAGCGGAAGCCATTCATAACCCCGCTGTAGAACTCGCGGTATGCGGAAATCTCCTCTTCAGCTGTACGGCTGCTCGATTGAATCTCCTTACCATCCAGAAGACCTTGAATGTTCAATGTCCATTCACTGCTCTCCGACAGTTCCAGAATAGCTAGTGGCGCATCTGACTGGTCAGCATGAGAGACGAGCCTACCTTCATTTTGAAGAGTGAAATCCGCTCCCTGTACCTGGAATTTATATTGCAGATCAGGATATTCTCCTGCACTTAGTGCACTTCTATCAGCCGAGAAGGTTACGGTTCCCTCTTCTTGTTTGAATTGATATGGAAGCTCGTATTCGTTAACGTTCATAGTGATTTGATTAGTGACTAGATAGCGATAAGCTTTTCCACTTTCCGTACGCACATTCAGGAATATCTCCGGAGAATCTGCAGTAGTGTAGTTCGTAATAATGAAGCATTCGCCATCTGTTCTGTAATACCAACGGGCATAGTTGAAACCAACTTCGAACAATGAAGGCATGGTCAAGAGGCGATATTCGCCATTCCACTGTACATAGATTCTTTGTCCCGAGGCCTTTGGAATATTAAGTGCATTTCTGGCATTGGTCATGAGCTTGTTGAAATTGGTATTGCCAATAACGATTTGTGAGTTAAATATTCCGTACATATAGGAAGTCGTAGTGATTACCTTATCGTTAAGTCGGGCATTATCCCCACTCATTAGAATATGACCATGAGGACGCTCTACCTTAAGTTCCTTCTCTTTCAATACAACATGCTCATAATTTTCCGTGAAGAAAGACAGAAGCTGGTCTCCCTCTTTTTCCTCTTGATAGCGAACCGGGAACAAGGCTTCGATCTCTTCGCTCGTCAGAGAATTTGCAGCTAGTGGTGCTCCCAGCTCTTTCGTCAAGAAAGAACGCTCGAGCGGTGCTTCAGCTTCTAAAGGCAACTCTTTTACCGTTTCCCAAGCCGCAGCAACATCCTTCGTGAATTCTAACGAGGTAATCGCTTCTGGATGATCTTGCTTGAACAATCCATAAAATACAAACCGGGCTTCCCCACTCAGCTTCACCCGCTCCGATTGCAGCGCAGTATAAGCGAATTCATATTGATAGATTTCATTACTTAATTGCTCACGGCTCAGGCTTTCTGGTTGATTGGTCTCTTTATAAGACAATCCAAAGAATTGGAAACCATCTGTTGAGAAGCTTGCTGCCTTAGTGATTGCACCCTGTTGTAGGTATGGAAATTTGCCACCTTGCGGTTGATTCTGTCTGGAACATACTACATATCCCTTTGACTGATCCTCGAATACGGCGTGGTCAATATACTGTGACAGATAGGCTTCATTACTGCGAACAGCACCGATATCGGCAATACCCACATCTTGTCCGTACACGAGATCCACATCTGCATCTTGCCCTTTAAGCTTCACGTCCCAGAACCAAGCGCCTTGAGCCGTCGGAGTAAAAATAACCTGATACTCGATATTTTCCGCAGTACCTTCCCAAACCAAGCGGTTCCCAGCCTTACGTACAGTGCTTGAAGAATGAATGCCCAGCAAAGGAACAGCTTGAATGCTTCCATTACTATGAATACGTAAATATAGATTGGATAAGGAGCCATCAACAATATTAGGCAGCAATTGATTGATCATTGTCCGTTCATGGAGAACTTGGAACAAGTCCCCGCTGTTTGTAAAAGTGAATGATAAGTCTCCAGCGTTTAAATGGATGTTAGAATTCATATTAGTAGTCATATTCTTGCACTCCTCTATTACGACAGCCTGTGTCGTATATATTCTACTTAAGCTAATGTTAAGCGAAAATCGCGTTCTTTAACCTCTTGGCTATTTGGACCCACAAACAATTTGAATTGTCCCGGATCACTGCTAAAGCTTAAGTCGCTATGATAGTAACGAAGCTGTTCTTCCGTAAGCGTAAAGCTCACTTCCTGGCTTTCTCCCGTGGAGAGGCTGATCTTAGCAAAATCTTTCAGTTCCTTCATTGGTCTGACAACTTCTCCTGAAATGTCTCGGATATAGAGCTGCACTACCTCTTCACCTTGTACATTACCCGTATTAGTCACCGTAACAGTTACTTTAATAGGCTGATCCTTCGTCATTATTTCACCGGAAAGGATCGGTTCACTGTAGCTAAATGTCGTATAGCTAAGACCAAAGCCAAATGGCAGGAACGGCTCATTAGGAATGTCCAGATATTGTGAGACATAACGCTTGTCAGCACCCGGTACATGAAGAGGACGTCCTGTATTGAAATGATTGTAATAGACCGGAATTTGCCCAACAGATACAGGGAAAGACATCGTTAATCTTCCTGACGGATTCTCGTCACCATACAGTAGACTGGTAATCGCCGCACCGCCCTCGCTTCCTGGGAACCAGGCTTCCAGAATAGCATCCGCGTTCTCGATCACACCACTAAGATCCAGCGGGCGTCCGTTAAACAACACCACCACAACAGGTTTACCCAGCGTCTTCATACGTTGCAAAAGCTCACGCTGCGCTTCCGGCAAGCGGATATCTGAACGACTTCCAGCTTCTCCGCTCATATCCGAATGTTCTCCAAGCGCCAGCACAATCACATCGGCTTCCAGCGCTGCCGCTTTCGCCTCCAGCCATTGCTCTTCTGTAAAGCTCTCAATCCCGGAGCCTGCTGCAACGGTAACCTTACCTGCAGCTGCACGAGCTTCAAAAGCTGGAGCAAGACGGCTAGCTTCTTCTGTTGAACCCAACCAGGACCATGGTCCAAGAATATCTCCGTTATTAGCAAACGGTCCGATTAGCGCAATCTGCTGCTCTGTCGCAAGCGGCAGAACCTGATCATTCTTCAGTAGAACGCAGGATTTAACCGCTAATTCTCTCGCTGCTGTCCGGTGAGCATCACAGAAAATTACCTCGCGCTCTTTCTCTATATCTGCCCCACGTAACGGATTCTCAAACAAGCCCAGTCTTTGCTTCAATTTCAAAATACGAAGTACGGCTTCATCAATGATGCTTTCATCCACTTGCCCATCTGCTACAAGAGCTGGCAGTTGGTGCACATAACACTCTGTCATCATCTCGATATCCACGCTAGCTTTGATAGCTTTAAGTGCTGCTTCAGCCTCATCCTCGGCGACACCATGTGGGATCAGTTCCTTCACCGCGCCCCAATCCGAGATCAACACGCCGTCAAAGCCCCATTCCTCACGCAGCAGCTGACGAAGCAGCTTAACGTTTCCGCTTATTGGAATCCCGTCAATCGTGTTGAACGAAGTCATAACCATTTCTGCACCCTCATCCAGTGCTGCACGATAGGCTGGCAGATAATATTCCCGTAGCTGACGTTCTGATAAATCGACCGTATTATAATCCCGTCCGCCTTCGGATAGACCATAGGCTGCAAAGTGCTTAACGCAAGCCGCCAGACGACTTACATCACCCGTCAAGTCATTTCCCTGAAACCCGCGTACAAATGCACGGGCAAACCTACCATTCAAATAAGGATCTTCGCCGGTAGACTCCATCACTCTTCCCCAACGCGGGTCCCGAACAAGGTCCGCCATAGGTGCAAAAGTAACGTGTACACCAGATACTGCCGCTTCTTTAGCAGCAATCTCAGCGCTTAGCTCCGCCCGTTCCATATCCCAAGAGCAACCAATCGCCAGTGGCACCGGAAAAATCGTCTTAAAGCCATGTACGATATCCGCCATCATCAGCAGTGGAATACCCAATCTATTTTTACGTAAATGAGCTTCTTGGACGGCAATGACTTGCTCTGCGCCCGAAAGTCCAAGTACTGAACCACTGTTCTCAATCATGTGATCCGTAATCCCCATGGATGCCATAGGGCCAGTGATTTGCCCTCCTTCTTCCGCTCCTTCATAGAAATTAGCAGCTAGCTGCTGCAATTGTGCTATTTTCTCTTCAAGCGTCATCTGGTTCAACAGGGACGTCAGTTGCTGGTCTTTCATCTCAAATCCTCCATAATATCTCTTTCTGCAATTGCTCATTGCTCTTAGTTGTACAAGAAATCAAAAGTTGTCTTCAGATGCTCCTCCCAGAATCTCCATTCATGTGTTCCCGGAGTCTCTACATATTGAAATGTATAGGGACTCGCTTGCATATGAGAAGCAAATTCCCGGTTCATCTCCACAAATGGATCTTCCGAGCCACAGCAGGTCAAAATTGAAGGCAGCTTACGTTTATCGTCGACCAATTTAGCCGCTAAAGCATACAGATCTTGATCCGGCTTAACTTGTAAGCGTTTTCCGAAAGTGCCTGCCATCTCCCTCGCCATATCCGAAGACATTTGCGGGTCTTTCAATCTTTTCTGAATATCTGTAACGCCTGATAAGGAAACTACTTTGCTGTAACGCTCAGGATAGGTAAGTGCACATTTTAGTGCCCCATATCCGCCCATCGATAGTCCGGCAACATACGTCTTTTGCGGATCATCATCCAGTCTCATCATTCGGCCACAAAGCTCAGGAAGCTCTTGCGTAACATAGTGGAAGTAATCCAGTCCATACTCCATATCTGTATAATAGCTTCTTCCTACCTGAGGCATTATGACTGTACAGCCATACTTGTTAGCATACTGCTCAATGGTGGTCAGCCTGTACCATGTGCTAGCATTGTCGCCAGCACCATGTAACAGATAGAGCGTTCCTCCGGTGGTATTGCCCGAATCAACGGGGGAGATGATGCTGATGGACGTTGTCATTCTTAAGGTAGGAGAACCAGTCTCAACGGTTAGAAGTGCCATATGTCATCTCCTTACGGAACCTTTTTTTAAAATATAAGAAATTATGCCGAAGGCGTTTATGCTTATTTATTAATCTTCTTGCAAGATCCCCGCTTAACCAAAACAGACTCGAATACCACATGTTTGTTCTCCGATTGTCCCGAAATCAGGTCAAACAGAATTTCAACACTGGCTTTCGCCATATCCACCCCAGGTTGGCTAATCGTATCCAGCGATGGGTGATAGTATTCTGCCATCTCTATACCGTCAAATCCGATGATCGAAATATCATTTGGAATCGATAGACCCAAAGACAATAAAGCCTTGGCAGCTCCGATAGCGATGGTATCTGATGCGGCAAATACAGCGGTGATATCTTTTTTCTTATTAAGCAGTCTTTTCGTAGCCGTAAAACCAGAACTTGGACTGTATTCACAATCCTCTACCAAGGAAGCATCATACTCAATCCCATGATCCTCAAGGGCCTTAATATAACCCATAAGACGACGGTTTCCGGTAGTATGCTGAACCAAAGGAAATCTGGCCAAAAAGCAAATGTTCCGGTGTCCGAGTGAAATTAGATAGCTCACAGCTTTATAAGACTCTTGCATATCATCAATGATCACACTAGAGAATACGGCAGGATCAACATCCTTCGTAGTCGTGATGGTAGTCAAAACGAATGGGATCGGCAATTGTTTGAATTTTTCTTCAGAATGGTCATATGTACCACCCATAAAGATTACCCCGTATAAATTCTTTTCCTTCACAAGCTGAAGAGCAGCATTGATCTCATCCACTCCATCTTCAACATGCTGGATCAGAAGCGGGCAGCCGCGCAGATTCACTTGACGCTCTACTTCTTTAATCATGTCTGCAAAAAACGGATTTGCAATCCCCTTAACCATAAGTGCTATCGTATTAGAACGCGTTTTTTTCAGATTGCTTGCATTTCCATTTGGAATGTAATTATGTTCTCTTACAACAGCCATTACTTTAGCTCTGGTTGCATCACTTACGACACCGGAGTTATTAATTACCCTGGAGACCGTGGCGATACCAACGCCTGATAGCCTTGCAATATCCTTGATATTCATAATTCCCCCTGTTTCACCCCTATAATGAGCTCCCCTGCACCTGATGAAATCAGCTTGGTGGAAACGCATAAAATGATGGGAAACGTTTCCCATGACGTCATTTTGACTGTTTTCGGATCTAAATCGCTTAATACGTTCATTATGGACAGATATTTTTTAGAAGTCAACCTATGATTTTTGACTAAAAATGATTCGCATCTCAAATTCGTTTTAAATTTTAATTGTTTTGATGTTAAATAGTAGTCTTTCTGCTTGCATTGACTTTAAAATAAGAATAGAATAGCATCGATTTAGCTATTTAATATCTAGTCAGAGGAAACGTTTCCACATCATTTTCAATCATTTCGACTACCAAACTTCCTAATCCCAGCTTGGAATCTAAGAGAGAGAGGGCTACATTTTATGTTAAACATGACTTTCTTCGAAGCCCAGATCCGCAAACGTGGATTGAATGTGTTCAATGTTCGTGTGCTTCAAAATGGAACGTTAGTGGGAAAAGTGGATCTCGCAGAGGATATTCGGCGCTTGCAGCATTCGGTCAGCAAATCTTTTACATGCATGGCGGTGGGTCTAGCCATCGAAGAAGGAAAACTATCACTAAATACAACACTTAAGGATGTGTTTCCAGATTATGCATTTGCTCATAAAGAGGCCCTTCCTTCCATGCAACCTGGGGAGTTGACCTTGTTCGATTTACTACGTATGAGTACAGGGCATGATTCCCCACCGTTTTGGATTGAAGAAAGATTGGCCTTGAAGGATGTAAATTGGATACAACATTATCTATCGCTACCTTTAGACAGACCCCCGGGGGAACAGTTTACCTACAGCAGCGGGGATACCATTATAATCTCTGCAATGGTTCAGGCCCGTGTCGGACAAACCGTAAAGGATTACCTCATTCCCCGTCTCTTTGCCCCACTAGGCATAGAAAACGTCGATTGGGAAACGGCACCTCAAGGGATCACCCTCGGTTGTGCCGGACTTCAGATCAATACGGAAGAACTAAGCCGATTTGGACAGCTTCTTTTGCAAAAAGGAATGTGGAAGGGACAGCAGCTTATTCCCGCAGCTTGGGTTGATTTTGTTACACAAAAGCAGATCGAAAATAACGGAGCTGGTGATTGGGGCCAAGGGTACGGCTGTCAATTCTGGCTGTGCACGCACGATGCATATCGTGCCGATGGTGCTCACGGTCAATTCTGCATTATTGCACCGGATGCACAAGTGGTAATCGCTATTAACAGTATGGAAGATAATATGCAAGCTATTCTAGACACTGTCTGGGAGGAGATCTGGCCGCTTCTTTAGCGGTGGGGGCATATGCAAGACAGCCTTCTCACGGGAAGGCTCAAGGTGCCGAGAAAGTAGTGAAAGCTACTTTCTCGGCACCTTCTTTTAGTATAATTAGGGAAAAGCTCCCTGTATTTAGCCGATAATTGCTTGAAATGAATGAAAAGAGGGAAATCCTCCCTAAAAATCGGGGGAATATCTATATTCGCCAACGAATTAGTTGAATTATAGGGAGGATTTCCCTAATTATTAGTCTATTGAGTAGAAAGCTCTGAATTATAGGGAGATTTTCCCTAATTATCTATCTGAGCTTCAGTTTACTTACTTTGGCGAGGATGCTCTGCACGCAAAAACAGCCCTCCCGAAGGAAGGCTGTTTCTTGACGTCCCGGAAGGGATTCGAACCCCTGACCGTGCGCTTAGAAGGCGCATGCTCTATCCAGCTGAGCTACCGGGACACATAAGAATTAATGATATGTATTGACGCAACGATATTTATTATACCTTATTCAGCAGAATTTTCAAGATCAAACATTTTGGAAAATAAGTAATCTTAATCCTAATTTGATAATAACGAGGGTATCCTAGCTATTTTCATAGCGTAGCGATACCCTCGTTTTTACTCCATATTACTCCAGATTCCGAAAACGCTCCCCCAGCTGCTTTTTCAAATCACCATAAGTCATTAATTCCCGCTGAAACTTAGAACGCTCATCATCAGGTGTCATAATCATACTGCCTGTAAACGCGCTCGAAGTCACATCTTTAAAAGCATCATGCATATTGTTATCAAACCAATCGGTAGAAGTGTCTGCGTCGTTAGTGAGGATACGGACAATCTCATAGCCTTCTTCGCGCTGATCTTCTACGATATACACCAAAAGCGCAGGATCACTAACAGCACCTGGCAATACACCTACTTCTGCACAAGGCGCACCGTCATACTCCATCATTCTGCGAATTTTGGCATCTTTAATATAATACACCTGTCATCCTTCCCTCCTGGCAAATTCCTCTCTCCCCTAGTGTTCGGATAAGGACATACATTTTATGCCTTCCTTCGGCATATATCTGTATTACTTGGCAAAAAAGTAAGGACAACAATCGCACAAAAAGAGAGGATGAACCATCATGTGCGGAATAACCGGATTTATCCAGTGGCGCGGAGATCTCACGCAGCACTCGCAGTTGCTGGTCAAAATGACTGAAACTTTAGCAAACCGCGGACCCGATGCAGCTGGAACTTGGATTTCAGGTCCTTGCGCATTCGGTCACCGCAGACTTAGCGTTATCGATCCAGAGAACGGCGCGCAGCCTATGATCACCCGCCATGACGAACAGGTATACGCGATTGTGTACAACGGCGAATTATATAACGCACCCGAGCTCAAACAAGAACTTAAGCAGCGGGGTCATCAATTCCGTACCCAATGTGACACCGAGGTTCTGCTGCATGCCTATATCGAATGGGGACCGGATTGTGCAGAGAAGCTCAATGGGATCTTTGCCTTTGCAGTGTGGGACGGACTTCGGGATCAGGTCTTTTTTGCACGTGACCGCTTAGGTGTGAAGCCTCTGTTCTATAGTAAAGTGGATGACGTCTTAGTTTTCGGATCAGAGCCTAAGGCACTGCTGCAGCACCCCAAGGTACAGCCAATAGTCGGACCCGAAGGGTTAGCGGAAATTTTTATTATCGGTCCAGCCCGTACGCCGGGACACGGTGTTTATAAGGATATGCAGGAGCTTCGTCCGGGGCATGCCATGATCTATAGTCGCGAAGGTCTGCGTAGTTACGCTTATTGGAAGCTGGAAAGCGCAAAACATACTGACAATGAAGCAGAGACAGCCGCTAAAGTACGTGAACTGCTGCAGGATACGCTCGAACGCCAACTGGTTTCAGATGTTCCTGTCTGCTCGCTCTTGTCAGGAGGGCTGGACTCCAGTGCGCTGACAGCACTTGCAGTGGACTACTACAACCGAAACGGCCAGGGACGAGTGGATACGTATTCCGTCGATTATGTCGACAACGACAAGCACTTCAAGAGCCATACTTTTCAGCCCGGAGCAGATGGTCCATGGATTAAGCGAATGGTCGATGAATTAAATACGAACCATCACTATATCTCATTTGATACGCCAGAGCTTGTAGAAGCACTTGATAATGCGCTGTACACACGCGATTTACCTGGGATGACCGATGTGGACTCTTCTTTGTATTTATTTTGCCGTGAGATCAAAAAGAATGCTACTGTAGCCATTTCCGGCGAAGCTGCCGATGAGATTTTTGGCGGATATCCTTGGTTCCATCGGGAGGAGATGCTCTCCTCGGGTACTTTCCCTTGGTCAGTTGCTCCTAAAATGCGTGCAAGTCTATTATCCCCTGAAGTTAATGAATGGATTCGGCCGCTGGAATATTTGGGTGACAGATATAGTGATGCTGTAGCGGAAGTACCAACATTGGATGGGGAGACAGGTAAACAAGCACAAATGCGCGTAATGTCCTATTTAAACATCACACGCTTCATGCCTACTTTGCTCGACCGTAAGGACCGAATGAGTATGGGCGCCGGACTAGAGGTACGTGTTCCTTATTGTGATCATCGCCTCGTTCAATATGTCTTTAATATTCCTTGGGAAATCAAGAACTTGAACGGTCGTGAAAAAGGGATTTTGCGCAAAGCGCTTGAGGAAATTCTTCCAGATGATGTACTATATCGTAAAAAAAGTCCTTACCCGAAAACCCACAATCCAGCCTATTTAAACGCAGTACGAACACAAGTATTGAACATTCTAGATGACTCTACTTCGCCAATACTTCCTTTAATCGATGCCGCCAAAATCCGTGAGATCGCTGCCTCCCCAGAGTCCTCAACCAATCTGCCTTGGTTCGGTCAGCTCATGTCCGGTCCTCAGCTGTTTGCTTACCTAGCTCAAGTAGATCTCTGGCTGCGTAAATATAACGTCTCCATCCAGTAAGCAACAAGCCAAACAGCAAGTCCCCGTATCGGTGGCTTGCTGTTTGGCTTGTATTCGTAATTTTTAGAAATTAAAATTGTCCGGATCCGGACCGAAACGATGGTCTCTGTTCAAATCTTCGATGGCTTTAACATCCTCATCACTTAACGTGAAGTCAAAGAATCCCGCATTCTCCTTGATTCGATCCGCATGTACTGATTTCGGAATCGTAATGACGCCTTGCTGCAAATCCCAACGAAGTACAATTTGAGCAGGGGTCTTATCATACTTTCCAGCCAGCTCTTTAAGGAGGGGGAGATCTAAGTTCCCTTGCATTAGCGGACTCCAAGCTTCAAGCTGGACTCCTTGCTCATTGGCATACTTCAGCAACTCGCGCTGAGTCAATAGCGGATGGAATTCCACCTGGTTTACCACTGGAACTACGCTAGTGTCCTCGATGATATCCTTCAGATGATGAATCTGAAAATTGCTCACACCGATAGATTTGATGAGACCCTCTTTTTGCAGATGAATCAGAGCTTTCCAAGTCTCCTGATACTTTCCTGCCACCGGCCAATGTATAAGATACAAATCTATATAGTCCAGCCCCAGCTTGCGCCGGCTAACTTCGAACGCTTTCAGCGTTGATTCATAGCCTTGATCAGGGTTGCGCACTTTCGTCGTAATAAACAGTTCATCACGGGCCACTCCACATTCACGAATAGCCTGACCTACACCTTCTTCGTTATTGTAGCCAGCAGCTGTATCAATACTGCGATATCCAAGCTCCACTGCGGTCTTGACCGCGTGAATAACCTCTTCCCCATCTTTAGTCTGATACACGCCAAGGCCTAGCCACGGCATGGTCACTCCATCATTTAAAGTCGGACCTCCCGAGAACGGTGCATTCAATTCACTCATCGCTTAACCCTCCAAGCTTATTGTTATTTCATTAATCTTACTTAACCTAAATTCACGCTTCAGAAGCAAGCGCTACCACAAAAGTATAGCAGACTGCTTCATCATTCCCAAAATCCTCATAAAAAAACGGAGGCATATATAAAGCCCCCGCTCTTCTTTATTTCTCAATCAGTTTGAAATCATCAAAATGGAATTCAGGAGAAACGATACAGGATACCAGTACTGGTTCTGATCCTAACGGACGAGCCGCCTGCCATACGCCTGCTGGAACTACGACCTGCGGCTGTTGACCTGCAGCAATATCGAGACCCAGAATAACTTCCTGCACATCCTCAGGCTTATCTCCATTACCTCCGAGACTAAGCACTATTGGACTACCGGAATGCCAGAACCAAACTTCATCGGACAAAACAGTATGCCAATCAGATTGTTCCCCCTCGTGTAGCAAAAAATAAATCGAAGATGCCGAATGGCGCGATCCGGAATAGCTATCCCCAAGCACTTCCTGCGGAATTTCAAATTCGGAGTTCCAAAGTCTTTTGTACCAACCGCCCTCAACATGGGGTTGTAATCCGAGCAGTTCAACTAACGGTGAGATTTCTTTTTGTGTCACGGTAGCTTCTCTCCTTCAAAGTTTGCATGAGCAACAATAGCTTCGTATGCATAGGGTTGTTTTTGCTTTTACTTTAACGGAAGAAGCACGAATTGTAAAATCTATTTACTATCCTTGCTCGCTTTGAATACCTCAGCAATCGCCCCAAGACTTCCCAGCGTTTCAACAGCGCTTGTTGGCAAGAATACTTTATTTGCAGGACCTTTGGCGATTTCAGCCAGAGCCTCGAAGGAGCGATATGCGAGCACATGCTCATCCAGACCTGCTGAGCGAATCAGCTCAATGCGTGATTTTTCTGCTTCAGCCACGGCTTGAATTGCTTTCGCCTCACCATGAGCTTCCAGCTCCTGTGCTTGTCTTGAACCCTCTGCTTGGCGGATACGTGCTTCCTTGTCGCCTTCCGCTTTCAGAATCTTGCTCTGCTTATCCCCTTCAGCACGCAGGATCATATCTTGCTTGGCAGCTTCCGCTTCCAAAACAATCGCCCGTTTGCTCCGCTCCGCTTTCATCTGCTTATCCATTGCTTCTTGAATATCGAGCGGCGGCTTGATATCGATGACTTCCACACGCTCGATTCTTACGCCCCACTTCTCTGTAGCCTCATCAAGCGCCAGACGAATATCAGTTGAGATTTTTTCACGCCCAGACAGCGTTTCATCCAATTCTAGCTTACCAATAATTTGCCGCATAGTTGCCGTTGAAATGTTTCTTACCCCATATACATAATCGGAAATGCCATACGTAGCTTCCTCTGGTCCCACTACCTGATAGAAAATAATCGTGTCGATCTGCACCTGCACGTTATCCTTCGTGATCACCGTTTGCGGAGGCACATTCGCTTGTTGAATCCTTAGATCATGGTAAGTACGCACCTGATCAATCACAGGTATCAGAATGTTCAGACCCGGCGTCAGTAGACGATTGAATTTACCCAGACGTTCCACTACACCTACCCGTTGTTGTGGTACGATTTTGATCGTTAATGCCACAAATACTACGACTACCACTAGAATAATTGAAATAATTGCCCATTCCATTAGTTCATATCCCCCCATCGTTCTACTTCAATAATGGTCGTGCCTCTCTTCACTACTCTGACTACTTCGTCCTTGCCCAAAGACTGGTCAGAGCTCGCGCTCCACGTATCTCCGCCTACCTTCACTTGCCCATAGCGCCCTTGCTCAATCGGCTCAATGACGACTCCTTGCCTGCCAACGATTTCTGTGCCTGTATCCTTGAACCCACGTGAACTGCGAAATTTAGAAACCAGTGGTTTCGAGAATATAGTCAGACCAAGTGCGACCAGTGATCCGAGGATCACCTGAAACAAAATGGCTTCAGGAACAATCAACGACACCACACCTGCGGCCAACGCACCAATACTAAGCCATAGCAGATAAAAAGTAAGCGTCATCATCTCTACAACAAACAGGACACCGGCTGCGATCAACCAAAACACAACCATCGGTGAACCCACCACCTTCCTTATGATACTACTATAACGAAAAGAAACAGCGATGCGTTGCGTAATTCCGTAAAAATATTGCAGGCATGTATATAATTTATATTCATAACATCGGAGGTTATGTGTTCTGCATGAGTTTCCTTAAAAAGAGGACATACACCTTTTCTATCAAAGTTCACCTAAACAAGTATCCATGAATTAGAAAAATGTCCCCCTATATTACTGAATTTTATCCCTAGCATAATCGCTCTCTATGCTTGAAAATAAGAAATGCCTTCACCCATAAATAAGAAATTAATCCTAATTATTGAACTCCAAACCCACTCTTCTACTCACCCTACACCCCTTCAACAATGTTACATCTACAAGTTTATCAAAAAGGAATCCTTAAAACAGCAGTTTAGAAAGCGCTTACTTATTGTGTGAGCTTTATGTGGACCGCTATTTTTTTGCTGCTAAATCTATGAAATGGGTGTCAGTAGAATGAGAGAAATGCAAGGGTGAAGGTACAGGTGAATTTCAAATTATGGGAGGTGAAGGTAGGGTTTCTTGCCGAAAAGAATTTCGAACTACACATTGAACCTTGGAGGTATAAAATCAATGATATTCACGAAAAAAAGTTCACGTAAGACCTTTGCGATCGCGATGATCGCCGCGCTTGTTCTTACACTTTTTTCAGCCCTGGGTAGTAGTGCCAAAACGGCCAACGCCGCACAGGATTATAAACTGGTTGGTTATTACGCTTCTTGGGCCGCTTACGGGCGGGCTTACAATGTATCAGATATCGATCCTACCAAAATGAATGTCATTAACTACGCCTTCGCAGATATTTGTTGGAATGGCATTCACGGCAACCCTGACCCTACCGGCCCTAATCCGGTAACATGGAGCTGTCAAAATGAGCAAGCACAGACCATTAACGTTCCGAACGGCACGATTGTTCTGGGTGACCCGTGGATTGACACCGGAAAGAGCTTCGGAGATGACAAATGGGATGACCCCATCAAAGGTAATCTGAAGCAGCTATGGAAGCTGAAAGAAAAGAACCCGAACCTGAAAACGTTGATCTCCGTTGGGGGCTGGACCTGGTCGAACCGTTTCTCGGATGTGGCGGCTACAGCCGTAACCCGTGAGGTTTTTGCCAACTCAGCGGTAGACTTCATTCGTAAATATAAAATGGACGGGGTCGATCTCGACTGGGAGTACCCAGTCAGCGGTGGGCTCGCAGGCAACAGTTATCGTCCCGAAGATAAGGAAAACTATGTACTTCTACTGCAAAAAATTCGTGAGAAGCTAAATGCTGCCGGTCAGACCGACGGCAAAACCTACCTGCTGACCATTGCTTCCGGTGCAGGACCGACGTACGTCAATAACAATAATCTTGCAGGTATTGCTTCCATTGTTGACTGGATCAATATTATGACCTATGACTTCAACGGGAGCTGGAATAAGACCACCGGTCACAATGCTCCTTTGTACTATGATCCAGCCGCTTCTGCATCAGGCCTGACCGAACCGCAAAATTTCAACGTCGATAAAGCGGTAACCAGCTATTTAGCCAATGGCGTACCCGCGAACAAGTTAGTGCTTGGTATGGGATTCTATGGCCGTGGTTGGGGAGGTGCTCCTGCCGCAGGAAATGGCCAATATCAATTGTCCGCTGGCATTTCGTCCACGGGCACATGGGAAAAGGGGAGTTATGACTTCTATGACCTCGAAGCTAATTACATTAACAAAAACGGCTATACCCGTTATTGGAATGACATTTCTAAAGTGCCTTATCTCTATAATCCAACGAACCAAACTTATATCAGCTATGACGACGTAGAATCTTTTGGCCATAAGATCAGTTATCTCAAATCAAAAGGCCTAGCGGGTGCCATGTTCTGGGAGACAAGTGGTGACCGGAACAAAACTCTGACCAACAAGCTGAACGCCGACCTTGGCGGAGGAGTGATACAGCCGACACCAACTCCGACACCAACCGCAACAGCAACAGCAACAGCAACTCCAACACCAACGGCAACAGTAACTCCAACCGCAACTCCGACTCCTACGGTAACTCCAACGCCGACGGCTACTCCGGGACAATGCGCAGCGGCGTGGAACCAGACTGCCGTATATACTGGCGGCCAGCAAGTTTCTTACAACGGTTCAGTCTATGAAGCTAAATGGTGGACTCAAGGCGATCGTCCCGACCTTAGCGGTGCTGCTGGAGTCTGGAAATTCATCAACGTATGCGGGACAGCAACTCCGACTCCAACGGCAACAGTGGCACCAACCGCAACTCCAACACCAACGGCCACTGTAACACCGACAGCAACAGTAGCACCGACGGCAACTCCAGCGCCAACTGCAACAGTAGCACCGACTGCAACTGTTGCACCGACCCCTGGGAGTTCTAGCTGGGTTGTAGGAATCGCTTACAAAACGGGTGACATCGTTAGCTACAACGCCAAAACATATACTTGCCTCCAGCCCCATACTTCACTTCAAGGCTGGGAACCGGCGACCACACCCGCACTCTGGAAGCTTAATTAAGACTCATTATTAACGCGAAAGGATCACCGTTCCTGTCTACTCTCACAGTCATATTATCCCTTTTGGAGGAATGTTAAATGAATATAAGTACACGTAATAGGCGAAGTAAATCCGCACGCTACATTGCGGCCTTAATGAGCGCCATCATTCTGCTTCCACTTTACACAAGTGCAGGTGGATCGTCGCAAGTAGCCTTAGCAGCAGGGACGACGCCTACTGCTCCTGCTCCGGCTGCAGATCATCCGCGTAAAATTGTAGCTTACTTCCCGGAGTGGGGAGATCAGGAGAACAAAGGATTTTATACTGTCGACAAAATACCGTGGGGCAAAATCACTCACATTAACTATGCGTTCGCCAAGGTAAACCCTCAAACGAACAAGATTGATCTGATGGACCGTACAGCAGCTATCGAAAAAGACTACCCTGACCAATTAACTAATTTGCCGTATAAAGGACATTTTAATCAACTCGTAAAGTATAAGCAGTTATATCCCGATGTCCGCACCCTGATTTCGGTTGGTGGTTGGTCGGGTTCTGGTGGTTTTTATAACATGGCCAATTCGGAAGCTGGCCGCGAGACCTTTGCCAACAGTGTTGTAGATTTTCTACGTACCTACCAATTCAACGGTGTGGACATTGATTGGGAGTACCCATCTGGTACTGGTCAATCCGGTAACCCGAATGACTTCGGTGTGGCTGAGCCGCTGCGCACAGTGAATTACAACAACTATGTTCTCCTCATGAAAAAGCTTCGTGAAAAGCTGGATCAGGCAGGCGCACAGGACAATCAGAAATATGACCTAACCATTGCCGCAACCGCCTCCTCTTGGATTCTGGGCGGAATGAAGCTTGGGGAAGCTAACCAGTATTTGGACTGGGCGAACCTTATGACCTATGATTTCCACGGCGCTTGGAATGGATATGTTGGGCCGCATTCCGCCCTGTACCCGGATTCTCGTGATACTGAAACAGCTGCGCTGGGCACTCCGGTTCTGAATACCGACTGGGCCGTTCGATACTATTTGGGTACGCTTCCTCCGGAAAAAATAGTCATCGGAGTTCCTTATTACTCACGTGGCTGGAAGAATGTAAATGGAGGCATCAACAACACCGGTCTTTATGGTACAGCTCCTACAACCGGAGGTGGAGCCGACGGCGTATACGGAATCTGGAATGATCCTGCACCAGAGCAGCCGGCTGGCGCAAATCCAATCTGGCATGTGCTGAATCTGCTCAAAGATCCAGCGAACAAACGTTATTTCGATCCCGTTACCAAAACTCCATACTTGTTTAACGCAGACAAGAAGGTCTTTCTTACGTATGAAGATAAGGAGTCACTGGGCTACAAACTGGATTATATCAAGCAAAAAGGCTTGGGAGGGATGATGTTCTGGGAACTGACCGGCGACTACTCTGAAAAGAGTGATGGCACCTTTACGTACGGCAACTCGTTGACCGATTTTGCCTATGACCAGCTTAAGACAGCCTCTCTGCCAGGTGGAACTCCGAAGCCGCAACTACCTGCACCTACGAACTTCAGTCTTAGCTTCAGTGGCGCTTACGATCATCCGAATTATACCTACTCCCTGAAAATAACGAATAACACAGGCGCGGATATCTCCGGTGGCTGGAAGCTGGAATTCGATCTACCGACAACAACAACCCTGACTTCTGCATGGGGAGCTGGAACTGTAGAGCAAATCTCGACGGCTTGGGACTTTAACCGCTATCGTATTACCGGAACGGCATCCCAAACGATTGCAAACGGAGCCACATTGGAAGTTCCGGGCATGATGAAGCTGAATTTCTCGGGAGGTCCGCAGCGAATTACGCTGAACGGAAGCTCGTCCCAGCAGGAATACGACAAACTGTATGGAGGCATCAC
>Ga0153923_100220_pt1 | contig 22993 bp, 20 predicted proteins | sample TSNJ007MetaG_FD_104682 | JGI IMG/M metagenome (GOLD analysis project Ga0153923, IMG submission 104682) | Attine ant fungus gardens microbial communities from New Jersey, USA - TSNJ007 MetaG | ecosystem: Host-associated > Fungi > Mycelium > Unclassified | place: USA: New Jersey, Brendon T. Byrne...
GAGGTAGATAGGTTGGAGGTGGAAGTGCAGTAATGCATGGAGCTGACCAATACTAATCGGTCGAGGGCTTATCCTATACTTAAAACGCAAATTCAATTCGGATTCAGTTTTCAGGGAGTCAAATTCCTGTTTGGATTGCTGTGGTACTGATATCGTTTGGAGAGATACCCAAGTGGCTATAAGGGGACCCTCTGCTAAGGGGTTAGACTGCGTAAGCGGTGCGTGGGTTCGAATCCCACTCTCTCCGCCATTTTCAATCCATAGCATTTCTAATTATTGTGGCGGTGTAGCTCAGCTGGCTAGAGCGTACGGTTCATACCCGTGAGGTCGGGGGTTCGATCCCCTTCGCCGCTACCATAATACCTGGAGGCTTAGCTCAGCTGGGAGAGCATCTGCCTTACAAGCAGAGGGTCGGGGGTTCGATCCCCTCAGCCTCCACCATTATTACTTTTTAAGAAATACTTTTTACACCGTGCCGGTGTAGCTCAACTGGTAGAGCAACTGACTTGTAATCAGTAGGTTGGGGGTTCAAGTCCTCTCGCCGGCACCATTATTATCAATGCGGAACCGTGGTGTAGTTGGCCTAACATGCCTGCCTGTCACGCAGGAGATCGCGAGTTCGAATCTCGTCGGTTCCGCCATTTTTTTCCACAAGACTAGGGTGGGAAGTATAATACTACCACTTTATTTTTATGTCAATTTAATATGGCTCGATAGCTCAGTCGGTAGAGCAGAGGACTGAAAATCCTCGTGTCGGCGGTTCGAATCCGTCTCGAGCCACTTTTCCCTGGGGGATTAGCGAAGTGGCCAAACGCATCAGACTGTAAATCTGCTCACGTACGTGTTCGGTGGTTCGAATCCATCATCCCCCACCATTTATGAGCCATTAGCTCAGTTGGTAGAGCACCTGACTTTTAATCAGGGTGTCGAAGGTTCGAGTCCTTCATGGCTCATCCCAAACAGAAAGTCATCACCTTATGGTGGTGGCTTTTTTTGTGTTTTATGGTTGTATTATAGTAGCGCGCTACTGTAGCGATTAACATAATATAAGAGAATATGCTAAAATAGGCGAAAAGAGCAAAAGTGGTGGAGCATGGTGACTATGGATAGTGAGACATTGCGGAAAAAATTAGAGCAGCTCACCGGAAAGAGAACCGGAATCAAGCAGTTAGGGAGGCAGCATTCAGCTTCTCTTTTTAGCATGGGATTAGAAGGACAGGATCAGTTGGTAATCCATGAGGGTCATCTCTGGGCACCTTTGTATGAGAGTGACGGACGTATAACCGCTGTCTGGGTAGAAATGGAGGGGCTCACCTCTCTGGAAGTACAACTGGTCAACTATGCAGTTCGAAATTTTGCTATTGCACTTAAAGCTACAGGGCTTAGAGAAGAAGGTGAAGTGGAGGCGCGGCAGCTTGGCGCTTGGTTGAACACGGAGCTAGAGCAAGAGAAGAATGACACTGAAATTCCCGATGAGATCACCCTAAAGGGACGTCTGTTCGGAGATATGATTCCATTCCTCCTTAGTAGTGAGATTGCCCATAGTCCACAGATCTCTTATCGTTCACTGATGAAATTACTGCGTAGCTATTTTGAGAACGAAATTCTGCTCATTCCCCTTCAAGAGAAGGAATGGTTAATTTTAGCTCGTAAAGAATTACTTACGGGCGGGGATGATAAGGATGATGAAGAAGAGAGTGTGGATGATCTTCTAGCACAGACTAGTATGGGGTTACATGAGCTGATAGCTAGTGAATGGGTAGGAGTATTCCATTTGGCAGTAGCTCCGGCTATAGTCCCTGTTAAGGGATTGACTGGATCTGTAGCTTTGCTCAGGGAGACGATTGTACTCGGTCGTATTTTTCAAGTAGGAGAGTATATTCATTTACCTTGGGAACTGCATTTGGAACGTCTGGTTAACAGCATTCCTGATGTACGCCGCAAACAGTTGCTTGGACAAATTGGTGACTACTCCTCTGTACTATCAGATAAAGAAATGCTGCTGACTTTGGAGACCTTTTTTGAGATGGACTGTAATGTAAGTGAAACCGCCAAGAAGTTGTATATCCATCGAAATACGCTGCTTTACCGTCTGGATAAGATAAAACAAGAGACCGGAGCAGATGTACGAAGCTTTGGGGACGCTGCTATTGTGAAGCTTACTATGCTTTTGTATAAAGTGACGAAAAGGAAATAGGTTTTTTGTGAACCTTACAAATAGCCATAGTGTCCCGACTGGGGTAATATAAATGTACAAGGAAACAGAATTTTTATATTAACTAATTAATAATTAACTCGAGGGGGAAATACAATGGCAGGCGTACGTTTAGAGCATATTTTCAAAAAATACCCGGGTTCAGATAAAGCAACAGTAATCGATATCAATCTTGATATTAAAGATAAGGAATTTCTAGTATTGGTTGGACCTTCCGGTTGCGGTAAATCCACAACTTTGCGTATGATCGCTGGTTTGGAAGAAATCTCCGAAGGTAAAATGTACATTGGCGATCGTGTAGTTAATGACGTTGCACCTAAAGACCGCGATATCGCGATGGTATTCCAATCCTACGCCCTGTATCCGCATATGAGCGTATACCAAAACATGGCTTTCGGTTTGAAACTTCGTAAAGTGAAGAAGGATGAAATCGACAAGAAAGTTCGCGAAGCTGCTAAAATTCTTGATATCGAGCATTTGCTAGATCGTAAACCAAAAGCGCTTTCCGGTGGTCAACGCCAACGTGTCGCTTTGGGACGCGCTATCGTACGTGATCCACAAGTCTTCTTGATGGATGAGCCTCTTTCCAACTTGGATGCTAAACTTCGTGGTCAAATGCGTGCTGAAATCACTAAACTGGTTAAGCGCCTTGAAACTACTTGTATCTACGTAACGCATGACCAAACAGAAGCTATGACAATGGGTGATCGCATCGTAGTTATGTATGATGGTATCATTCAACAAGCAGCTTCCCCTGAAGAGTTGTACAATGAACCTACAAACTTGTTCGTAGCTGGATTTATCGGATCCCCTACAATGAACTTTATCAATGGTACTTTGTCCGAAGTGAGCGGTTCTATCCGTTTCCGTGCTGAGAACCTTGATGTTGAAGTACCAGGCGGAAAAGCTCAAATCATCCGCAACAAAGGTTACATCGGTAAAGAAGTAATCATGGGCGTTCGTCCAGAAGATATCCATGAAGAGCCAGTATTCTTGGAAGCTTCCCCGAACACAATCTTCACTTCATTGGTTGATGTTACTGAAAACCTTGGTCACGAAATGCTCCTTTACTTGAGCGGCCTTGGTAAATCTACTGTAATCGCTCGTGTAGATGGACGTTCCACTACTCGCGAAGGCAGCAAGCCTAAATTGGCTATTGATATGAACAAAATTCACTTCTTTGATAAAGAATCCGAAGCTAACATTTTGTTGGGATAAGATTGTAAAGATCTTTTCTCTCTTGATAAAGCCACCCGAAAGGGTGGCTTTATTGTTTAGATGGCCCCTGTTTGGTTAGGCGCTAAGATTGCATTCATAGGCGTTATCAATTAAGATAGCAGGAGAATTACCTCCGGAATGTAAAGAGATCGCTGCCAACCGGACGCAGTAAGCGGACAAATACCGCAGGTGACGAAAGGACGAAATTACATGGCTAAGAAAGTAAAAGTATCTGAATTGGTACAGCATTTTCAATTAGAGGTTATTTCCGGCCAGGAAGGTCTAAAGAGACCCATTACGGTCGATGACCTGAATCGCCCTGGACTAGAGATTGCTGGTTATTTTGAATATTATCCAGAAGAACGTGTTCAATTGCTAGGCAAAACAGAACTCGCTTTTTTCTCCATGCTGCCCGAAGCTGAGCGGAAAAGCCGACTTCGTGGAATTTGCAATGATAACACACCTTGTATTGTAATTACACGTGGTTTAGAAGTGCCTCAGGAGTTAATTGACATAAGTAATGAAAAGGCTCTTCCTGTGCTTCGCAGCTCGATGGCTACGACTATTTTCTCCAGCCGTTTGACGAGCTTCCTAGAAGGAAAATTAGCGCCTACGGCGACTATTCATGGCGTACTTTGTGATGTATATGGTGTAGGTATGCTAATTACGGGTAGTAGTGGGATTGGTAAAAGTGAAACAGCCCTTGAACTTGTAAAACGCGGTCATCGATTGATTGCTGATGATGCCGTAGAGATCCGTCAGACTTCAGATAACCAGCTGCATGGTACAGCCCCTGAGTTAATCCGTCATTTACTGGAGATCCGTGGAGTAGGTATCATTAATGTAATGACACTTTTTGGTGCGGGTGCCATTCGTAATCATAAACGGATTACACTTGTTGTTAGATTGGAAGCTTGGCAGCAAGACAAGCAGTATGATCGACTTGGACTTGATGAGGAAACGACACGGATTATTGACACAGATGTTCCGCTTGTAACGATTCCCGTACGCCCAGGACGTAACCTTGCAGTTATTATAGAGGTTGCAGCGATGAACTATCGCCTGAAACAAATGGGCTTTAATGCAGCCCTGCAGTTCACGAATAAGCTAACTGCGACCATATCTGAAGATATGGATGATCTCGATTAGGAGTGTGAGAGAATGTTCCCATTAGCACTAAATCCTATTGTCTTCTCAATTGGATCACTGCAAGTACACTGGTACGGATTAATACTAGGTTTCGGTGCACTCGCGGGGTTATTTCTTGCGATCCGCGAGGGCAAACGGTTTGGTATACCACAAGAATTTTTTATGGATATGCTGCTGCTAGGTGTGCCTTCGGCCATTATTGGGGCACGGATTTACTTTGTAGCGTTTAAATGGGAGGATTATAAGGATAATTTAATAGATGTCTTTAAGATCTGGAATGGTGGCATCGCCATTTACGGTGCGTTAATTGGAGCCATTATTTGCGGGATTATTTATTTCCGCTATAAAGGCTACCCCTTCTGGCGTATCGTTGATATTTGTGCACCTGGACTACTTGCGGGTCAAATGATTGGACGCTGGGGAAACTTTGTCAACCAAGAGGCATACGGCAGCGTGGTTGAAGAGTCGTTTTTACGGGATAAGCTGCATTTGCCTGACTTCATTGTGAACCAAATGTACATAGGGGATGCTTTTCATCATCCGACCTTCTTGTATGAATCTCTTTGGAGCTTACTGGGTATCGCGCTACTAATGATTCTTCGTCGTCAGAAGTTTGTGCGAGCCGGTGAGATCTTCATGTCTTACTTTATATGGTATTCCATCGGTCGTTTCTTCATTGAAGCCATACGTACGGACAGCTTGGCCTTTAATGGAAGTGCAGGCTTGGCATCCTTTATGAACGGATTGTGGAAACCGATGGAATGGTTAGGCTTTGAGCAAGGATACTTGGACCCAAGCTATGGAAATATTCGTATTTCTCAGCTGCTTGCTTTACTGATCATCGTCGCAGCTGTACTGCTTATCATTATTCGTAGGGTCACGGGAGAGCCTAAAGCCCATTATTCTGATCCTATCGTATGTACTAAACCGATCAAAGCAGATACCATAGTGCCTGAAAGCGCAGTAAATACACCGCAGAAAGCTCGTCACGGGGCTCAACCTGAGCAAGGACAGCCTGCGGATGGAGATAAGAAGGAGCAGTAAAGCTTATGATAGAATGCGTTCTTTTTGATCTAGATGGAACGATTGTCGATACGAATGAGCTAATTATTAGTTCGTTTATGTACGCGCTGAAGGACAATGGTCTAGCTCCACTCACTAGGGAAGAGATTATTCCGCATATGGGCACAACCCTTCAGCAACAGATGAGAGTCTTCTCTGGACTTGAGGATGTAAGTGGTGCGCTTGAGAAATCCTACCGTTCTTATAATTATGAACATCACGATGAGTTAGTACGTCCCTTTCCTCAAGTGAATGAGACAATGGAAGAGCTCTTACGTCGTGGAATTAAAATGGGGATTGTGACTACAAAAATTCGTCCAACAACGATTAAATCGCTTGAGATGTTTGATCTGCTAAAGTACATGGATACGATTGTGACGGTGAACGATGTTACTGAACCAAAGCCACATCCAGAGCCTGTTCTGACAGCAGTCAATAACCTTGGCGTTGATCCTCGTAAAACACTTATGGTGGGTGACAGTACGGTTGATATTCAGTCAGCAAAAGCTGCTGGTGTATATGCGGCTGGAGTATCGTGGTCATTAAAAGGCGAAGAGACTCTCCGCAAGTATGATCCCGACTATATCATCCATAACATGAAGGATATTATAGAAATTGTGGAGCGAGGAACGAGTGAATCGTGAGAAACGTAACCCGATATCCTGTAGAAGGTCATAACTCACTTTGGTACATTTACCGTACGGTCAGCCCGTGGAAGGGTGTCCGCAACTTTATTTTTATTCAGATTGCCCGTTATTGCCCGATTCTACCGTTAAAGAACTGGATCTATCGTCGGATTCTCGGGATGAAGGTAGGCAAGCATACCTCCTTCGGTCTGATGGCGATGGTGGATGTATTTTTTCCGGAAAAAATAACGGTGGGTGAGAACTCTATTATCGGTTATAACACGACGATTCTGGCGCATGAATATTTAATCAAGGAGTATCGCCTGGGAGAAGTAGTGATTGGGGAAAATGTATTGATTGGCGCCAATACAACGATTCTTCCCGGTGTAACCATCGGTGATTGGGCAGTTGTTGCCGCAGGATCAGTAGTACACAAGAACGTGGCGGCTGGCTCTTTTGTAGGAGGCAACCCACTGCGAGAGCTACGCCCAGCTTCATCGGAAGATTCTTCGGAACAAGTGTAAAAGATGCTTCGTAAACCCTGCAGTTTCATATTGCGTTTTTTTAGCGCAGGATCTGCAGGGTTTCTTGCGTCTTGGAGAAGCATATTAAGAAAACTTTAAGATCTTCTTAAGTTTTTTATTCGGATGTAGGCGGTATAATTAACCTTAGTAATCACGTAAATCCCACGCTAGGCATTCAGCGTCAAATATCAGAATGTAAATTCAGCAAGTGCAGACTTCCTGGTATGTTCAGTTTCCACATTCCGCTTAGCGTCTCTATGAACAACCATCATAGTAGAGAAGAGGAATTTAATATGAATACTGTGAGACAGGAAAGGCTGCCCCAGCTGGATATTTTCAGAGCTCTAGCTATATTAGGTGTGCTGCATGTGCATGCCTCATCTTTTGCTGCTGGAGAGCAGGCACTGCATTCACCTTATTATTACTGGCTGAACTGGATTAACATTTTCTTTAAATTCGGTACGCCCTCATTTATTTTCCTTAGCAGCTTCGTATTGTTTTATAATTATTATGGTCGTCCTGTGACACGTAGCTTGATCATTAATTTCTACCGTCGGCGATTAAAGTATATCTTACTGCCTTATTTGCTAGCTTCTATGGGCTATTATGCACTAACTCTATATGTGAACGGACGATTGATGCAGAGCCTTGGAGATAACTTGTTAAGCTTTTCTAGAGCGTTATTCTCGGGTTCCGCATATGCGCATTTGTATTTTGTCTTTATTAGCATTCAGTTTTATTTGCTTTTTCCAGTGCTGCTTAAGCTACTGCAGAGTTCCCGCTTCTTAATGAAATGGGCGATACCGGTGGGTTTGGCGCTTCAGTGGGGTTTTATTTTTTGGAATAAGTACGAACTGCACATTGTTGAAAAAGGGAGCTTGGCGATCTCCTACCTGGCCTATTATATGATGGGTGCTTATCTCGCCATTCACTTTGAGAAGGTGAAGCTGTGGCTGATAAAGCCATGGAGTGAGCTGGCTGCCAAGCAAAAGAGATGGACTGCCTTATTAGTGAGCTTGTGGTTAATTGCAGCCTTTATCCATGTGCAGCTATGGTATGTAGCCCGCCATTTTGGGGTGTGGAAGGATTCGCTGTGGTACGAGCTGTTATGGAATGTTCATACGATGTTATCGGCATTGGTTCTGTTGTACGCTACATTTTTGCTTTATCGAAAGGCCCCTCGTGTGATCGTTGCTTTCTTGACTCGTTTAGGTGAGTTGTCATTTGCAATTTATTTGATTCATCCGCTATTGCTGGCGATATATCGCAGGTTCCGATATCATATTCCCCTCGAATCGCTAACTTATGTTTTCTTCATCTATGGAGGACTTGTAGTTGCACTGGGAGGAAGCTGGTTCATGGTGCAGTTTGCTTTTCGCCGAATTCCTAAGTCATGGATCTTCTTGGGAAGTGTTCCTCGGTCTCTAGAGTCTAGTTCCAAGGTAAAGTCAGGACATGTCTCGGAGGAGATGAGGAAGGTTAATACTTGATTAGGCATCATTTTGATGCGGAGCTTAACAGGAGGAAAGATAATGAGACAAAAAGAAAGAATTCCGCAGCTGGATATTTTTCGAGCGATTGCTATTTTTGCAGTGCTAGCTATTCATGCTACTTCGCGAACGTTGGCGGAGACACTAGGTACAAACATGTTTCATCCGTTCTTACTTATTAATAAATTCAGCCAGTTCGCTGTACCTTCATTCATATTTTTGAGTGGGTTCGTGCTGTTCTATAACTATATTGATCGTCCTCTGGGCGGAAAGACGCTGGGGAAGTTCTACAGTAGAAGGCTGCTTTATATTATCGTGCCTTATGTACTATTTTCACTGTTGTATTTTGCATTAAAAATGACGGCGGGACATACATGGAGTTTACCTCCAGGGGAGATGGCTTCTAAGCTTTGGAAGTATTTGTGGACAGGAACAGCATACACGCATTTGTATTATATTATTATCATTATTCAGTTCTATGTATTGTTTCCACTCATTCTGTGGTGTCTGCAAAAGGTTCGTCGTCTGGCGGCTTGGGCACCGCTAATCGGATTGATTCTACAATGGGGTTTTGTGCTGCTGAATAAATACATGACTAATAACGGGTATTGGCAGTTGTCCAAGGGCAGTCTGGCAATCACTTATTTCTCGTATTTCTTGCTGGGTGCGGGGATTGCAGTATACTATCCTTCTTTGAAAAAGTGGCTGGTACCTTCACGTGAAGGCTGGCGCGCCGGTAAAGGTCCGGTATGGATTACGTTGTGGTTGTTGTGGATCGTAGCTGGGGTTGTTCATGTTGAGCTATGGTTTAATAACTATACGAAGAAAACAGTCATCAATAGTTTATGGTATGAGGGATTCTCTAACCTTCATGCGCTACTCTCTTGTGTGGTGTTGCTACAAATCTCCTTCTTATTGTATGGAGCGGGCCGAAGCTTGATTACAAGACTGTTGTTATCTGCCGGAGCTTGCTCTTTCGGAATCTATTTACTGCATCCGTTACTGCTATTTTTCTATAGAAAATTACCGTTTCACGGGGGTTCTCTTGCATATACCGCAGCGATTGCTGGGGGTTGGCTCTTTGCGTTGTTAGGTTCATGGGTGGTAGTGGCCTTTGCCTTCCGATATATTAAATCGGCTTGGATCATCTTCGGCTCGGGTCCACAGAAAGCAAAAGCAGAATCCAAAAGTGCATAGTCTATTGCAAGGAAATATAAAAGCGTCGGTTTTCCCACATATGTGGGTAGCCGACGCTTTTTATTTTTTGCCTTATTCTCCAGCTTGTTCTCGCTGAAACTCTGCAATGGCTTGATACTGGCTTTCGAGACTACGGTAAACAGAAATATAGATCGGCAGCAGCTGTTTGTAGATCTTGGTATGTTCATCAATTGGAGTATGCTTATGGGTTGAACCAATCATGTCAAACACGACATCAAAGGAATCGACTCGACCTGTTGCATAAAGACCAAGTACAACCGCCCCGAGGCAGGAGCTCTCGATACTCTCCGGAATGACAACCTCCTGATCAAAGATATCAGCCATCATCTGCCGCCATACTGAGGAGCGGGCGAAGCCGCCAGTGGCAAGGATTCTGCTTGGGCGTCCGATTTGCTCTTCCATAGCAAGGAGAACCATATACATATTGAAGATTACGCCCTCTAGTACTGACCGAATCATATGCTCCTTATGGTGGTTCATAGAAAGGCCAAAGAAGGAGCCCCGAGCATCCGGATTCCACAGCGGTGCTCGTTCTCCAGTCAAGTAAGGATGGAATAAAAGTCCACCGCTTCCCGCAGGAACTTGCTCTGCAATGCGAGTCAGAACCTCGTAAGGATCAATGCCTAGTCGTTTGGCGGTTTCAACTTCAGAGGCCGCGAACTCGTCACGTACCCAGCGGAACAGCATGCCACCATTGTTGACGGGGCCTCCGATCACCCAATGTTTTGGGGTTAAGTTATAACAGAAGGTCCGTCCTTTGGGATCGGTGAGCGGGTGATCCACTACGGTACGAATTGCTCCACTCGTACCAATCGTAGCGGCCACTACACCGGGCTCAATTGCGCCTACGCCGAGGTTGGAAAGGACGCCATCACTGGCGCCAACAACAAATGGAGTTGTAGGGAGCAGCAAAAGCTCCTCTGCCAGACCAGGGAGCAGCCCTTGCATAATCTGCGTGGTGGGAACAAGCCGCGAGAGTTGATCTGTTGTAATGTGGGCAATCTCCAAAGCTTCTTTATCCCATTCTAGATTCTCCAGATTGAGCATGCCTGTGGAAGAGGCAATGGAATGATCGATGATGTATTCGCCAAACAGTCTTGCGAATATGTATTCTTTTATGGAAATGAATTTATAGGTTTGTTGGAACACTTCTGTATGTTCTTCCCGAAGCCACATTAGCTTGGTGATCGGAGACATTGGGTGTATAGGTGTACCTGTGCGTAGATACAATTCATGGCCGTTTAGCTCATCCTTCAAACGAAGTGCGCATCCGGCACTGCGATTATCAGCCCATGTGATGCAGGCAGTTAGGGCCTTACCCAGTTTATCAACTGCAATGACACTGTGCATGGCAGAACTGAAGGAGACGAAAAGGATTGCATCCGCAGATACACCGCTTTGCCGCATAACTTCAGAGATAGTATGGAAGACTGCACTCAGGATTTGTTCTGGGTCCTGCTCCGCTATTGAGGGTGAGGGCTGATGTAAGGGATATCCTACATTAGCTTGTGCAGCTATGGCTCCTTTTTCCTCGAAGAGAACTGCTTTGGTACTTGTAGTTCCAATATCAACGCCAATCATATAGGATTTAGTCACGCATTAGCCCTTCTTTCTAGTTGTAAGTAGATTTTTAGAACACTAATTACAGAATTATGAAGTACAATCATATTAGCTCATTATAGTATTGGATAAACGTGGAGGCAAAATAAAGGGATTCCCAAGTATTGGTTCGAAGTACATAAGTGTTTGATTTAGATTTTCTTTGTGAACAATTCAACCTAGGTAGACAAGCTTTAAGCATACAAGCATTAGAATGGAAGTCATAGCTTTACCTCGTTAGATTGACGAAAAAGCAGTGACCATGATACGATATTGAAAATACTTTAATTTGCTACCACTTTACCATAGTAAAGTAAATATAAACAGTATCTAATGATAACTGACGAGGTGAACAATGAAGATGTCCAAACCAAAGGGATTTGAGAAGCCGTCTGGCGTTCGGGACTATCTGCCCCGGGCCGTAACGAAATTACGCAAAATTGAGAATGATGTACTGCATTGCATGAGTCGCTGGGGTTATCAGCAAATGATGACTCCGACGCTAGAATATTACGATACAGTTGGCGTGGCTAGCTCTACGTCCGACCAAAAACTTTATAAATTGCTCAACAATCGTGGTCAGGCGCTAGTGCTTCGTTCTGAAATGACAGCTCCTGTAGCCCGTGTTGTGGCATCTTTATTAAAGGATGAGCCATTGCCATTGCGGTTGTCCTATCACGCTAATGTTTTCCGTGCCATTGAGGAAGAAGCAGGGCGGGAAGCGGAGTTTTTCCAGACAGGGGTCGAGCTGGTAGGTGACGATTCACCTGAGGCTGATGCTGAAGTAGTGGCGCTCGCAATTTCATCTTTGCAGGCTGCGGGTGTGAAATCTTTTAAAATCGCTATGGGGCATGTAGGCTTTCTGAATGGTTTATTTCAAGAGGCACTTCCACAATTGCCGGAGGCTCAGGAGGAGCTCAAAAGTCATTTGTTGGGCCGTGACTACGTCTCTTTTCGGGAGACCTTACGCCGGCTGGATCTGACGGAAGCTCAGAAGAATGAACTGGATGGACTGTTACGTTTGCGTGGAGGTAAGGAGATTTGTGGACAGGCGCTGGAGCTTAGCGATCATCCGCTTGCCCGTCATTCGATAGATCATTTATGCAAGGTGTGGGAGGTACTGGTCTCTTACGGCGTATCACAGCATGTGCTGATCGATCTGACGATGATCGGGGACTTCTCTTATTATACAGGGATGACTTTCGAAGGCTATGCAGCGGAATTAGGGTTTCCGGTATGTAGTGGAGGCAGATATGATAATCTCCTTCAGCAGTTTGGACGTCCGATCCCTTCTACAGGTTTTTCTTTAAAAACGAATCGTATTCTCGATGGTGTGGCTGGATCGAGCGAAGAGGAAGAGCTGCCTATCTTGATCCAATATGATGCTACTCGCAGAAAAGAAGGTCTGGAAGAGGCAACACGCTTACGGTCGGAAGGGCACGCAGTAGTGACTAGACTGGCAGCAGGTCCAGAAGAGCTTGAAACGGTGAAGCGTCTAGATACGGATACGATCGAAGCAGATGGTATGCGGTACGGCGAAATCTATACCTTTGTATCTTTTGTAAGTGAGCATGGCTGAGATATCGCTAGCAAGAATGAGCGGTTAAGATAAATTTTGTATGGAAATGGAAAAGGAGGCAACTTAACGATGGCACAGATTTTGAAGGTCGCTATGCCAAAAGGTCGGATTTATGAAAAGGCTGCTGAGCTGTTCCGCCAGGCAGGTCTCCCGATTCCACCGGATGGTGAGGCATCCCGCAAGCTTGTTATTCCGCTGCCTGAGGCAGGCATGGAATTTATATTAGCTAAACCAGTAGATGTACCTACATATGTAGAATATGGTGTGGCCGACATTGGAATCGTGGGCAAGGACGTATTGCTGGAGGAAGATCGTGATGTATATGAGCTGCTTGATCTTGGCATCGCTCGATGCCGGATGTCGATCATTGGATTGCCGAACTGGCAGCCGGGGATTCAGCAGCGTGTAGCGACGAAATATCCGAATGTGGCTTCAAAATATTTTCGGGAGCAGGGACAGCAGGTTGAAGTCGTGAAGCTGAATGGTTCAATTGAGCTTGCGCCGCTGATTGGTCTCGCTGATCGTATCGTGGATATGGTAGAGACGGGCCAAACGCTGCGGGATAACGGATTAATTGAAATGAAGAGCATATTCGAAATTACGAGCCGTCTTGTGGCCAATCGTGTGAGCTATCGGATGAAAAATGAAGAGATACAGCAGCTGTGTGACCGACTACAGGCGGTTATAGGGGAACCAAATTTGCGGTAGGTGACAGATGTTAAGGGGTAAAGGGAGGAACCGGCGATGAAGGTTGTATCGAGCAAGGATTTTAAGCTAGAGCGAGAAGTCGAGTATGGAACGCCAGAACAAAATCAGGCGGTAAAGGAAATTGTGACCGCGATTAAAAAAGAAGGAGACACGGCACTTCTTCGCTACACGGCGCAATTTGATCGGGTCACGCTTACGCCGAATCAGCTGAGGGTAACGCCGGAAGAGCTTCAGGCGGCGTATGGTCGAGTAGAGGAATCTTTCGTATCCGCTATTCAAGCAGCCGCAGCCAATATCCGGGCTTTTCATGCTAGACAGAAACGGAATTCGTGGATGGATTTGCAGCCCGATGGCACTATTCTGGGACAGATTATTCGTCCGCTGAAGCGGGTAGGGGTATATGTTCCTGGTGGTAAGGCAGCTTATCCTTCCTCGGTGCTGATGAACGTGATCCCTGCACAGATCGCAGGCGTGCCGGAGATCGTTATGGTAACCCCGCCATCCACCGGCGGCAAAGAAGGGATTGATCCTTACATCCTGGTTGCTGCTGCAGAAGCAGGGGTGAATGAAATCTACCGTGTGGGCGGAGCGCAGGCGGTAGCTGCTTTGGCTTTTGGGACGGAGAGCATAGCGCCGGTAGATAAGATATGTGGGCCCGGCAACATATACGTCGCGCTAGCAAAACGCGAGGTATATGGCGCCGTGGACATCGACAGTATCGCGGGACCAAGCGAGATTGTCGTGCTCGCAGATGAGACCGCTGAGCCGGCCTATGTCGCAGCGGATCTGCTCTCGCAGGCCGAGCATGACGAGATGGCCTCAGCGATTCTAGTCACGCCATCGCAGAGCTTGGCGGATAGCGTGGCTGCTGAAGTGGAGCGTCAGCTACAGGAGCTGCCGCGACAGGCGATCGCCCGTTCATCCGTAGAAAATTACGGGGCGATCATTGTTGTGGAATCTATGGAGGAGGGAATCTCCGTAGTGAATCGGTTGGCACCAGAGCATCTAGAGATTGTTGTCGAGGATCCAATGGGCCTTGTGGGCAGCATCGAGAATGCTGGGGCGATCTTCCTGGGAGCGTATAGCTCGGAGCCTGTGGGCGACTATTTTGCCGGACCGAATCATATTATCCCGACCAATGGTACGGCACGCTTCTCATCGCCAGTGGATGTGGATGATTTTATAAAGAAATCAAGTCTGATCTATTACAGTAAAGAAGCCCTCCTGCGGGATGGAAAGACCATTATAGAGCTGGCGCGTCGCGAAGGGTTAGAAGGCCACGCACGAGCCATTGAGATTCGACTCAAGAACGAAGGAAAAGGTGGAGACGGATATGGAGAACAATAATGAACAGGCCTTGCGCCAAGCAGGATTAAGCCGCAAAACAAACGAGACGGATATCAAGCTGTCTCTTAACGTAGATGGAAGTGGAGTTTCCGAGCTGGAGACGGATGTTCCTTTTCTGAATCATATGCTGGACCTATTTACGAAGCACGGCCAGTTTGACCTGTCAGTACAGGCGCGAGGAGATATCGAAATTGATGATCACCACACGGTTGAAGACATCGGGATCTGCCTAGGTCAAGCGCTGCACGAAGCACTTGGTGATAAAAAGGGAATCAAACGTTATGCGAGTGTTTTTGTACCGATGGATGAGGCGTTGGCGCAGGTTGTGATCGATATCAGCAATCGCCCACACTTTGAATATCGCGCAACGTATCCTTCACAGCAGGTGGGCAGCTTTTCGACGGAGCTTGTTCAGGAATTCTTATGGAAGTTCGCACTGGAAGCTCGGATTACGCTGCATGTGATCGTACACTACGGTTCTAACACACATCACATGATTGAGGCTGTATTCAAGGCGCTCGGACGGGCACTCGATGAAGCGACACTGATTGATCCACGTGTGAAGGGTGTGCCTTCTACGAAGGGAGTGCTGTAGCATGACTGTTGCAATCGTCGATTATGGCATGGGCAACCTGCACAGTGTGAGCAAGGCGGTAGAACGTCTCGGTTATGAGTGTGTAGTGACGGGGGAAGCCGAGCAAATTCTCGCTGCTGATAGTGTCATTCTGCCTGGTGTCGGTGCATTTGGCGATGCGATGGAGCAGCTGCGGGAAAGTGGTTTGGATCGTGTGGTCAAACAGGTAGCTGCCGGAACCCAGCCGCTGCTAGGAATCTGTCTTGGTATGCAACTACTGTTTAGCAGCAGTGAAGAGCATGGCAGCCATGAGGGACTTGATATTCTCTCAGGCTCGGTGGTGCGTTTCGCTCCTAGAGATGGCTATAAGGTACCGCATATGGGTTGGAACAAGCTGAGCTTTAGGCAGCCGCAAAGTCCGCTTTTTGCAGATCTTGATGAGGGTCATGTGTACTTTGTGCACTCTTATCATGCGCTTGTAGCGAATGAGAGTGATCTCCTGGCTGTCACCGATTATGGTTACCCAGTCACAGCTATTGTGGGGCAAGATAATGTATTCGGCATGCAGTTCCATCCTGAAAAAAGCGGGGAGCTGGGAATCAAGCTGCTGGGCAATTTTTTGAAATTAAAGGGAGAGCGGGCTTAAGCCGCGCTATAAATATAATGTAACGAAAGTGGGGAGCGCCAAATGTCTTCTTTTATTGTATATCCGGCGATTGATATCCGGGATGGAAAATGTGTCAGGCTGCAGCAGGGGGATTACAGTCAGGAAACGATATACAATGATAGCCCACTGGAGGTGGCAAAATCATGGGAAGAGCAAGGCGGAAAGTTCATTCATTTGGTGGACTTAGATGGCGCGAAAGCAGGTTATCCTGTGAATGATGCGATTATCGGCGCTATTGCTGCTAATGCTAATGTGCCTGTTCAGGTGGGCGGTGGCCTTCGTAATCTTGCGGACGTGGAAAAATTGCTTGGGCTTGGTGTTAGTCGGGTTATTATCGGAACTGCTGCGATTAACGATCATGCTTTTACCGAAGCGGTATTGGCTAAATACGGTGATAAAGTAGCTATCGGCATTGATGCGCGCAACGGTTATGTTGCGACACATGGCTGGTTGAACACCTCTGAAGTACGTGCTGAGGATCTGGCTAAGGAATTGGCTGCAAAAGGAGCTGAGACGTTCATTTACACCGACATCTCCCGCGACGGGATGATGCAGGGTCCGAACGTGGAGGGCATTGTGTCCATGGCGAAGGTCAGCGGTAAAACGGTGATCGCCTCCGGCGGAGTCACCAGTCTTGATGATCTGTTACGTCTGAACGTACACAGCGGCAGCGGTGTGGGCGGAGCTATTGTTGGCAAGGCGTTGTACACGGGCAATATTGATCTTTCCAAAGCTTTGCAGGCGCTTGGGCAGAAGTAGTGCTGAGTATGTGCGTTAGTTGACGAACCTGACTAATTAACTCGTTCACACTCTGCGAAAAATCTTATTTAGGGGTGCTGGTTGCATTTTGTGCAATAGAAAGCTGCTTAAAGAAGCTGAATGCTTATCTGATTGCACTTTGTACAATCTAAACAGTACAAAGCTCTTATTTTTGTGGATTTCTCAGGAATCTATTGCACGAAATGCAACAGACGGCACAATTAGATTGTTTGAGGTCGATTCTATTGTACAGAATGCAATAGAACGTTGAACTAGGCTAATAAGCCACTAAGCTATTGAGCGACTAAGGTGGTTTCAGCTAAAGCCTGATTTGGAATCTGCTGCAATAAGTTAATTAGGCGCCGGGTTTGACATTATTCCTCTGATAGATGATATAAGTGTACTTCACACAACTATTATTCCAATTATGAGCGTGTTTGCTAATTTAATTGTATTTCGTGCAGCTATAAATGAGAGTTGAGCTTATATTAAGTTCATTCCCAGATTTAATTGTACGAAATGCAGTTAAATGCCTAGTTTGCTGGATGGACGGTGAAATAATTGCACATTGTGCAATTAAATGAACCGATTATATCATGAGCGTAAGCCCACAGGCCGCCTATATGAATGTGGTCTTGCGGTTGTCGCGAGCCCGTCGTCCTGCTAGGAGCAAGAATCGTGGGAACATAGTGATTATAGAGTGAGTGTTGAAGTTGGTCTCAATAATCCAGGTGTCCAGAGGGCCGGGGCCCTTGGGGTCCCCTTGGCTAAGGGGGATCAAAATGTTTTAGGGAAACACATGGAAAGGGGGATTAATAATGTTAGCAAAACGTATCATCCCCTGTCTTGACGTTAAGGACGGACGGGTAGTCAAAGGCGTTAACTTTGTGAATCTGCGTGATGCCGGAGATCCGGTTGAGCTGGCGGCGCTGTATGACCGTGAGGGTGCAGATGAGCTTGTGTTTCTCGATATATCGGCTTCCGTAGAAGGCCGGGCGACCATGATTGAGGTTGTGCGGCAGACCGCAGGTGAAATCGCCATTCCTTTTACAGTGGGTGGCGGGATCTCTACACCTGATGATATGAAGCGGATTCTTCGTGCAGGTGCAGACAAAATCGGCATTAATACGGCTGCTATCACTAATCCACAGTTAATTTTGGAAGGTGCACGCCGTTTTGGCTCTCAATGTATTGTGGTAGCAATAGATGCTAAATATAACGAGGCATTTGGTGAATGGGAAGTGTATACGCATGGTGGTCGCAAGCCCACTGGCATCCGTGCTCTGACCTGGGCCAAGGAAGCTGAAAAGCTGGGTGCAGGCGAGATTTTGCTCACAAGTATGGATGCAGATGGGACGAAAGATGGCTTCGACCTGAAGCTGACTTCAGCAGTAAGCGATTTACTTAGTATTCCTGTGATTGCTTCTGGCGGCGCTGGGAAGAAGGAGCATTTTTACGATGTATTTACGGAAGGGAAAGCCGATGCGGGACTGGCGGCGACCATTTTTCACTATAAAGAGATTGCCATTAACGACTTAAAGGCTGACTTGAAGCAAAAAGGGGTAGAGATCAGATGAGCGAAACAGAAAAGAATACATCCATTAGCCAAAAAGAAGCGCTGGCCGGCATTCGCTGGAATGAAGCGGGGTTGGTGCCTACCGTTGTGCAGGATGCTAACACACTAGAAGTTTTGATGGTTGCTTATATGAATTCGGAATCGTTGCAGCTCTCGTTGGAAAGTGGCCAGACCTGGTTCTGGAGCCGCTCACGCAGCGAGCTTTGGCACAAAGGTGGAACCTCAGGCAATACACAAGCGATTACTTCCATAGCCTATGATTGCGATAGTGATACACTGCTCGTGAAGGTTGTCCCTGAAGGACCAGCTTGCCATACTGGAGCTACATCATGCTTTTTCCGTGACATTCCTTTGAATAACCAAGCCGAGGAAGCTCAGAAATCGGTAGCTACTAGCCTTACGGATGGTGAGCGTTTTGCTGTTCTTGGTGAGCTGGAGCGCGTGATTGCTGAGCGGGAAGTAGAGCGTCCGGAAGGCGCGTATACAACTTATTTGTTCGATAAAGGTGTCGATAAGATCCTTAAGAAGGTAGGCGAAGAAGCCTCTGAAACGATTATTGCCGCCAAAAATAAAGATAATGCCGAGCTGCGTCTTGAAGTTAGTGATCTGATCTACCACTTACTAGTACTGCTACAAGAGCGCAAGCTTCCGCTGGATGAAATCATGGAAGAGTTGAGTACCCGCCACGAGCGCCCACGCCGGGACCAGTACTAGGGAGGGAACTGACGGATGCATATCGATTACCACACGCATCATGAGCGCTGCGGTCATGCCGTGGGCAAGCTTGAGGAGTATGTGCAGCGTGGGATACAGCTTGGTCTTCAGCAGCTAGGGTTATCCGACCACTTGCCGCTCATCCATGTTGATCCCGCTAGCTATTACCCTGAAATGGCCATGCCAATGGCTGAACTGCCTCGTTATGTGGAGGAATGCCTGACGCTGAAGGAACGCTACCGCGGAGTCATAGATCTGCGGGTAGGGCTGGAAGCAGATTATATTGAAGGTTACGAGGATCAAATTAGTGAGATTTTAACTACTTACCCATGGGATTATCTGATAGGCTCTGTGCATTTTCTCGGGGAGTGGGATATCACAGATTATCGACAGGTTGATGGCTGGGAAGGCAAGGATGAACTAGAGGTATATCGCCTTTATTATGATGCTGTAAAGAAGTCGGCGTTATCAGGATTATATGATATTATAGGACATATGGATGTTATTAAACGGTTCGGCTATGGTCCTCAGACACCAGAAGGTAAAGCAGAGGTGAGAACGCTGGAGCTGGAAACCTTAAAGGTTATAGCGGATAGCGGAATCGCCATGGAGCTGAATGCTTCAGGACTTACCAAGCCATGTGCTGAGATGTTCCCGGCGGAACATCTGCTACAGGAGGCTTTTAAGCTCAGTATACCGCTTACGCTCGGCTCGGATGCACATGACCCTGCCAAGCTTGGCGACGGCCTGCAAGAGGCACGTAGCATGCTTTGGCACACAGGCTTCCGTGAGCTGGCTGTATTTGAGGGACGCCGTCGTACCACTGTTCCGTTCAAACTATAATTTATAATCCGCAGGAGGGTATTATGCATCATCAACAATTACGTATTTTTTCCGGTTCGTCGAATCCAAAGCTGGCGGCAGATATTGCAGAGCGACTTGGTGTTGAATTGGGGCAGATTAAGCTGACCCGTTTCATGAGCGGCGAGATTTACGTGCATTACGAAGAGAGCATCCGGAACTGCGACGTATTTTTGGTGCAATCCCTATCCCATCCCATTAATGAGATGTTCGTAGAACTGCTCGTGATGATAGATGCTGCTAAACGGGCATCCGCACGTACAGTTAACATTATTGTGCCGTATTATGGATACGCTCGACAGGAACGTAAGTCTGCACCTCGTGAACCGATCTCGGCTAAGATGGTAGCTGATGTACTTACGACCGCGGGCGCAACCCGTGTAATTACTATCGATTTGCATGCAGCGGCAATTCAAGGCTTTTTCAACATTCCGGTCGATCATTTGACTGCTCTCGATTTGATCAGCAGCCATTTGAAGGCCAAGGCTATGTCTGATTTGGTCATTGTTTCTCCGGATGCGGGACGTGCATCTATGGCTGAGAAGCTCGCAAATAAGCTGGATTCACCTTTTGCCATTATGATCAAGAAGCGTCCAGCCCATAATGAATCTGTAATCACTCATGTCATTGGTGATGTCGAGGGACGTACACCGATCATTATCGAGGACCTTATTGATACAGGGACTACCATCGTGAATGTGGTTGAGGGTCTGAAAGAGAGAGGTGCGAAGGACAGTATCGTCTGTGCAACGCATGGATTGTTCTCAGGACCTGCGCTGCAGCGGCTTGACCATCCCTCTGTTCAGGAAGTGGTCATTACGGACTCTATTGCACTGCCAGATGATCATTCAAGTCGGTTTACGGTCTTATCGGTGGCACCGATGCTTGCACAAGCTACACGTATTATTCTTGAGGGCGGTTCGATCGATAAGCTTTTCAGAGACGCGGGAATTTAATTCCCCGTCTTTTTTATTTTTATGTGAAAAAGTTGCTGTTTGTGGAGTGGTAGAGTCTTTCTCAACTTGAGAATCTCGCGGTCACATGTGGTATACTGTGTGAAGATAGCCGCACCCATAAAGGGAACGGAATAGCGATTAAGTTTGGAGCTCCGGTATACCCCATTGGGCGCCGTCCTCCTATTTTTTCGTTAGTATAAAAGGAAGCTTCTTATAAGGGGGTGCCTTGCTTCCATGATGGAGAGAACTTCAGAGTATGAGGAGAATGGTAATGTTATTCCTGTCACTCTGAATGCCAATTTTTTCTTTGAAAGAGCCGTTCGGTCCTTGGATCGCTTTCAATATGATAAGGCATTAAAGAATTTTCGCAAAGCTGTAGAGTACGAACCGGAGAACCCGGTAAATCATTGTAACGTAGCAGGCGTATTATCAGAGATGGGTAATTATGAGGCGTCTAACGACATTTTGACCCATGTGCTGGAGAATATCGATCCTGGAATGACGGAATGTTATTTCTATATGGCTAACAACTTCGCCAATATGGAAAGCTATGAGGAGGCAGAACGCTCACTCGTTACTTATCTCGAAGAAGATGTGAACGGTGAATTTCTGGCCGAATCGGAAGAGTTGATGGAACTTCTGCAATATGAGCTCGATCGTCCTGCACCACTTATCCGGATTAGAAGCCGGGAAGGGGTAATAGAGCATGAGCGGGCCCGAGCGCTGTTGGAGGAAGGCAAGTTTACACAAGCCGTAACTTTGCTTGAAGAGATTGTGAGCAATACGCCAGACTTCTTGGCGGCGCATAACAACCTAGCCCTTGCGTATTTCTATATGGGTCGTTTTACCAAAGCCAAAGAATGCATTATGCGGGTGCTTGAACAGGACTCTGGGAATTTGCACGCACTTTGTAACTTGGCGATCTTTTTGCAGTATGAAGGTGACCGCGGGCAACTGGCTGGATTATTACGTCTGCTAGAGACGACTATTCCTTTTCACCAGGAGCATTTATTCAAGATGGCCACTACGATGGGGATTCTGGGACGGCATAGAACCGCCTATGGTCATTTTCGGCGCCTGCTGAAAGATGAGGAAGTCGGCGGTGACGCCAGTTTGTACCATTACTGTGCGGCAGCAGCAAGTAATAGTGGTCTCTATGCAGAGGCTCAGCGTTGCTGGCAAAAAGCTGCTAAGCTGGATCCGGAATCGGCTGTGCCGAGATTTTTTCTGGCCCAACTGCAGCAAGCACAGGGGGAAGGCAAGGCGTTGTCTCCAATCAGTTACAACTATCAGCTCCCCTTTCAAGAGCAGCTGAAGCTGTGGAAAGACAACAAAGGCAGCTTTGCTGAAGAGGTGCGGAACAATCCGCTGCTTCGATCTTCCTTCTTCTGGGCACTTCGCTACGGTGATGCCAATACGAAGCTTCAGGTTACGGAAGCTCTGCGCTGGATTGAAGATGAAGAAATGTCCGAGATTCTACAAGGACTTCTGAAGCAACAGCCATTGCAGGAAGAAAAGCTGCAGGAAGCTGCGCTTCTGAGCCTACAGCGACTGATTGGTAGTGTTCCGGAGGAAAATGTACTTCAGGAAGCCAAAGAAACTTCTAATGCGCGTCTGAAGGGATTGCCAGAATGGAGAGAAGATTGGCAAAAAGTCATCGACCAGACGGTAAGTATGATGGACCGGAGATTTGATGCCGTCCAGAAAAAAGATGCTGAATTACTTTGGAAGCAATTCGTGAGTAGCATATATCCAGATGTTCCTTTTATCCGTCAAACGGAAGGCTGGTGTGCTGCCTTAGAATATCTGATCGCAAAAATGCATAACCTTCCAGTCACCTACCGCGAGGTAGCTCAGCGTTATGACGTATCCGTGTCGATGGTCAGTCGTTATGCTCGGCGTATCGATGATGAATGTAGTTTTCAGGGAAGTGTGAGCGACAGTCTTCCCCCGTTTACTGAAAATATCTAAATTCTTGATGCATAAACCCTATTGTGAGGAGGCCACTGTTATGTACAAAACGATTGTAATCGGAACAGGCCCGGCCGGGCTTACTGCTGCTATTTATTTGGCACGTGCCAACCTTAACCCACTTGTAATTGAAGGGATGCAGCCAGGTGGACAACTGACAACGACAACGGAAGTGGAGAA
>Ga0153923_100221_pt1 | contig 22958 bp, 19 predicted proteins | sample TSNJ007MetaG_FD_104682 | JGI IMG/M metagenome (GOLD analysis project Ga0153923, IMG submission 104682) | Attine ant fungus gardens microbial communities from New Jersey, USA - TSNJ007 MetaG | ecosystem: Host-associated > Fungi > Mycelium > Unclassified | place: USA: New Jersey, Brendon T. Byrne...
ATGGAAGCTGAACAGTACACGTCGGACGCAGGTAAACGGCTCGGCAGGACGCTTTTTCGTCGATGCTGACGCCAATCCACCCGGCACACCCGCCAACGCGATAGTCGGGATTCTGTAGGAGCAGTCTGTAAGACAAACGCTCAATTCATACGCCCGTTTGATTTGGGTACGTCACCTTCACGGAATTTCCAACAATTGTCAATCGCCCAAAATACGGGTTGAAATGCGACTTTGCGGTCATTTCCGTTGCACACAGATCCGCAACACGCAGCTGCATGCAAAGCCATTCATAGAATCAATAGTTAGAAAAGTCGCCCTAATTCCCGGCGAGCCTTGTTTAACAGGCTACGCAGGCGGAATCCCGGCGAAAAATATGAACGCTTTTGGCGAATGCCCAGCGCAAGATCAGCCCACAGCGAATTACCGGCCTGCCTGGCCAACCCGCCCGATGATGTTGTCGGGCTTTTAATTGCTTGCGAAATGCCCGCTGCAGGAGCTGCCGCAGGCTGCGATCTTTTAATCTTAAAAAACAAGATCAAAAGATCGCAGCCTGCGGCAGCTCCTACAGTGGAATTTGTAATTCAGGCGAGGGCTTTGAGAGTGGCGTCGATGTGCTGCAAGACTTCAGTTTCGCCCTTCTCGCCCCAGTACAAGGCGATCATCTGCTTGTCGGCCTCGACCTTGAACACGTTGCCCGGCAACTTTTCGAAATAATCGAGCAGCAAGCGGTCCTCGCAGACTTCCTGCCATTGATTGACCCACAGGCCCGGCGATTTTTGCCAGTAGGCCCAGCAAGCCGGCTGACTGCCACGCCGTGGCCGATGATATTGCGCGCACGGGCTGGGCGGTTCCTGAGACAGCCAGTGCGGCCACTCCTGAGGTGCCAGCTGCATGGCCAGCCCGATGCGTCGCGCCTCCATGCGCAAGGCCATACGGCCGCTCTGCACGCGCGACGGGCGCAACCATGCCAGTGGACTCAAAACCACCAGCAGGATTGACACCACCAACCAGACCGTCATATCTCTACTCCCGACTTAAGGTGAACGCATTGTGTCACTTTGGAACCAATGCGCTTGAAACCAGCCATACTTAACAATATTGAACCGTCACGAGGAGCACCTCATGCCCTACAACCATATCCTGGTCGCCGTAGACCTGACCGAAGAGTGCGACCCTGTGATCCACCGCGCCCGAGAGCTGTCGGTGAGCAATGGCGCCAAGCTGTCGCTGGTGCATATCGTCGAACCGATGGCCATGGCATTCGGCGGCGATGTGCCGATGGATCTGTCACAACTGCAACAGCAGCAGTTCGATCAGGCCAAGGAGCGCCTTGAGCGCTTGAAAGCCAAATACGCCGAACTCGAGGGCGCCAATTGCCACCTGACCTATGGTCAGCCACGTCAGGAAATCCATCATTTCGCCAAGGAAAACCAGTGCGACCTGATCGTGGTCGGCAGCCACGGCCGCCACGGTCTGGCGCTGCTGCTCGGGTCCACGGCCAACGACGTACTGCACGGCGCACCTTGCGACGTGCTGGCGGTGCACCTGATCAAACGCTGAAACACAAAACCCTGTGGGAGCGAGCTTGCTCGCGAAGGCGTCGGCACATTCAACATTGATGCTATCTGACATACCGCTTTCGCGAGCAAGCTCGCTCCCACATTGGAATCTTCACCTATATCCGCATATGAAAAGCCCGGCGCTCATCACTGAGCGCCGGGCTTTTTTGTTACCGGATCAATCAGGCATCCAGCTCGGCCCAACGCTCCACCAGTGCATCCAGCTCAGCCTGCAACTGCTCCAGCGAAGCAATCACCTTGGCAGTTTCTGCCGGCGGACGCTGATAGAAACCGGCTTCAGCCATCTCCGCCTCGACCGCAGCAATCTGCTGTTCCTTGGCATCGATGTCGCCCGGCAACGCTTCCAGTTCGCGCTGCAGTTTGTAGCTCAGCTTCTTCTTGGCTGCCGGCGCGGCAGCGGCAGGTGCGGCAGCCACGGCAGGTTCAGCGGTGACCACCGCCGAATTCAGGTCAGCCTTGCCCGACTTGCTCTCGGTCACGCCCAGCAGGCGCGGCGAGCCGCCCTGACGGATCCAGTCCTGATAGCCGCCGACGTATTCACGGACCTTGCCTTCACCTTCGAAGACCAGGGTGCTGGTGACCACGTTGTCGAGGAACGCCCGGTCGTGACTGACCATCAGCACAGTGCCGTTGAAGGTCAGCAGCACTTCTTCGAGCAGCTCGAGGGTTTCCACGTCGAGGTCGTTGGTCGGTTCGTCGAGTACCAGCAGGTTCGCCGGTTTGCTGAACAGTTTGGCCAGCAGCAAGCGCGCGCGCTCGCCACCGGACAGCGCCTTGACCGGCGTGCGCGCACGCTGCGGGCTGAACAGGAAGTCGCCGAGGTAGCTCAGGACGTGGCGGCTCTGGCCGTCGATATCGATGAAGTCGCGACCTTCGGCGACGTTGTCGATCACGGTCTTCTCCAGATCCAGCTGATGGCGCAACTGGTCGAAGTAGGCCACGTCGATCCGGGTGCCCTCTTCCACCTTGCCGCTGGTCGGCTGCAGACCGTTGAGCATCAGTTTCAGCAGGGTGGTCTTGCCGGTACCGTTGGCGCCGAGCAGGCCGATACGGTCACCGCGCTGCAGGACCATCGAGAAGTCCTTGATCAGGAACGGACCGTCCGGGTGATGGAAGCTGACATTTTCCAACACCATCACTTGCTTGCCGGACTTGTCGGCGGTTTCCAGCTGGATATTTGCCTTGCCGGTACGCTCGCGACGCTCGCTGCGCTCGACACGCAGGGCTTTCAAGGCACGCACGCGACCTTCGTTACGGGTCCGGCGGGCCTTGATGCCCTGACGGATCCACACTTCTTCCTGGGCCAGACGCTTGTCGAACAGCGCGTTGGCGGTTTCTTCAGCGGCCAGCGCGGCTTCTTTGTGCACCAGGAAGCTGGCGTAGTCGCCGTTCCAGTCGATCAGGCCGCCGCGATCCAGTTCGAGGATGCGCGTGGCGAGGTTCTGCAGGAAAGAACGGTCGTGCGTGATGAACAGCACGGCGCCCTGGAAATCCTTCAGGGCTTCTTCGAGCCAGGCAATCGCACCGATGTCCAGGTGGTTGGTCGGTTCGTCGAGCAGCAGCAGATCCGGTTCGGATACCAGCGCCTGCGCCAGCAGCACGCGACGACGCCAGCCGCCGGACAACTCGGCGAGGGTCTTGTCGGCCGGCAGTTGCAGACGGCTCAGAGTGCTGTCGACCAGGGTCTGCAAGCGCCAGCCGTCACGGGCTTCAAGGTCGTGCTGAACGTGCATCAGCTTGTCCAGATCGGCGTCGGTGACGATGTTCTGGCTCAGGTGATGGTATTCGGCGAGCAAGGCGCCAACGCCATCGAGGCCTTCGGCAACCACGTCGAATACGGTCCGCCCGTCGGCCACCGGCAATTCTTGCGGCAATTCGCCGATTTTCAGACCGGGGGCACGCCACACCGAGCCGTCATCGGGCTTCTGGTCGCCCTTGACCAGCTTCATCATGCTGGATTTGCCAGTGCCGTTGCGGCCGATGATGCACACCCGCTCACCACGGGCGATCTGCCAGGACACCTTGTCCAACAACGGCATCGCGCCGAATGCAAGGGACACATCGCTGAATTTGAGCAGGGTCATGAGCTTCTCCAAAAACCGGGCGCGCATTCTACCTGATTCAGGCCCTCAGCAGGCCGGCAATTTGTCTGCCGAAGCACTCTGCACAACATTTGTTGCGAACTTGTGCTGCGAGACCGGCAAAGCTTTCGCCCGTTGCTGGCAAAAGGCTAAGCTACAGACAATTCAGTGCTGGCCACGGCCGGTGCTTGTCATGATTTCTCTGCCCGGATGTCTCATGCGCAGTCGCCTTTTCAGTGTCTTGTCCTGTTTGCTACTTACCGCCGCTGCCGCTCAATCCGCCCAGGCGGTGGACCTTTCCACCCAACGCCAGTATTACGATGAAGCCAAGCGCGCGCTGGCCAAGGGCGATACCGGCCCGTACTTTCGTTACAGCCAGGCGCTTGCCGATTATCCGCTGGAACCGTACCTGGCTTACGACGAACTGACCGCGCGCCTGAAGACCGCGAGCAACGAGGAAATCGAGAAATTCCTCGCCGAGCACGGCGACCTGCCCCAGGCCAACTGGATGAAACTGCGCTGGTTGCGCTGGCTCGCCGACCGTGGCGACTGGGCGACCTTCACCAAATATTACGACCCGAAACTCAACTTCACCGAACTGGACTGCCTCAATGCGCAGTTCCAGATCAGTAGCGGCCACAAGGCCGAGGGCTATGCCAACGCCGACAAACTGTGGCTGACCGGCAAATCGCAGCCGGCCGCCTGTGACGGGCTGTTCGGGATCTGGGCCGCCGACGGCCAGTTGACCGAACAGAAACGCTGGGAACGCACCAAACTCGCCGCCCAGGCGCGCAACTATCCATTGGCCAACAGCCTGGTCAACGGTCTGACCACCCTCGCCCCGCGCGGTCGTCTGCTGGTGGATGTGGCGCAGAAACCCGAGCTGCTCAATCAGCCATCGCGCTTCACCCCGGCCGACGAGCCGATGTCCGACGTGGTCAGCCTCGGCCTGCGCCGCCTCGCCCGACAGGACCCGGACAAGGCCATGGCCCTGCTCGACGGGTACGCCAGCAGCATGCATTTCTCCCGTGACGAGAAAGTCGCGATTGCCCGGGAAATCGGCCTCACCCTGGCCCGGCGTTTCGACAGCCGCGCGCTGGACGTGATGACCAAATACGATCCGGAACTGCGTGACAACACCGTGTCCGAATGGCGCCTGCGTCTGCTGCTGCGCCTGGCACGCTGGGACGATGCCTATCAGCTGACTCGTCGCCTGCCACAGGATCTGGCGACCACCAACCGCTGGCGCTACTGGCAGGCCCGCAGCCTGGAACTGGCGCAACCGCAGAACCCGGAAGCGCAAAGCCTGTACAAGAACCTGGCGAAGGAACGCGATTTCTACGGTTTCCTCGCCGCCGACCGCTCGCAACTACCCTACTCGCTGATGAACAAGCCGCTGGTGCTTAGCCAGGCGACCATCAACAAGGTGCGTAACACTCCCGGCGTGCGGCGTGCGCTGGAATTTCATGCGCGCGGGCAGATCGTCGACGGTCGCCGCGAGTGGTATCACGTCAGCCGTCATTTCAATCGGGACGAAATGGTCGCCCAGGCCAAACTGGCCTACGACCTGAAATGGTATTTCCCGGCGATCCGCACCATCAGTCAGGCGCAATACTGGGACGATCTGGATATCCGCTTCCCGATGGCCCACCGCGACACTCTGGTGCGTGAGGCCAAGGTTCGTGGCCTGCATTCGAGCTGGGTGTTTGCCATCACCCGTCAGGAAAGTGCGTTCATGGACGACGCCCGCTCCGGGGTCGGTGCCAGCGGCCTGATGCAATTGATGCCCGGCACCGCCAAGGAAACCGCACGCAAGTTCAGCATTCCGCTGGCCTCGCCGCAGCAAGTGCTCGATCCGGACAAGAACATCCAGCTCGGCGCCGCCTACCTGAGCCAGGTGCACAGCCAGTTCAACGGCAACCGCGTGCTCGCGTCCGCCGCCTACAACGCCGGCCCCGGCCGTGTGCGCCAGTGGCTGCGCGGTGCCGATCACCTGAGCTTCGATGTCTGGGTGGAAAGCATCCCGTTCGACGAAACCCGCCAGTACGTGCAGAACGTGCTGTCGTACTCGGTGATCTACGGCCAGAAGCTCAACTCGCCGCAGCCGCTGGTGGATTGGCATGAGCGGTATTTCGACGACCAATGACAGGTGCTGATTGCCTGATATGAAAAATGCCCGCATCAATCGATGCGGGCATTTTTTTGTCTTCAGCAAAGGCCTGAGGCAGTTCTACACCGCCACCGCATGCCCATCATTGAACTGCAGCGCCGCCAGCCGCGCATACAGCGGATTGCTTACGATCAGCTCCTGATGCGTACCGATGGCCACCAGACTGCCCTGATCCATCACCGCGATCCGGTCGGCGTTTTTCACCGTGGCCAAGCGATGCGCGATCACCAGTGTGGTGCGGTTTTGCATCAGGCTTGGCAGCGCTTCCTGAATCAAGTGCTCGCTCTGGGCATCGAGGGCACTGGTGGCTTCGTCCAGCAGCAGAATCGGCGCATCCACCAGCAAAGCGCGAGCGATCGCCAGGCGTTGACGCTGGCCGCCGGAAAGTCCGAGGCCGGCGTCCCCCAAGTGGGTCTGATAGCCGTTGGGCATCTTCTCGATGAAGTCATGGGCGTGGGCAATTCTTGCCGCGTCCTTGACCTGTTCCAGTGTCGCGCCCGCGTTGCCGTAACGAATATTCTCTTCGACGCTGCCGAAAAACAGTGCAGGCGATTGCGAGACCAGGGCGAAATTGCGCCGCAGGTCCAGCGGGTCGAGGCTGGTCAGCGGCACACCGTCGATCAGGATCCGCCCTTCAATCGGGTCGTAGAAGCGCAACAGCAAGTCATACACCGTGGATTTACCGGCCCCGGATGGCCCGACAAGGGCCAGGGTCTCGCCAGCCCTGATGGTCAGGCTCAGGCCGTTGACGGCGTAGCTGTTTGGACGCGACGGATAGGAAAAACGTACATTCTGCAACTGCAGTTCGCCCTTGATCCGCTCAGGCAACGTCACCAGCCCGAGGGTCGGCGGCTGGATGATGTTCTGCGAACTGAGGAGTTCGGCGATGCGTTCAGCGGCACCCGCAGCACGCTGCAACTCGCCGATGACTTCGCTCAACGTGCCGATCGCACTGCCGACAATCAGGCTGTAGAAGACGAAAGCCGCCAGTTCACCACCGGTGATGCGTCCGGCAATCACGTCCATGCCGCCGACCCACAACATCACCGCCACTGCGCCGAGCACCAGCACGATCACCACGGTGATCATCCACGAGCGTTGAAAAATGCGCTTGCGTGCAGTGTCGAACGCGTCCTCGACCGTCGTGGCGAAACGTCGCTCGTCCTGCACCTGATGGTTGTACGCCTGCACGGTCTTGATCTGGCCAAGCGTTTCGGAAACATAGCTGCCGATATCGGCGACCCGATCCTGACTCAACCGCGACAGATTGCGCACGCGCCGACCGAAAATCAGAATCGGCGCGACCACGAACGGCAAGGCAATCACCACGATGCTGGTGAGTTTCGGGTTGGTGATAAACAGCAGAACCACCCCGCCGATCACCATCAACAGGTTGCGCAAAAACATCGACAGTGAAGAGCCGATCACCGATTGCAGCAACGTGGTGTCGGCGGTCAACCGTGACTGGATCTCCGAACTGCGGTTGTTCTCGTAAAACCCGGGGTGCAGATAGACCAGATGGTTGAACACTTCGCGCCGGATATCCGCCACACAACGCTCGCCGATCCACGACACCCAGTAAAAACGCGCGAACGTGCCGACTGCCAGGCCCAGCACCATCAGCATGAAGATGCCGATGCTCTGGTTCAGTTGGTGCGGCGATTGAGTCATGAAGCCCCGATCGACCAGCAATTTGATCCCCTGCCCCATCGACAAAGTGACGGCCGCGGTGACGATCAACGCCAGCAGCGCAGCAGCAACTTGCCAGCGATAAGGCGCCAGAAATCGGCTGGTCAGACTCAGCGCTCGACGGTGCCGGGAAGAAAGCTTCGAGATCATTCAGGTACACATCCGTGTTGATGAAAGGGCTAGCCTAAACCTTCTATGGGGCGGAACTCTGTAAATCACAATGAGTCAGGTTAAATATGCCCCCAAAGACTAGGCCATAGTTGCTATTGGTCTAATGTCCCGGTTGAGACGAGCGGTCATTTCTGTTGGACTGGAGATGCCGCTTTTGACAGACCCAAGGGTGTTGTCACAGCCTGGTCACGTGGCGGTTTTAATCTACGTGCACAACCTGATGAGGAGACAGGCCATGTCCTTGCAACACAGCAGCGAAGACAAGATTCAAGTGATCCGCACCAAGCCCGGCCAACCTCTGGGTTGCTCGATTATTGATAAGGATGGGCGTGAAGTACCGATCACTGAAGACATGATCCAGGACGCATGCCGCGAACTGGACAAGCGATTGGTCAAGCCTGCCGAACAAAAGTGATATAGCCACCGTCTTCCTGACCCGGCCCCTTTTTGGCCGGGTTTTTTCTGCCTGCCGTTCTGCTTTCTGTAGGAGTTGCCGCAGGCTGCGATCTTTTGATCTTGCCTTTAAAAACAACATCAAAAGATCGCAGCCTGCGGCAGCTCCTACAGGGTCAGGGCAAACACTGTGGGAGCGAGCCTGCTCGCGAAAGGGCCAATCTGTTATTAGACAGCTACCGCCCCCAGCGCCGCCACGATCTGCTGCAACTTAGGCGAATCCCCGTCGATCCGCACCTTCAGCCCCTCGATCTCGCGCCGCACCGGATACTGCTTGCGCAGTACATCAAACGCCGCACGCTGTTCAGCGACACTACCTACAAGACTGCGGCGAAAATCCGCATCATCGCGGCGCGGGTCGTACACCCCGCGGCACAACATCGCCAGCGCCCAGGCCGGGTCGCTGTCGGCGTGCAGGGTCACTTCTGACAGCCACGGTGCCGGCAGTAGTTCACTGAGCTGGATGCTCGGCGGCTGACCGATAAATTCGCAATAGGCCTGATAAATCTGCGCCGTCCCGCGTTGCTTGCCATCGAGGCTGTAGCCGGCAATGTGTGGTGTGGCCAGCACGCAGAGTTCGGCAAGGGCAACATCGACCTCAGGCTCGGCTTCCCAAACATCGAGCACCGCTTGCAGGTCTTCGCGCTCCAGCAGCACTTCGCGCAACGCGGCGTTATCCACCACCGGACCACGGGCAGCGTTGATCAGCCAGGTGCCGGGTTTGAGCTGCCGCAAACGCTGCTCATCGAACAGATGCCAGGTCGCGCCTTCGCCGGTGCGCGTCAGCGGTGTGTGCAGGCTGATCACGTCGCACTGCTCGATGATCTGCTCGAGGCTGACGTAATCGCCGCCCTCGGCTGCCTGACGCGGCGGATCGCAGACTTTGACATTCCAGCCCAGGCCCTTGAGGACCTTGATCAACCGCCCGCCGACTTCACCGGCACCGATGACGCCGTACGTACGTTGCGGCAAATCAACGCCTTCGATTTCCGCCAGAGTCATCAGGCTACCAAGCACGTAATCGACCACGCCCCGCGCATTGCACCCGGGGGCGCTGGACCAGGTGATGCCGGCCTCATTGAAATAATCGAGATTGAGGTGATCGGTTCCGATGGTGCAAGTGCCGACGAAACGCACCGTGCTGCCTTCGAGCAACGCGCGATTGACGTTGGTCACCGAGCGCACCAGCAAAACATCGGCCTGCTCGACCGTCGCACGGTCGATGGAACGGCCCGGCACCCGGCGGATCTCGCCGAAACCGGCAAAAAAGGCATCGAGCAGCGGGATATTTTCGTCGGCAACAATCAGCATGGCGGGCTCCTTGAGGGGATCGGCAGTTTAGGTGCAGATCCACCGTTGAGCCAGCGCAGACTGCACTGTGGCGAGGGAGCTTGCTCCCGCTCGACTGCGCAGCAGGCGGAAAGTCTGCAATCGGGATTTTCCTGGTCCACCACGCCGGATGGTTTTGCGGCCGCTTCGCACCCCAGCGGGAGCAAGCTCCCTCGCCACAGTGGATGGCATTAATGATTACAAATCCGCAACAGAGGATTTTTCCTGACTGTCACGTCAGCGGCGTAGAATGCGGCGCCTTGCGCATCAACACCTGTGGACGCTTTGCCTGTGAATTCTGTTACTGATCAACCTCTCGCTGCCTCACTCACCCGCCCCGCGCGAATTCGCCTGGAGTTCAGGAACCTGCTCGCCCTGGCGTTGCCGATCATCATCGCGCAACTGGCGACCACCGCCATGGGCTTCGTCGATGCCGTGATGGCCGGCCGCGTCGGGCCGCGCGATCTGGCGGCGGTAGCGCTGGGCAACTCGATCTGGGTTCCGGTGTTTCTGCTGATGACCGGCACCCTGCTGGCCACCACGCCGAAAGTCGCCCAGCGTTTCGGCGCCGGCACCCACAGCGAGATCGGCCCGATCGTGCGTCAGGCGCTGTGGCTGGCGCTGGTGGTCGGCCTGATCGCGACTTGCATGCTGGTCGCCGCCGAACCGGTACTGCACCTGATGAAGGTCGATCCCGAGCTGATCGGCCCGTGCATGCAATACCTGCACGGCATTGCCAGCGGCCTGCCGGCGGTGGCGTTCTATCACGTGCTGCGCTGCACCAGTGACGGCATCGGCCGCACCCGCCCGGCGATGGTGCTGGGTCTATGCGGTCTGGCGCTGAACATTCCGCTGAACTACATCTTCATCTATGGCCACTTCGGCGTGCCGGCCATGGGTGGCGTGGGTTGCGGTTGGGCCACGGCCATCGTGATGTGGGTCATGGCGCTGGGGCTGGCCGGTTACGAGCGCTGGGCGCCGGCCTATCGTTCGAGTGAAATTTTCAGCCGTTTCGACTGGCCACAGTGGGCGGTGATCAAGCGTTTACTGGCGATCGGTCTGCCGATTGGCATCGCCGTATTTGCCGAGTCGAGCATCTTCGCGGTGATCGCCCTGCTGATTGGCAGTCTCGGCGCCACCGTGGTGGCCGGGCATCAGATCGCGCTGAACGTCAGCTCGCTGGTGTTCATGATTCCGTATTCGCTGGGCATGGCCGTGACCGTACGCGTCGGCCAGGCACTGGGCCGTGAAGAGCCGCGTGAAGCACGCTTTGCCGCCGGTGTCGGCATGGGCACTGCGCTGGCCTACGCCTGTATTTCGGCGAGCATGATGCTGTTGCTGCGCGAGCCGATTGCGTCGATCTATACGGCTGATCCGACGGTGATCCACATCGCGGCGATGCTGATTGTGTACTCGGCACTGTTTCAGTTCTCCGACGCGATCCAGGTCACCGCCGCCGGCGCGCTGCGCGGTTATCAGGACACCCGGGTGACGATGATCCTGACCCTGTTCGCCTATTGGGGCATCGGCTTGCCAGTGGGTTACGCCCTCGGCCTGACCGACTGGCTCGGCGAACCGCGTGGCCCGAGCGGCTTGTGGCAAGGCTTGATCGTCGGTTTGAGCTGCGCGGCGTTCATGCTGTCGATCCGCCTGACCCGCAGTGCGCGCAAGCGTATCCGGATCAGTCGTTCGGTGGGCTGATCAGCCATAAAAAAAGACCTGCACATGCAGGTCTTTTTTTTGCCCGAATTCAATTGGACTTCTTGCGGATCCAGTACAGATAAGTACCGGCCTCTTCGTGCTGGCCCACCAGTTCGTGGTCGAGAAACACGCAGAACTTGGGAATGTCGCGACGGGTCGAGGGATCGGTGGCGATCACCTTGAGCAGGCCGCCAGGCACCAGGTCACGGATGTGCTGGTGCAGCATCATCACCGGCTCCGGGCAATTGAGGCCGGTGGCGTCGAGGGTGCCGTCGACCGGGGTATCGATCATTTCACTCATGATTCACTCCTGAAACTGGCCGGCATTGTCGCGCATTGCCGGGGGCTCAGTCATCTGTAGCGAGGGGATTTATCCCCGATGGGTCGCGAAGCGGCCCCAAAGACTGGGGATGCGCTAAATCCTATCGGGGATAAATCCCCTCACCACAGAGATCATTCCCACAGGGTTTAGTGGTGACTTAGCGGGATTTGGCTTTCTTGATGTCATGCCGACGCAGATGGCAGGTCACTTCCTCGCGGTCGTGATACAGCTGCTTGCAACCAATATCGACCTTGATCCCGCGCGCCTTGAAGCCATCGGCGATGCGTTCGAGCAAGCGCTTCACTTCGGCGTAACGCTGCTTCATCGGCAGCTTGAGGTTGACCACCGCTTCGCGGCAATGGCCCTCGCCGATCCACTCTTCCAGCATGGCCGCATTACGTGCCGGCTTCTCGACGATATCGCAGACCATCCAGTCCACCGGCTGCTTGGGCTTGAAGGTGAAGCCGTCAGCCATCAAGTGCTGCACCAGGCCGGTGTCCATCAGGCTTTCGGCCATCGGGCCGTTGTCGATGGCCGTCACCAGCATGCCGCGGTTGACCAGCTGCCAGGTCCAGCCGCCCGGCGCCGCACCGAGGTCGACGCCGGTCATGTCGCTGTGCAGGCGTTCGTCCCACTGGTCACGCGGGATGAAATGGTGCCAGGCCTCTTCCAGTTTCAAGGTCGAACGGCTTGGCGCCTCACGCGGAAACTTCAGACGCGGAATGCCCATCGGCCACATCGCCGAGTTGCCGGCATCGGCCATACCGAGGAACACTTCACGACCACTTTTGAAGGTCAGCAGCAGGCGCGGTTTGCTGGCGTCGTCCACCAGCTTCCCGGCGCCGGTCAGCGCCTTGCGCAGCGGGCCTTCGAATTTCTTGCAGAAGTTCGACAGTTCTTTCCCGTCGTTGGTATCGACCACTTCCAGCCACAGGCTGCCGCAAACCGGGAAGTCCGCCATGTGCTTGAGGATCACGCTGATGCGGTCGGTTTCCGGCAGATTGATGAAGACGCCACGCGCCCATTGCCGCGGGAAAATCAACTCGGCGAAGCGCTGGCCGCGCATCAGGCGTTCGGCGCCGTCTGCTTCGGTGCAGACAAACTCGGCGTACGCGGTGGCCGGTTTGGCCTTGGCGTAGCCGGCGACGTTGAGTTGGGCGGCAAGGTCGGAAATCTCCGAACAGACTTCGCCTTCGAAGCCTGGCCGGCAATGCATGAATAGGGTGTTCATTCTTACTCCTGGGCAGAGGGCGGACATTCGGCCCCTGCACGCTGCTCAAGCCTTGCGATGAAGCAAAGCCTGTCACGAAAACCGGCGCATGATAGCCGATGTCGGAACCTTGAACTTGCCCATAGAGTCCAGTTATTAGCCAGCTACTGAAAACAGGGCTACGTTGATAGCTCTGCCCGTCCCCTCCGTCCGTAGCCGTGCGGACTCAAAGGAGTGATCGTAATGCCGTCCCTCGATAGTCTGAAGACCCTTAAAACTCTACAAATCGACGATAAGACCTACCACTATTTCAGCCTGCCCGATGCCGCCAAGAGCCTTGGCAATATCGACCAGCTACCGATGTCGCTGAAAGTCCTGCTGGAAAACCTGCTGCGCTGGGAAGATGAAAAAACTGTCACCGGCGCCGACCTCAAAGCCATCGCTGCCTGGCTCAAGGAGCGTCGCTCCGACCGGGAAATCCAGTACCGCCCTGCCCGGGTATTGATGCAAGACTTTACCGGGGTACCCGCAGTAGTCGACCTCGCCGCGATGCGCGCCGCCATGGCCAAGGCCGGCGGTGATCCGCAGCGAATCAACCCGCTGTCGCCGGTGGATCTGGTGATCGACCACTCGGTGATGGTCGACAAATTCGCCACCCCGAGCGCCTTCGAACAGAACGTCGACATCGAAATGCAGCGCAACGGCGAGCGCTACGCGTTCCTGCGCTGGGGTCAGAGCGCCTTCGACAACTTCAGCGTGGTGCCGCCGGGCACCGGGATCTGCCACCAGGTCAACCTCGAATACCTCGGGCGCACGGTTTGGACCAAGGATGAGGACGGCCGCACCTACGCCTTCCCCGACACGTTGGTCGGCACCGACTCCCACACCACCATGATCAACGGCCTCGGCGTACTCGGCTGGGGCGTCGGCGGCATCGAGGCGGAAGCGGCGATGCTGGGCCAACCGGTGTCGATGCTGATTCCGGAAGTGATCGGTTTCAAACTCACCGGCAAACTCAAGGAAGGCATCACCGCCACTGACCTGGTGCTGACCGTCACGCAGATGCTGCGCAAAAAAGGTGTGGTCGGCAAATTCGTCGAATTCTACGGTGACGGGCTAGCCGATCTGCCGCTGGCCGACCGTGCGACCATCGCCAACATGGCCCCGGAATACGGCGCGACCTGCGGCTTCTTCCCGGTCGATGACGTCACTCTGGAATACCTGCGCCTGTCCGGTCGCCCGGCCGAAGTGGTGAAACTGGTGGAGGCCTACACCAAGGCTCAGGGCCTGTGGCGCCTGCCCGGCCAGGAACCGGTGTTCACCGACAGTCTGGCGCTGGACATGGGCAGCGTCGAAGCCAGCCTGGCCGGGCCAAAGCGCCCGCAGGATCGGGTTTCGCTGCCGAACGTGGCACAGGCTTTCAGTGATTTCATGGACCTGCAATTCAAGCCCACCAGCAAGGAAGAAGGCCGTCTGGAAAGCGAGGGCGGCGGTGGCGTGGCCGTGGGTAACGCCGATCTGGTCGGCGAAACCGAATACGAATACGAAGGCCAGACCTATCGCCTGAAAAACGGTGCGGTGGTGATCGCAGCGATTACCTCGTGCACCAACACCTCCAACCCGAGCGTGATGATGGCGGCCGGTCTGCTGGCGAAAAAAGCCGTGGAGAAAGGCCTGACCCGCAAGCCGTGGGTCAAGAGTTCGCTGGCACCCGGCTCGAAAGTGGTCACCGACTACTACAAGGCTGCCGGCCTGACGCAATATCTCGATCAACTGGGCTTTTCGTTGGTCGGCTATGGCTGCACCACGTGCATCGGCAACTCCGGTCCATTGCCGGAACCGATCGAGAAAGCCATTCAGAAAGCTGACCTCACTGTGGCGTCGGTGCTGTCCGGCAACCGCAACTTCGAAGGCCGCGTGCATCCGCTGGTCAAGACTAATTGGCTGGCCTCGCCACCGCTGGTGGTCGCTTACGCCCTGGCTGGCAGCGTACGTACAGACATCAGCACTGAACCGCTGGGTAACGACCAGCAAGGCAATCCGGTGTACCTGCGCGACATCTGGCCGAGCAGCAAGGAAATCGCCGAGGCGGTGAATCAGGTGAACACCGCGATGTTCCACAAGGAATACGCCGAAGTGTTTGCCGGCGACGAGCAATGGCAAGCGATCCAGGTGCCGCAGGCCGCCACCTATGTGTGGCAGGACAATTCGACCTACATCCAGCATCCACCGTTCTTCGACGACATTTCCGGCCCGTTGCCAGTGATCACCGACGTCAAGGGTGCGCGGGTTCTGGCGCTGTTGGGCGATTCGGTAACCACTGACCACATCTCCCCCGCCGGCAACATCAAGGCTGACAGCCCGGCCGGGCGCTATCTGCGCGAAAAAGGCGTGGAGCCGCGGGACTTCAACTCCTATGGCTCACGGCGTGGCAACCACGAAGTGATGATGCGCGGCACATTCGCCAACATCCGCATTCGTAACGAGATGCTCGGCGGCGAAGAAGGTGGCAACACAATCTACATCCCGAGCGGCGAGAAAATGCCGATTTACGATGCCGCCATGCTGTACCAGGCCTCGGGCACGCCGCTGGTGGTGATCGCCGGTCAGGAATACGGCACCGGCTCCAGCCGTGACTGGGCGGCCAAAGGCACCAACCTGCTGGGCGTCAAAGCGGTGATCGCTGAAAGCTTCGAGCGTATCCACCGTTCCAACCTGGTGGGGATGGGCGTGTTGCCGCTGCAGTTCAAGCTCGATCAGAACCGCAAGAGCCTGAACCTCACCGGCAAGGAAACCCTGGATATTCAGGGCCTGACCGGTGTCGAGCTGACGCCGCGCATGAACCTGACCCTGGTAATCACCCATGAAGACGGGCGCCAGGAAAAAATCGAGGTGCTGTGCCGCATCGATACGTTGAATGAGGTGGAGTACTTCAAGTCGGGCGGGATTCTGCATTACGTCCTGCGCCAACTGATTGCTTCCTGAAAACACGTTTCCCTGTAGGAGCTGCCGCAGGCTGCGATCTTTTGATCTTGCTTTTGAAAGCCAAAATCAAAAGATTGCAGCCTGCGGCAGCTCCTACAGGGTGATGTACTTTTCTACAGGCGAAAAAAAACCCGCCGAAGCGGGTTTTTCCCAAGACCATTATCGACTCCCTGTCGGCAGCGATCCTTGCTATGGTCGATCATCCGTGATCCTGAAACACTCCCTGTGTCTCAGTTGATGGGTGTAGATTACGCCGTGGATCCAATCGGCAATAGTCGCAAAAGCTACCACCGCGTGTAAGACATTCGCTATAGAAGCCCTTCCGAAAACCCTTAGCCCTCTCAGTCATCCAGCAGGCAAGCGGCGATTTGCGCGACCTGCAGCTGTTCGGCAGCCTGTTGCTGCGCATCGTCCTCCAGGAACCAGGCGGCCGACAATCCGGCAAACGCCAGCACCCATTGCAGCAAGCGTCGGCGATCAAGCCCGGACGCCTCGACGATCACCTCGACCTGCCGGCGCAATCGCTGTGAATCGCCAGCCGTCGGCAAGTCCGGGTTGCAGATCAGGTTGGCGTAGTCATAACCGCGCTCGCCGCGTACTCGTTTGGGATCAATAGCGAGCCAGCCGTGCGCAGCGAAATCGAGAACATTGTCGTGGTGCATGTCACCGTGCAGCACCACCACGTCCTGCGGATCTGCGAGCAAGGCTTCAGCCGTTTGCAGGCTCAGGGCGAAGGTCCCGCCATGTTCGGCCGCGGCCACGCGCAGCGAGGCGAACCACGGTGCCAGCTCCACCAGCGGCGGTGGCGGCGTCGGGCGCGGCGCATGCAGGCGCGCCAGTGTCGTGCACATGATCTGCGTGGCTTCGTCGTCTTCACCGTTGAGCGCCATGTGCATCAAAGAACGCCGGCCCATGGCCCGTTCCAGCAACAAACCTTCCTCGTGATGGGCAAGCACCCGCGCTGCGCCCTCACCGTCCCACCAACTCATCAGTCGATTGCCGAATTGCTCGTCGGTATCCAGCGCAACCTTGAGCATGGCCGGCGTGTCGCCAAAACGCACCGGCAACAGGCGGCTGCCGGGGGTGATGATCGGCTCACCGTCCGGCACCAGCGCCCAGCGTTGCAACCAGGATTCGAAGATTGCGCAGTCAGTCACCGTCACGCTCGCGGGTCTTGGCGCTTTCGGCGAGAAACTGTTCAAGTCGACTCAGCTGTTCCTCCCAGCCACGGCTGTCCATGTAATACGCCTCCTTCTGCCGCACGTCGGGAATGTGCGCGAAGCCGGACTCGGACACTTTGAGCAAAGTGCCGCCCTCGTAATCCTGCAGTTCGAACTTGACCAGCGTCGTTGGCTCCTGGGAATAATCGATCGTCGGATTGACCGCGTACGGGTGCCAGCGAAACGAAAACAATTGCTGCGGTTCGACCCGCTCGACCAGCACGTTCCACAGCACGTGTTCATAACCGGGATAGGTGACCTGCCCCTGCGTCCATTCTCCGGCGATGAATCGCCTGCCCTCCAGCGCCACACCAAACCACTGGCCAAACGCCTCGGCATCGACCAATGCGCGCCAGACATAAGAACGCGGCGCCTTCAGCGTGATTTTGCGTTCGAAACTATTGGGTACCGGTTTCATAAGTCACCTCCTGTTCTGAACAGTAGGCTTGTATGACCACATGTCCAACCTGAAGTTGTATCAAAGCCGTTCACCTGCGCAGCACCAGGGAAACATTCGGCGGCATTTCCGATCGTTGAATCGAGCGCCCTCATCCGATGAACCTGTTACCTTTTCCTGCGAAATGGACACGGACAAGGACGAAGCATGCAGCCATCTCTATCCGAACGTTATCGCGGCGCCCTGCTCGGCCTCGCCTGTGGTGATGCTGTGGGCACCACGGTGGAGTTCAAGCCACGGGGCTCATTCCAGCCACTGACCGACATGGTCGGTGGCGGTCCCTTCCGCTTGAAGCCAGGGCAATGGACGGATGACACCTCGATGGCGCTGTGCCTGGCGGAAAGTCTGCTGAGCAAAAACAGATTTGATGCGGCAGACCAGATGGGGCGCTATCTCAACTGGTGGAAATGGGGCTATCTCAGTTCCACAGGTGAGTGTTTCGATATCGGCATGACGGTCAGCCAGGCGCTGTCGCAGTATCAGCAAACCGGCCAGCCCTTCGCGGGGTCCACCGACGCGTTCACCGCCGGCAACGGCTCGCTGATGCGTCTGGCACCCGTGGTGCTGTTTTACTTCCCTGATGCCCGTCAGATCCACCAGTTCGCCAGCGACAGTTCGCGGACAACCCACGCAGCGCCCGAGGCCATCGAATGCTGTCAGTTGCTTGCCGAGGTGATCAACAAAGCCTTGCTTGGCGCGTCCAAGTCAGAATTGCGCAAACTGTCAGACTCAACCTTCGTTCAAGCAAAAGTCGCAGCCATCGCCCGGGGTGATTACCTCACAAAGTCGGCGGACAAAATCCGTGGTAGCGGCTACTGCGTCGAGTCTCTGGAAGCGGCACTGTGGTGTTTTCATCACACCGACAGTTTCGCCGCAGCGATTCTGCAAGCGGCCAACCTGGGCGATGACGCCGACACCACGGCCGCTATCGTGGGACAAGTGGCCGGCGCCTATTACGGAGTTCGGGCGATTCCTGCCCACTGGCTGGAAATGCTCCATGACGGCGAGGAGATAGCAGCCACTGCGGATCGCCTGCTCGAAGCCTCCCGACTGCGCGTTCCTGAATAGAAACACCATATAGCCGGTAAACTGCTCTGCACCTTCATCCGACACAGTGAGATTAACCATGCTCCCACGCCTGCTCCTGGCCCTGACACCCGTCCTGTTCACGCCTCTCGCCCACGCCGCCGTCGACTGTGCCAACGTCAGCGATCAGGCCACCATGAATCAGTGTGCCGGGCAGGAATTCAAGGCAGCGGACAAGGAATTGAACGCGGTGTATCAACAGATCACCGGTCGTTTGAAGGACAACCCTGACAGCAAGAAGCTGCTAATGGGTGCGCAGCGAGCATGGATCGGGTTTCGCGATGCCGAGTGCAAGTTTTCCGCATCCGGGGTCGAAGGCGGAAGTGTTTATCCGTTGATCTACAGCAATTGCCTGACCGGTGTGACCAAGGTGCGAGTCGAGGCGCTGAAGCAATATTTGAAGTGCCAGGAGGGTGACATGAGTTGCCCGGTACCCGGGGCCTGATTTTGTAGTGGTTTCGGTCTTGCCGATAGTTTGTTGATTTCACACTTGGAGCACCTTCGGCGCGCTCGCCAGCAAGCCGACTCCCCGCACCATTACGAGTAATTGCTCGGAACCGCAGCATAGGAGGATGCCGCAGCAAGCGAATCAAAATTAATTATTGTAATCAGATAATTTTTAATCGAGAATTCGCTACCAAATTGCAACAACCAGGAATTTTCATGAGTACTCACATCAACGGATTGGCGCCGCAGCGCATGCATTGGATCGGGCTGCTGGCAGCAATTCTCGTCTGGGTTCTGGGTGTGACGGAGGTCGGCGGCAACGCGACGGTCTGGTTCTTCAAAAAGGATGAAATGCTGGCGGGCCTGCTCTATGCCTTTGCAGAAGGCTCGCCGCAACTGCTCGACCCGTTTGTCGAAGGCGCGCTGCTTGATCCCGACACCTGGCTGTCGTCAATGGTCACTGCGCTGATCGTTTTTCTGGATTTTCTGCCCGTTGTCCTGTCGGCTTACGCGTTATGGCTGACCGGGTTGTTTTTCTTGCGCTTGTCACGCGGCGAAACCTGGACCGATCGCAATATCGGCGTCCTGTGGCGAGTGGGGATGCTGTGCATCGTTTCTCCGGCGGCTTACCCGCTGGTAGAGACTTTGCAAGGTCTGGCTTTATCGATCGATCTGCCGCCGGGGGATCGCATTTTTCAGTTCTCGATCGGCCTGTCTTCCTCTTCTGCCTACGAGATAATCAAAGGCGTATTGCTCTGTTCGTTTTCAATTATCATGCGCGATGCAAAAGTACTCAGCGATGAGCAAAGTCAATACATATAGAACAACATAATGACCATTATCGTCCGCCTTGACGTTGTCATGGCCACGCAAAAAATTCGCTCGAAAGAGTTGGCCGCCCTGCTCGGGATCACCGAGGCCAATCTGTCACTGCTGAAATACGGCAAAGTCAAAGGTGTGAAGATGGCAACTCTGGACAAGCTCTGCGCTGCGCTCGATTGCCAACCGGGCGATCTGCTGGAATACCAGAAAGACTGAGACTTCCCCCCTGACGGCGAGTTGTTTATCGCAAGTCCCAATCGTTTAACTCTTATTCAATCCTTAGTTTCAAGGCGGCTTTGTCATGTCCCGTTATTTGTTATGCGCGCTGTTATTGCTGACAGCATCACTCAGCGGCTGCGCCACACAATTTGACGTAGCGCTCAATGCAATACCTGATCCGGACTATCAGTTCGACCGAAAGGCAACCGTGCTGGTGACCTCGACCAACAGCGCCGATGAGAACGCACTGAATGCCCGCTATTATCTTCGCGACATGGTCAACGCACTGAAAGACAGAGGCTTTCAGGAGGTTTATACCGACGCCAGCCTGCCTGGAAATCACGCACCGATCAGAATGACCATCAGTCTCGATATCGGCAGCCGGCAAGTGTCTTATCGCTATACCGCCACCGACTATGGGCAAGTTCCAACCAGCACTACCACCGTGTGCAAGAACACCAAGAAAAAAGATGACCGACTGACCTGCACCAGTAAGCCCAATACGACCTATGGCCCGGTGGGTACTTCAGAGCGGATCGGCTATACCACCCTGAGTACTTTCATTGTCACCGCCCGGGATGAGGCGAGTAAGCGCACGGTATATCTGCTGCGGGCATCGTCTTATAACGAGGACTGTCAGGCCGCCAAAGTCGAAGCGTTTCTGGTCGAGCAAGGCCTGCAGAACCTGAACTTCCAGGACCGCATGCAACGCAACTACAGCGTCACGATGCCCGAGGGTTACAGCTGCAAATAGTCGGTTGCCCAAACATCTGTCTCGACAGCTTCACAGCGCAGCCAGCGTGAGCCGGTGCTGTGAAGCTGACTCGGGTTAGACGTGGGGATCACCCGGCGGCTTGGCCGGCGCCGCGTATTGCGGCTTGAGGTGGCCGTCCTGGTCCAGCAACCAGGCGTCCATGATCTGCCGCACCACAGGGCCGGCCACTCGACCACCGGCCTCACCGTTTTCGATCATCACCGAGATGGCGATCTTCGGATGCTCTGCCGGAGCGAAGCCGACAAACAAGGCATTGTCGCGATGCCGTTCCAGGGTTTTCTCGCGGTTGTAGCGCTCACCCTGCTTGATCGCGACCACTTGCGCAGTACCGCTCTTGCCGGCAATGCGGTACTGCGCACCGGCCGCTGCGGCGCGCGCGATACCCCGGGCGTCGTGCATCACCATCTGCATGCCGTGGTTGACCTGATCCCAGTCACGCGGGTTCTTCAGCAGGATGTTCGGCATCGGATGCTCGTCGACCGGCGCCACGCCATCGACCGTCTTCGCCAGGTGCGGACGGTTCCATACGCCCTTGTTGGCGATCAGTGCGGTGGCCTGAGCCAGTTGTAGCGGCGTAACCTGCATGTAGCCCTGCCCAATGCCGAGGATCACCGTTTCCCCTGGGAACCAGGCCTGACGGCGCGTGGCGCGTTTCCAGGCTTGAGATGGCATCAAACCGGGCGACTCTTCGAACATGTCCAGCGAGACCTTTTCGCCGAGGCCGAACATCGCCATGTAATCGTGCAGGCGATCGATGCCGAGCTTGTGTGCCAGGTCGTAGAAGTAGGTGTCGTTGGAGCGCATGATTGCCGCGTCCATGTCCACCCAGCCATCGCCACTGTGGTTCCAGTTGCGGTACTTGTGATCGAAATCCGGGAGTTGGTAGTAGCCTGGGTCAAAGACGCGGGTCTGCGGCGTCACGACACCGGTATCGAGGCCGGCAATCGCCACTTCTGGCTTGATGGTTGAGCCTGGCGCATACAGGCCGCGCAGCACACGGTTGAACAGCGGCCGGTCGATGGAATCGCGTAGCGCCGAGTATTCCTTGGAGCTGATGCCAGTGACGAACAGGTTCGGGTCGAAACTCGGATTGCTGACCATGGCCAACACTTCGCCGGTGGACGGGTCGAGAGCCACCACCGAGCCACGACGGTCGCCCAGTGCGGCTTCCGCAGCCTCCTGCAGTTTGACGTCGAGACTTAGAACGATGTTTTTGCCAGGCACCGGATCGGTGTGCTTGAGCACCCGTAATACTCGGCCCTGAGCGTTGGTCTCAACTTCTTCATAGCCAACATGACCGTGCAGTTGCGCTTCGTAGAAGCGTTCGATACCGGTTTTACCGATGGACTGCGTGCCACGGTACTCCACCGAATCAAGGGTCTTGGACTCTTTTTCGTTGATCCGGCCAACATAGCCGATCGAATGCGCGAAGTGCGTACCCAGCGGGTAGTGACGAACGAATTGTGGCTCCACATCCAGGCCCGGCAAACGGAATTCGTTGACCGCTAACACGGCGATCTGTTCTTCGGTCAGTTCATAGAACAGCGTCACTGGAGTAAATGGATGACGAGACTGCTTCATGGCCTTGTCGAAAACCGTGCGATCTTCGACGGGCAAATGCAGCAGATTGATCACCTCGTCCAGCTCCTGATTGACATCAGTGGCGCGTTCACGAGTGATGATCAGATTGTAACTGGGACGGTTATCGGCGAGCAGCACGCCATTGCGGTCATAAATCAGGCCTCTTGTCGGCGGGATCGGCAAGACGTGGACGCGGTTATTTTCAGAAATGGTCGAGTGGTAGTCGTATTCAACTACTTGCAGGATGTACAGACGTACCACCAGCGCGCAGCTGATAGCAAAGACGAACAGAGCACAGGCGATCAACCGCTTGTTGACCAGGCGCGTCTCTTTTTCGTGATCCTTGATCGGGATGGGTTCAGGCATTTCTACAGCAACTCTTTGGCATAATTTGAGTGCCGATCCGTGGGCATGACATCAGTCCGTTAAAAACGAGCTGCACCATACCAAAAACCGAGTGGTCACTTCAGAAGGATTTTCCCCAATGGCAGTCCCTGCGACGGTTGGAACTCTCGTGTCGTCTGATTCTGACGAGAGAAGCACTTTCCTGCGGGCAAAACAAAACCCCAACTGCTTTCGCAATTGGGGTTTCGGAATTTAATCTTGACGATGACCTACTCTCACATGGGGAAACCCCACACTACCATCGGCGATGCATCG
>Ga0153923_100222_pt1 | contig 22828 bp, 18 predicted proteins | sample TSNJ007MetaG_FD_104682 | JGI IMG/M metagenome (GOLD analysis project Ga0153923, IMG submission 104682) | Attine ant fungus gardens microbial communities from New Jersey, USA - TSNJ007 MetaG | ecosystem: Host-associated > Fungi > Mycelium > Unclassified | place: USA: New Jersey, Brendon T. Byrne...
ATGGCAATTGATACGGTGCTATGGAGCAGGCTGGTGACAGGCTTGACTCTCGGGTTCCACGTTATTTTTGCGACGATTGGCGTCGGTATACCGCTAATGATCGCTATTGCAGAGTTCATCGGGATCCGCAAGAAGGATCACCATTATATACTTATGGCAAAGAGGTGGTCACGAGGATTTATCATTACTGTAGCGGTTGGTGTCGTGACCGGCACAGCGATTTCACTGCAATTGGCCCTGGTGTGGCCGAATTTTATGAAACTGGCTGGGAATGTCATTGCACTTCCTTTATTCATGGAAGTGTTCGCGTTCTTTTTTGAGGCCATCTTCCTGGGCATTTATTTGTATACGTGGGATCGGTTCAAAAATCCGTATATCCATTGGCTGCTGACGATTCCGATTGTCGCCGGGGCAGGCATGTCTGCCGTTTTTATTACGACGGTGAACGGATTCATGAATCAGCCTGGAGGCTTTGTCATAGAAGCAGGCCAATTCATAGCGGTTGACCCGGTGCAAGCGATGCTGAATACGGCGACGTTCTCCAAAGTGTTCCATGTATTAAGCTCGGCCTATTTGACAGGAGCTGCCCTGTTAGCCGGAATTGCAGCCTTTGCGATGCTGAGAAAAGGTGTATCCGCATACCACAAAAAATCCTTGAATCTCATGATGGCGGTTGTTTTGCTGTTCGGATTGCTGAACTCGTTAGCCGGAGATGTGTCCGCCAAGTTTTTGGCCGAGCATCAAACGGAGAAACTTGCAGCGGCAGAGTGGCATTTTGAGACGGAAAGCGGTGCGGATTTGATTTTAATGGGATGGCTGAATGCAGAGCATGAAATTCTAGGGGCTCTTCATCTGCCGAAACTGCTCAGCTTCCTGGCCTTTGGAGACTTTAATGCAGAGGTAACGGGGCTGGAGGAATTCCCCAAGGAAGAATGGCCACCGCTTCTCGTTCATTACCTGTTTGATTTAATGGCCGGAATCGGATTTGCTCTACTCGCTATTTCGGTCCTGTATTTCCTGTTTGTGTTCTGGAAAAAGCGCAATGAGCTTAACAAGTGGATGCTTCGCATGATCGCACTGAGCGCACCGCTCGCTTTTCTGGCTGTTGAGATGGGCTGGTTTTATGCAGAAATTGGGCGACAGCCGTGGATTATCCGTGGATATATGCGTGTAGAGGAGGCCGCTACTTCATCACCGAACATAAGGATTTTATTTTTCCTCTTCTTGCTTCTTTACATCGTATTGGGTACCATGTGTGTTCTCGTATTAAGACGCTTGTTCAACAATAATCCGGCAGAGGTCGAGATGGAGAAATGGATGAAGGAGAAGCGCAATCAATCTACGGAAAAGGGTGACCCTGTATGATGAGTTACGAGCTGATTGGCATCACGGTGCTCTGGCTGTTCTTATACGGCTATTTAATTATAGCTTCCATTGATTTTGGAGCGGGCTTCTTCGCCTTTTATGCACGTTTGACGAAGCAGGATCATCTGATTAATCGTCTGATTTCCCGTTATTTATCACCCGTTTGGGAGATCACAAATGTATTTTTTGTCTTTTTCTACATTGGCATTGTCGGATTTTTTCCGGACACGGCCTATTATTATGGCTCCGCGCTGCTTGTTCCGGGAAGCATTGCAGTTATTCTTCTTGCGATTCGCGGTTCGTTCTATGCTTTTGAAAATTACGGTTCCAAGAAAAACATTGTGTATCTTTTTTTGTACGGAGCTACAGGTTTGCTTATTCCGGCTTCGTTGTCAGTGGCGCTAACTTTGTCCGAAGGCGGCTTTATCGTGAAGCAGGGTGAGACGGTTTCTCTGGATTACTGGACGCTGTTTACCAATCCGTTATCGTGGAGCATCGTTGGACTGGCAATCGTGTCCGTTTTGTTCATTAGCGGCTCATTTCTGACATTTTACGCTTCTCGGGCAGAGGATCATTCCGCGTTGAAGCTGATGCGGAACTATACCCTGTTCTGGAGCACACCGACGATTATTCTCGCACTGACATCATTTATTTATTTGGGTCAACACAATGAGCGGCATTTTCAAAATATGATGGATTTATGGTGGTTGCTCGGGCTTTCCGTTGCTTTCTTCATGATCGCGATGTGGCTGTTATATAACGGACGCCGTTACGGATTAGCTTTTATATGCATCATGCTGCAATTTTTCTGTGCCTTTTTCGCATATGGGATTGGGCAATACCCTTATATTCTTGATCCGTACATCACGATTCAGAGCAGCGCAACTTCACCAGCAATGGGCTTCGCGTTAGTTGTTGTGTTTATCGGTGGTCTGTGCCTGTTAATCCCATCCCTTTTTCTGGTCTTCAAACTTTTCCTGTTTGATGCGGATTATGTAAAAGGGAAAAAATAATGCAGATGGATTCACATTACGACGTGTTAGAGGTTTCTTTACAGGCCTATTTATACAAAGGAGGAGAAATCTGTGAAGAAAAAATCCGGTCTGATTTCTCAGCAAATGTCTTTACAAAGGAAAAACATGGCCCTCGTCGCGGTCATTTCGCTCGCATTTGGTGTAGCCATTGTCAGTCAGGCCGCACTGCTTGCTGAAGCAGTCCAACGGATCTTTGTGGAGAGTGCTTCCTTGTCATCAATTATCATGTTGCTTGGTATGCTGCTAGCTGTTATGGCAGTGCGCACACTGTTGTCGTATGGAAACGGTAAAGTTGGCTTGAAGATGGCTGCCGCTGCCAAGACGAATATGCGAGCATCCGTGTTGCAAAACTTGACCCATGCCTCGATGCCTTCAACCCTTCGTGGACAGACGGGGGGGAAGGTCAGTATTGCTCTGGATGCTGTGGATGAGGCTGACAGTTACTTCAGTCAGTACATGCCGCGTATGATGGAAGCTGCTATGATCCCGATTCTGATTTTGGTTATTACATTTATCCTACATGCCAACACAGGTTTCATTATGCTGTTTACAGCTCCGTTTATCCCGATTTTCATGATTTTGGTAGGTTTGAAAACGAAGAACAAATCGGAAGAAAAATATGCGCAACTGGCCGAATTTTCAGGTACGTTTCTGGATTCTCTTCAAGGGCTGGTTACGTTGAAAATATTTGGACGGGCTCACCGTCAGCAGCAGGAGATTGAACGCAGTAGCCTGGGTTACCGTGATGCCACGATGGGCATTTTGAAGATTGCGTTTACGAATACATTCATGCTGGAATCGATCGTGATGCTGAGTATCGGTATAGTTGCTCTTGAACTGGCAATCCAACTTCTCGTTTTCAAATCGATGACGTTCCACACCGCCTTTCTCGTTTTGTTGCTCGTTCCTGAGTTTTACAGCATGTTAAAAAATACAGGAACGGCTTTTCACAGCGGTAGAACAAGTATGGGAGCTATTCGTAAGGTGGAACAGATGCTTGAGGAAACGGCAGGGGAGAGCAAGGTCGTGAACGGCAAGGAGGGAGCAGGTACATCCGATGAAATCCACGAGATCGACAACACGGATAGGGTCGACAGGATAAGCAAATTAGAGATTGCCTATTCCGATGACCTTTCAATGCCGCCATCCATGGAACTGGACCATCTCCGGTTTCGATATGCTCCAGATTCATTCGAGCTTAAGACTGGCCGGATCCTGATTGGTCCGGGAGAACACATTGCCATTGTTGGCAAAAGCGGTTCCGGCAAAACAACTTTGCTCCATCTCATTGCCGGTTTGGTGAAACCAGCATCGGGAACGGTCCTGGTGAATGGAAGCCCACTGTCGCAATACGATGAGGCGTCATGGTTCGAACATGTTAGCTACATTACACAACATCCGTATATTTTTGCAGGCACATTTGCTGAAAATATTGCGATTGGTGCTGGTGGGAACATCTCTATGGCTGAAATTGAGCAGGCGGCGGAGGATGCCGGACTTGCTGCGGTTACAGCCCAATTGGAGCACGGATTTGATACTTTTGTTGGTGAAGGAGGCAGGGGACTGTCGGGTGGGGAAAAGCAACGGCTTGCCTTGGCACGCGCTTTTTTGAAGCGACCTGCCATCATTTTGTTTGATGAACCCACAGTCGGACTGGATTTGCACACCGAGCGGGTACTGCAACGCTCCATTGCCAAACTGGCAAAAACGGCTACGATGATTACAGTGGCTCACCGAATATATACGATTCAACAAGCCGACAAGATTTTGTTTTTGGACAATGGAGTGTTAGTGGACTCCGGACGGCATGACGAGCTTCTGGAGCGCCTGCCTCAGTATGCCGAGATGGTTGATGTCCAACGAAGAGGGGGGTTATCATCATGAGTGAGCTGGCTGTTCTGTCAAAGGCGATGATTCAGGAGCGCAAGGATATCTTTCTTTCGATTTTGAGTGGATTTATCGCCGGCATAGCCGGTGTGGTACTCTTTTCCGCGAGTGGGTATCTGATTTCGCAAACGGTATTTGAGCCACCGCTTTATACTTTAATTGTACTCACCTCGCTGGTCAAATTGCTTGGTCTGCTTCGGGCGGCGAGTCGTTATGGAGAACGCTTGTATTCTCACAGGGCGACGTTCTCCATGCTTAGCCGTTTGCGTACATCATTTTTTGCCAAACTTATTCCTTTAACGCCCGGTATATTGAACAAAAATCGAAGCGGGGATCTGCTTGCGCGGATCGTTGGGGATGTGGAAAGTTTGCAAAATTATTTTTTGCGAGTCGCATATCCACCGATCATGGTCGTCATGGTATTTTTGGCTACGGTTTTGTTTACTTCTGCCTTTTCCCTCTGGATTGCCGCTCTGTTTGTGCTAGGCATGCTGGCAACGGCATTCGTTGTACCAGGAATTGTTTTGCTCGGGCAGCGGAGAATACATGGACGCGTTCGCGAGCAGCGGGCGCAGCTTTCCACAGAAGTCACCGAAGTGTTGTATGGTTTCCGGGATTTGAAAGTATACGGGCAATTGGCACAGCGGGACCAGCAGCTTCAGCATGCTTCCGCTGAATTGGCAGTTGAGCAGCAACGAGCAGCCGGGCACTTGCTGCGCGGGCAATCAATGCACGCTTTTGTTACGTTTTTCATTTCCTGTGGGGTGCTGGCGCTTGGCGCCTATTTAATTATAGACGGAGCGCTTGCTGGCGTATTTCTTGCTATGCTGGTTATGGCCTCGCTAACCGTATTCGAAGAAGCGGCGGCAATGGCCACATTACCCGCGTATAAGCAGGATAGTGAACATGCAGCCAAAAGACTGACGGAAACGGTACAGACCTTAGATGTACAGTCTTCGCAACCAGGCGGCGCGTTATCTGCTGATCATGCCGTTTCGATGGAGCTATCCGATGTTACGTTTCAATATGAAGAGGAGTGGAGACCGGCGCTCACGGATATGTCCCTGCACATTTTATCCGGTTCCAAAACGGCGATTGTCGGACCGAGCGGGTCAGGCAAATCAACGATTGTCGAATTGCTGCTCAAGCTGCGTACACCAACGACTGGCGACATCCGATTAAACGACGTTTCGGTGAAGGAACTGGATGAGACGAGCATTTGGCAATCGGCTAATGTGGTGTTGCAGCAAAGTCATTTCTTCCGGGGAACGATCCGGGACAACCTTCTTCTGAATGGAGAAGAACATGCTGACGAACAATTGTCGGATGTGCTGGCTAAAGTGCAGCTGGCCGATACATCGTTGACCGATATGGTGTATGAAAAAGGGGAGAACCTGTCAGACGGCGAGAAGCAGCGGCTGGCTCTGGCGCGAGCGATGCTCCGCAAAGGACGTTTATGGCTTCTGGACGAACCAACTTCATCGCTGGATTATGTGACAGAGCAACACGTTTTGAAGCATCTCTACGCGCAGGCGGCTAAAGATACGCTTCTCCTGATTTGTCATCGGCTTACCGGATTGGAAGAGATGGATCGAATTGTGGTCATGGACCAAGGCAAGGTAGTCGAAACAGGTTCCTATTCGGAGTTGATGGAGCAAAAAGGCTATTTTTATGAGATGAAGAAAATCGAACAGCAAATGATCGGAGAAGTTGGAGTGTAAAAAAGCAAGATATCCTCTGAGCGTTTGTAAATCTTACTATGCAACAGGCTAAAGAACGCCCTCCGTTATTCCACTGGAAGCCGTTTTTTAGCCTGTTTTTCGATTTTCATCCGGACTATAACCAGGCCATGTGTAGCTCTCGAGCCATTCAGCAAATCGAAATTTGCAAAGGGGAAGACAGGACCGATATCCGCTGGAAGGTTTTAAGGCTGACATCCGTTTCTCGTTGGTCTTATGACAAATTTATTATGGAGAATATGATGGCTTTGAGGGTTTTTCGTTTATTTCAAATGAGATTAGTTGGAGATTTAAACTATATCCAACACCCAAAGAATCTGGTCTTACTTGGGCAGTTAGGATTGACGATATAACTGCAATTTAGCGAACAGCATAATAGAAGTTCGCCTTTCTAACTCAAAAACTGGAGAGCTGGGACCAGTTGTTTTAAGAAACCATGGTTTGCCCTTTCCATTCTCGCCCTTTTTGGGAAAACAGCCGTAACAGTTCCGTCGATGTGACCGGAGACGCGCATTCCCAAATTGCCTCCATTAATTCCAATTCAGTATCCGATAGCTTTTGAACTTGGTTCACAGTTAACACCTCTTACGTCATTATGCGTCCATAATGAGTTTATTCACTACGGGTCGTAGTGAATTGTCAAGGGTTGGGTGATGGCGGATCATGACTTTTTTGAGTTCACCGCTCCAAAATGGTATAGTGAGTTTATTACGAGCGGAGCAAGATAACTCGATAGGGGCCTATCCACTACAGAGACGGCGTGGCCTGAGCACGGGAGTGTCCCCGTCAACTTTTCCGTCGGCTATTTCAAAAGGAGGCAACAGATTCATGAGCGATAGGATTTGTGAACTGACCGGCATTCATCAGAAGGATACGAGCTTCGGCTACACCTTGTCTGTAATAAGCGGCAAATTCAAGATGAGCATACTGTACTGGCTCTCCGATAAAAAAGTGATTCGGTTTAATGAGCTGCAGCGGGGTATGGGCACCATATCTTTTAAAACGTTAAGCTTGATGTTAAAAGAGCTGGCGGCGGACGGACTTATCAGCCGGGAGGAGTTTCCGCAGATTCCTCCAAAAGTTGAGTACACCCTGACTGAACGGGGCCGTTCGATTATTCCCGTGCTGGATATGATGTGCAAATGGGGAGAGGAAAACATCGTATCCGATATTAAGTCGGAGACAGAGCCGCTTCAAATTTAACATGGAAAAAAGCAGCATCTCCGTTAATGGAAATGCTGCTTCTTTTTGTTGCATTAAAGCTTGTCAAGAAACTCAACAAAACCCTGAGCGCTGTGGTCCAATTTCCTCAAATACTCCGGATTCCCTTCTGTCTCATGTTCCGCGCCGTAGAAGGCATAGAAGGAACGGTAATCGGCGGAGATGTACCGGAAAGTAGTTTCAAATGGAGACAAAATTCGCTCAAGATCGCTGCCGACTTTCCCGTCTGAGGTATAGTGAGAGTCTTTTCCGCCGGCAGTTACGGCTAGAGCGGTTTTTTTGTTTTTTAACGCTTGAGCCTTCGACCCGTACGCCCATCCGTAGACGAACACATCATCGAGCCATTTTTTGAGCAGCGGCGGGGAATTAAACCAAAAGACAGGGAATTGCAGGACAAGATTATCATGCGCTTAGATCAGTTTTTGTTCCTTTTCCACGTCGATTTTTTCATCGGGATAGGCTTTGTAAAGCTCGTGCACCGTATATTTTTTCGGGTATTTGCGGAGCTCTTCTACCCAGCGTTTATTAACGATGGATGTGTCCATGTTTGGATGCGTGACAACGACAAGTGTTTTCATTGATATATCTTCCTCTACTTATAGCTTGTCCAGAAATTCAACATAATCTTCAGCATTGCGGTCTAATTTGCTTAACAATTCACTGCTTCCTGCCATATAGTGCTCAGCTCCATAGAAGGCAAAAAATGAGCGGTAATCAGTTTTGCAATATTGAAAAGTCGTTTCAAAGGGAAGCAGGTACCGATCAAGTCTGTTGCCTAAGCTTCCTTCCTCACTAAAATCATGCTCTGTTCCGCCGGCAGTTACGGCCAGGGCAGTTTTTTTGTTTTTTAACGCTTGAGCCTTCGACCCGTACGCCCATCCGTGGGTGAACACTTCGTCGGTCCATTTTTTAAGCAACGGCGGGGAACTCCACCAGTAGATGGGAAACTGCAAGACCAGATTGCCATGGGCTTCAATGAGCTGTTGTTCCTTCTCCACGTCGATCTTTCCATCCGGATAGGCTTTGTAAAGCTCGTGGACCGTATATTTTTCCGGGTATTTGCGGAGCTCTTCTACCCAGCGTTTATTGACGATGGAGGTGTCCATGTTTGGATGCGTGACGATAATAAGTGTTTTCATATGGTTTGCCCTCCTTGAGCGTTATCTGTTGCTGAAACCTAGTGTAACCTACATCAAGGAATTGCATAAGTACGCACATTTAGTTCATGTAATTACCTAAAGGTGAGTACTCCCTGAACTGGACTTAAACGAATCAGCAATTCCAAAAAGGATTTTGCCGCCAATTAAGGTGTAGAAGACTTGCGAATCGCGACTATGTTTCTTACTTTACATGTTGTTTCCTTTTTATGAGACGGGAGTGGGGGAGGGTGAGCTGACGCTTGGGAAAAATTGCTTGACAGGATGTTAAGGATTCAAAAATTATGGAGCAGACTCGTCATGGTAACGGGTAGGATAGTTCTATAAACAAACGATTGGGTAAAATAACCAAAAAGTTATGGGGGTTATTTCTCATGTGGTGGAGAGGTGTAATTTTGATTTGGGCAATAGGGGTAACCTATTTTCAGTAATGGATTGTGCTGATGCTTACAGCGAGGAGTCACCAACCAAATATAATGCCGACATTGAACGTAAGAGTTTGGAAGAGGTGCTTATTTTCGAACTAAATCCTAAGATTATAAGCGTCCTTAGAAAGGAGTATGGTAATAACATTCTCATCGGCGGCGCTCATATCATACCAATCAGGAAATCGGATTCCTATCCTCAACAAGAGTTCATTCTTGAAGGGGGAGTTACGACACACGATTCTACCTCGGATATAGTTCAAATTACTTTCAAAGCTAGTACAGACGGATACAAAGTGAGTAATTTTCGTGTTATCCGCATGCAAAAATAACAATCTTCCATTGAGCTAACGGGACACTATAGTTGAATAAGGAATTACTGGAGTCGGCCAACATATTAAATTATTGTTGGTCTTTTTCAGTTGCATCCGGATGATACTGTCCAGTAAATATATAGAATCCCTCCAAATCCGACCTTTGTTTAACACCGATATTCATTGCCTGACATACACTGAATCAAGACAAATGACTATTGTAATTAACATGGAGGGAAACTAATGTCTCTGTATAATAATCCTAATACAACTTATCCTTATTGGATGGGGAGTACGGGTATTGATGAAAGAGAAACAGTAATGCCTCATCCAGTTGTTATGGAAGCAAGGCAAATCGCTTTAAATCAAATTTTAGTAACTTACGACAAGCCTACGGATTTAGCATCAGCAACAAACATATCTAATTATTGGATAAGAAGTAATATGTCTACTGCATTATTGAGCCTATGCTAGGAGAATCCATCACCTTTTTCCTATGAAACAATGAACCATAGAATAAAAGTCCTCCCCTTGCTCAGATTTGCCCAAGCTAAGCACACAATCTATTGTCATTCTAGTATATAAGAAACGGGAAAACCCCAGCCTGCAGGAGCTGAACCAACGATTGAAAGGTGCAAAAATTTACCACATAGGCTACACCCTAGTGGAATTCATAGAAAAAAAGTGGGGGCCGACAAGCTGCGACATTTCCTGTTGAAGAAGACATAGAAAAGATATACTAAGTCCAAGTACTTAGTGAATTGGGTAGTGTAATACCCAATGGCGGAAGTCCGTGGTTGGGTATTTAAAAACCCCAAAAGAATTGAATACCAGAGGATCAGGTTTATCACGGGGAATTAGCTCAGTCTGGGAGAGCGCTTCGCTGGCAGCGAATAGGTCAGGGGTTCGAGCCCCCTATTCTCCACCAATACCTTAAACATAAACGGCAGAGATGCCGTTTTTTTGTATTGAATTTTTGTTGCAGCACACCAGAACGTTGAGTGATGTGTGTCGGTAGTGAGAAAGCATTGATTTAACGCCACATTTACCTATATATAACCTGCAGAGCTCAAGTGGAAATACCGCTTGGTCTTTTCTTTTTCTTTAGTTGAAAGTACTTGCAGAATCCTCCATCTCAACATCGTAATTCTTTCTAAATTTAGCCCATAAAAAAATCCCCTTATAATAGACAGATTAATCGGCTTGCTTTTTTCTGTCTATTATAAGGGGAGCATATCAATCAAGGGTTGGTTTTTCGTTTCTTCAGGAACTATTCATTTCATCTCTTATAATTTACTGTTGCGATGAGGCGTAACCTCAAGTACATTGGGTATATACCGATTGGAGGCTGAGCAATAATCATGTTGACCAGATGGCTTCGACGAATAACGCCTGACACTTTTAAACACCGAATAATATTTTCCTTTCTGTTGTTCCTCCTCGCGCCTATAGCGCTGTTATTCCTCTACAACTTCCGAGAAACGGAGATTATGCTCCAGCGGAACGCTTCGGACAGTAACATCAAGCAACTTGAAGGTATCAAACACGATCTTATCGATTTGATGAGTCTTGTGATGAAGACTGGGATGCTGCTGGATCAGGATTCTTTCCTCCGCGAAGTTATGCAGAAGCCAGAATTATATGATGCCATCCATAGAAAGCGAATTGTGGAAAATAAATTCGCAGGTATTGAAAACAGCTTTTTCCTTACGGGAGCTACGGTATTGTACACTTTGATAGATTTAAAAGGAAGCGCTTACACATCATATACGCCGGAAAACTCCCTGAATTATGCCAACATTAGTTCCGAGCCCTGGGTGCAGGAGCTGAAGAAGGCTGGGAAAGAGCGGTACATATGGAAATCCAATGATCTCACGACCGAAGTTCGCGAGAGAAAAGGCAATCGGATGCTGAGCCTTTACGAAGTGCTGCGTGACGACGGACTGGAGCCATTCGCTTACGGACGTTTTAGTATCGATTATGAGCGATGGTTTAAGGAAAAAACTGACGAAAAAACATTCGACAGCGATGGGGAAAGAGCCTATTTCCTGCTGGATGCATATGGAAAAACGATGCTTCAATCGGATTCGGGGGAGAACGTACCGTCTGTCGTGTCATCTACTATCGCAACAGCCAGCCAGAGCCGGGGACAGGATCCCTCCTCCCATTCCATTGTGAACGATCATATGATGTATACCTATAGCAAGATTCAAGAGCTTGACGGCTATCTCGTGAAGAAGGTACCGCTGTCCTTGTTATTCGAAGAAGTGAACAAGCAGAAGCTGAGGTTTTATACCGTTTATGGGGCCATTCTGCTGCTGTTTGTGTTCTTGACTTACCTCATTTCTTCAACCGTTACCGGTCCTTTAAAGCTGCTTCAGCGGAAGATGGAAACAACAGTAAAATTGAATTTGAAGACGAAGTTGCCGGAACAGGGCAGGGGTGAGTTACTGGCGCTAACCCGAAGCTTCAATTACATGATCGCAGACATCAATAATCTGTTGGAACGGTTAAAGCTTGAGGAGAGGCAAAAGCAATTTGTCCGGTTTCAGGTGTTGCTTGGTCAGATGAATCCTCATTTTCTGCTGAATACACTGAATACAATCAAGAGTATCGCGCTGGATAAGGACGACGATGAAATTTACGAGATTTGTGTAGCGCTTGGAAACATACTAGAAACTACGCTGAATTTGGAGGTTGATCTTATTCTTCTGAAGGACGAGATTGTGCTAATCGAATCCTATATGGTCATCCAACGGAAACGGTTCGGGCACGGCATCGAGCTCCAGTATGAAGTAAGTGGGGATCTAGAGTATGCTCTGATTCCGAAATTCTGCTTGCAGCCGCTGGTAGAAAATTCGTTGATCCATGGGTTTGGACAATCACAGCATGAGGGGCGGATCGACATCCGTGCATCAAGCCGCAATTCATTACTTATTCTGGAAATTGCGGATAATGGCATGGGAATTAAGAAATCGCAGGAGAATCAGTCCTCCCGGAAACGAAAAAGCATTGGCGTACATAACCTCCGGGAAAGCTTGGAGCTTATGTTTAAGAACCAGCCGACAGAACTTCTGATAGAGTCGACGGACGAAGGAACGCGGGTCATGATGCATTTCCCATTATTGTTATCCAAACCATATTTGAAGGAGGGGAGTGCGAATGTGGCGCACATTGATCGTTGAAGATGAGCAGTACGCGAGAGCAAGCTTGCGCAAATTGTTTGCGAAGGCGGATATCCCGTTTGAAATTGTAGGCGAGGCGGTAAACGGAAAGGAAGGCTTGCAGTTGATCCGGAAACTGCAGCCCGATGTTGTCATCTCCGATATTTTTATGCCGTTAATGGATGGCGTCCGTTTATTGCAGCTGACGAGGGAGGAAGGCTTCGAGTGCCGGTTCGTCATGCTGACGGCGGTAAGTGAATTCGAGTATGCAAGGCAAGCGGTGGAATATGGGGCTTCAGGGTATCTGATGAAGCTTTCTCTGGATTTGAGGGGACTGAAGCAAGCCATGGAAAAAGTGGCTGCAGAGCTGACGAGAATGGACAAGCTTCTCCGAGCAGATAAATGGTTCCCGGATAAGACTGCCCAAGAACCAACGGACCATGCGGAGTTGAACCGAATGATCACCTACATTGAGGAGCATTTTGCCGAGGATTTGACATTAAAGAGGATGGCTGAATTTGTCCGAATGGATGCCAGTTATGTTAGTGACTTATTCAAGAAGAAGACCGGCACCACTCTGACACACTTTATTCAGAACCGCCGCGTTCAAGCAGCGAAAATGCTGCTGTCAGAGACCGAGAAGAAGGTTAGCGAAATCGGTAGACTGGTGGGCTTCGAGAACGACAATTATTTCAATAAAATATTCAAGCGGTGGTGCGGTGTGACCCCAACCGAATACCGGAAAGAACAAAAATTCGTTCTATGAATGTCCAAACGCCGTTCATCCCCCCAATGCCAGGCTTGTGCTAAAGTTAAACATGTAGCAAATAAGCTTATCATTTTGAAAAGGGGGATTACGAGTGAAACGGAGAAATTGGTTGAAATTAGTTCTGATGACCACTCTGGCAGCTTCGATGCTCAGCGCGTGCGGAAGCAATAGTAGCAAGAGCAATGAAGGGGCGAATGCAGGATCGGCAAGTGAAACTCCAGCAGGCGTTTCGGGCGAAAGAATCAACCTCAAGCTTTGGGGAGCTGTTCCTGCTGAAGCAGGTCCTCAAGAAGTGATTAACAACTGGAATAAGGAAAATCCGGACATTCAGGTCGAATACGTACGCTACGTGAATGATGATCCGGGCAACCTGAAACTGGATACGGCGCTCATGACTGGTCAGGATGCGGACTTATTCATCAACTACACGATTAATCGTTTGCAAAAACGTGTTGACGCAGGGGTCGCTTTGGATCTCAGCAGCAAAACAGATTACAACATTGATGAGCAAATGGGTCCGGACGCCGCTCAATGGAAAATCGGCGATAAATATTACGGGATCCCTACAAAGAAAAACTTGTTGTTCATCTGGCTTAACAAAAACATGCTGGATGAAGCAGGGCTTCCGGTCCCTTCTGTTGACTGGACATCGGACGACCTGAGAGAATACGCGAATAAATTAAAGAAAGAGAATGTGTACGGTCTGCTGCAGCATGATGCTGCTTTTACAGCTACGATTGACGGCACGATTGCCGGTCTTGGCGTAACGAAGCCGGACGGGACTTCCAACTTTGACAATGATCTGTGGAAGAAGCAGCTGCAAACGGTGCATGACATGATGTTTGTCGATAAATCGACGCCGGAGTACGGGGAGCAAGTGACAAGCAAGATGCCGGTAGACACAATGTTCCTAAAAGGCGAAGCAGCGATGCTGGCCGCAGGGGAATTCATTTTCCGCAATGCCAATAACCTGAAGGAATATCCGCATGACTTCAAGATGGCATTCGCAACGATTCCGAAAGTAACCGCAGATCAGAAGGATTATAAATATGCTGGCGGTTTAGGCGACGTGCTCTCCGTCAATGCAAAATCCAAACATCAAGATGCGGCATGGAAATTCGCGAAATGGTATACGGATGGCGGAATGCTGCCGATGGCTAGCGGCGGACGCATTCCATCCTCGAAGAGCGTAGACAACCAACAAGCGATGGATCTGTTGCTCAAGGGTGTAGAGGATAAATACGATACAGAATCGATGAACAAAGTCGTGTTCGGCCAGTTCCCTTCGTTCCAATTGAACGTTCCGCAGCAAGCCCTTGATGCCCGTAAGGAAGAATATGAGAGTTACTTCCTGAACAAGCAGGATATCGATACGACGCTTAAGAATATGGCCAAACGTCATCAGGAGTATTTCAAGTAATCGAATATCGACAATGCCCTTAAGAGAGAAGAAGGATCTTCCGCTTCCTTCTCCTCTCTTTGCTTTATTTAGAAAGCTCTAAACGAGAAGAAAGGCGGCGTTTTCTGTGAAAAGGAACAGCTGGATTCGGAAACAAGGCTGGGTTGGCTATGCATTTATTCTGCCTAATATGGTAGGTATCCTGGCGTTTTTTATTCTGCCTGCCCTGTTTTCCTTCTTTATGATGTTCACGGACTATCAATTCTCCAATCCGAACTGGAAGTTCACCGGATTGGAGAATATTACCCGTATGTTCGGCGATGATCAGTTCTATGCCTCGATCAAATATACAGTCATATTCTTGTTGTCCGTTCCGGTCTCACTGGCAATTGCCTTCCTCGTTGCACTTGTGCTTAACCGCAGCGTGTATTTGAAGGGATTGCTTAGAGGAATGTTCTTCCTTCCATATATTTCAAGCGGCGTTGCCGTTGCTTTTGTCTGGATGCTGCTGTTCCAGCCGTCCCAAGGGCCGATTAATGAAGTACTTCGCTTTATCGGTATTGTATCGCCTCCGGGTTGGTTCGCTGATTCCAGCTCGGCGATGTATGCAATCGACGTCGTACAAATCTGGTTTATGTTAGGCTACAACATGATTATCTATTTGGCGGCCCTGCAGGAGATTTCGACCGAACAGCTTGAGGCAGCACGAATCGACGGTGCAGGGAGAGCGACTATTACATGGAGAATTGTATGGCCGCTTGTTAGTCCAACGACATTTATGCTTTTGATTACGGGCCTGATTATGACGGTCAAATCCTTCTCTCTCATCCAGGCGATTACGGGCGGCGGCCCGAGCGGAAGCACCATGATTCTGTCGCTGTTCGTCTACAAAACGGCATTCAGATATTATGAGATGGGCTATGCATCAACGATTTCCTGGTTCCTGTTCGCGGTTATTCTCGTCATTACCATCATCCAATGGGTCGGCCAAAAACGCTGGGTCCATTACTAGAGAGGAGCAAGCTCTATGATTGAAACAAATAAGAACCTCTCGGTTAAGCTTTCCATCACGATCCTTATGCTGATCGCAGGGTTGTTTATGATTGTCCCTTTCTTATGGATGCTCAGCACATCCTTCCAGACCCCAAGTGAAGTATTCCGCCAATGGCTTCCTTCGAAGCTGGACTGGAGCAGCCATAAGCGGATCTGGACGGGAAACTATAATTTTCTGCCTTATTATTTGAACTCAATTAAGATCGCCGTGATTGGTACAGCCGGTGCTGTCTTTATGTCTGCCCTTGCTGCTTACGGCTTCGCACGTACGGAATTTAAAGGACGGGATACGCTCTTCTTGGTGTACTTATCCATGATGATGATTCCTCCACAAGTCGTTTTTGTTCCGAAGTTTATCATGTTTAACTGGCTTCATATTTATAACACGCACTGGGCACTGATTCTGCCTGCCATGTTCTCGATCTTTGGCGTATTTATGCTCCGCCAGTTCTTCCTCAGTATTCCGAAGGAGATTATAGAATCTGCGTTTCTCGATGGTGCCGGTCATTTCCGGATTTTCTTCAAGCTGGTATTGCCGTTAGCCAAGCCGGCGCTTGCGACGTTTGCGATTATCGATTTTTCCTGGCAATGGAATGATTATGAGAATGCACTTGTCTTCCTGCAGAGTCCAAAACTTTATACGATTCCTCTTGGCCTACAAAATTTCGTTCTGGAAAACAACGTTGACTATAACGGTATGATGGCAGCTTCTTCGGCAGCAATCATTCCTATGATTCTAATATTCCTGCTTGGTCAGAAATACATCATTCAAGGCGTATCCAGCTCGGCTGTTAAAGGCTAAATCAAAGGAGGTTTATATCATGAGACACGAGACAGTAAAATCCGATGTTACGGTCATTGGCGGAGGACTTTCCGGGATTTGTGCCGCAATCGCAGCGGCAAGATTAGGACAAAAGGTTGCGCTCGTGCAAAATCGTGCAGTACTTGGCGGAAATTCCAGCTCCGAGGTACGTGTATGGGTATGCGGTGCAACAGGGCATGGCGTGAACCGTTATGCCCGGGAGACCGGCATTATGGGAGAGCTGTTCATTCAGAATCAATACCGGAATCCTGAAGGCAATCCTTATTTGTGGGACGTTACGCTGCTGGAGGCGGTAAGAGCCGAGCCAAATCTCACGTTGTTTCTGAATACGGATGTAAGAGAAGTTGAAGCAGTTGGAGAATTAGATAACCGCATGATTCGCAACGTGACAGGCTGGATGATGGGATCGGAGCGCGAAATTACCTTCGAAAGCGAGATTTTTCTCGACTGTACGGGTGACGGGCTGGTTGGCTTCTTGGCAGGAGCGGCATACCGCATCGGGCGTGAAGCAAGGCATGAGTTCGCAGAGGATTGGGCCCCGAAAGAGGCTGACGACATCACGCTCGGCAGCACATTGCTGTTCTATACAAAAGACACGAAGAAGCCCGTCCGTTTCGTTGCCCCGTCTTTTGCGAAGGACATTACAACTACGTCGATTCCGATCAAACGTGTCATCCGAAGCGGTGATTCCGGCTGCCATTATTGGTGGATTGAATGGGGAGGCGAGCTGGATACGGTTCATGATAATGAGCAGATCCGGGATGAGTTATGGTCGGTCATTTACAGCATATGGGACTATATAAAGAACTCCGGCAAGTTTGAAGCAGACAATATGACCTTGGAATGGGTCGGGTCGATTCCGGGTAAAAGAGAATACCGCCGCTTTCTGGGAGATTCAATTCTGACGCAAAACAATGTCATTGCCCAACGTCCGTTTGAAGATAGGGTGGCTTTTGGTGGTTGGTCTATCGACCTGCATCCGCCACAAGGGATGTATGCAACCGAAAGCGGTTCGAAGCATTTGCACATGGACGGCATTTATCACATTCCATTCGGTTCTCTTTATTCGAGAAACGTAAGTAATCTGCTGTTCGCTGGACGGAATATCAGCGCAACGCACGTTGCTTTCGGAACGACCCGCGTCATGGCGACATGCGCGGTGATGGGCGAAGCAGCCGGTGTTGGTGCTGCATTGTCTGTCATGAAACGGATTACGCCACGCGAATTGCGGGAACGGCACCTGTCCGAGCTCCAGCAAACGATGCTGCGTACCGATGCTTCGATTATCGGCCTGCGTAATGAGGATGTCTATGACCTTGCAAGGAAAGGAGCCGTTAGAGTCTCGAGCACAATGAAAGGCATTCTGCTCGATAACCCTTCCGATGAGCATCGACTTACCTCCGACGTTGGATTATTGTTCCCGGCCGAAGGTGGATTGGAAGGACTCCGTATCCTAGTCACTGCCAGGGAAACAACGAATTTAGCCATCGAGCTGTGGGATACGGGACGTCCAGAGAACTATGTGCCTGCAAACCGCAGACAGACCCTCATCATTCAAGCAACAGCCGGAGAGAAACAGTGGCTGGATGTTCCGGCGGATCGAACGTTGTTTGGCGGTGAACCGTGCAATGTATTTGTCATTGTCCGATCCAATGAAGCAGCAAGTCTCTTTATATCTGAGGTTCCAGTCACCGGCGTGCTCGCATTCGAACGCGGAACCAAGCCTGTCGTCAGTTCCGATCTGGAAGATCATCAGCCGGATCAGCCGGTTATCGAATGGTCGATGAAGGGACTTGTCCGAAAGCCATTCTGTTTTGCAGTTGAGACTGGCGCTTATTCAGCTGACAAAGTCATTAACGGCTACGTCCGTCCGTTTGGAGGACCACAGCTGTGGGTATCGGAACCAATCGCAAATGGGCGTGAAGAATGGGTGGAAGTCGAGCTTTCAGAACCAGCGGATATCCGGGAGATCCACCTTACCTTTAATGACGATGTTAATGAGGATTTGATCAATCTGCATCATCACGAGACGCCGTTTCTGATAATTCCGGAGCTGGTTAAGGCATATGAGGTGCAGGCATATAAGAATGGGGAGTGGGTAACGGTTGTCGGTGATAGCCATAACCGTACACGTAAAAAAATCCATCACCTTGAGAATCCGATGCAATCGAACCGGATCAGGGTCGTCATAAAGGAAACGAACGGCGGCGATCGGGCAGAAGTGATCGAGATTCGGATATATGATCTTCATAGATAATTTAATACAACAGGCTGGAATCTTCGGATTCCGGCCTGTTGTACACTTTGGATTACCCATCACTGGTTTAACCTCGGCTGAGTTGATTACATTATCCATAATATATTGAATTCTTCTTACAGCTCCAAGCAACTCAACTGATATCTACGGTGCGAAAGTTGAGTTAATAAAAAATGAAAATCAATTTTGATGGGCTATCACTTTTATCCAGTTGTACCTATTTACTTTAGAGCCGTAAGGCATCAATGGATGAAAAGCTTCGGAACTGCACACATCGGCAATCCGGTCGCCCGCTGAAATCGCGGATACCTGAAAAAAACCGTCGGGCCCTTCGTACCTCTCTTCGCTGATCCGGCGCCAGTATGCGGGATACGGAAAGGATACCCGATACACGAAGATTATGAAGATATTTTCCGGAACCCTTCTGATGCGTGGAGACGACTGCAAGGCGGTAATCCGGTCGCCGCTGAGGAGGTTCGCCTGCATCTGCTCCATGATATCGACAATCCAGAGCTGACTTGCGCTTTCTACACATTAGCATCCCGATAAATATACGATTTACGTCTGGAGACCAGCCGACGGGAGTCGCGAAACAGTCGGAAGCCGCCAATGTCCTTTGATATAAAATAAGTATTTGCCAAAATTCAGTTCGGGTATGGTAGGTCACGTATTGATTAAGACCAAACAACTTCAGCAGGCTGTGAACGATATGAAAGAAATGGGCTTTACTGTTACGTATCGGACTGCTCCCGAAAAATCTCATAACGCACTGATTTGTTTACGGGTTGGTTCTTTCCTTAAGTCGGTGGCTGATAAAGTAGACGGCATGAGCTACTCCTTGTCTGTGACCTCAGCTACATCCTTACCCTTGGGGAAAAATTCCCGAAGAAGTCCGTTGCCGTTTTCGTTGGAGCCTCACTGCCAGGAAGAGTAGGGATCGGCAAAGTAGACTGATAGACCATGAACGGATTCTACCGTAGCATAGCAGGCAAATTACTTCCTACGATCATCTTTAGCTGTAAAGGAATGTCCCTTGTGGGAACTGTGAGCAAGCAACACAACAGGCAACTTCCATAGAATGCGCTGTAGTTCCAATGTCCGAAAGTGGTTCGCTTCTTCACCACTTTCGCCCTTGAATATGCTCCAATGTAATATCTTCGCGGAGCAACTGTATAATTTGTGGCAATGTGAACCCCAAATCCCTTATAGATAAAGATTCGGTTGAGCTCAAGAAGTTGGTCTGCTGAATAGTAACGGTAGCCGGTGTCCTGAGCCATCTTTCTCGGCTTTAACATGCCAATCTGGTCCTAATGCACAATGTTTTTAAGGAGACCTTGCTTACCCTGGAAAATTCACTGATTTTAAACAAAATATCACCTCCAATCTATAACGTAATGGAAGTATACAGTTTCCCGTGCAGGGGAAAGTCAAGTGCGCAAAGTTTTCATTCAAGCAAGAGCCTTTTTAGGTTTTTATCTATAAATACGGAATCTGGTTTATGCTGTCCGATACCTGCGCAATGCCCCCACTTCGATTCAATCGGTAGGAAGAGCGCACTAGGCATATGTTGTGCCTCATATTTGTTGTCCTGGGGAGGGAAGAAAAGGTCCGTACTTCCCGGCATAACCAGGGCCCGGGCTGTAATCCTGCTTAATGCAAGTTCAAAATCGCCGTTATTCGCCGGATTTGCGCTAATGTCGCCGGTGATTCCGGTACGCAGCATGGTGATCAGGTCATTGGCGTCAAAGGTCAAAAACACTTGATCCCAGTAATCCACGAGATATTCCTCCAGTGTGTGGTAGCCCTCTTGCTGATAGAGCTGCTCCAGATAATAAGCCTGGGAGAAGCCCCATGCCGCATAGACCCGACCCATGGCTGCCAATCCCGCTTTAGGCTGCTGCGTGTAAAAGCCATTCTGCCAGGCAGAATCAGCCTGAAGGGCAGCGATCATTCCTTCAAATACAACCTTTGCATGCGGCCGGGTCATGGCAGTCCCTCCGAATGGAGCGATTCGTTCGACCATATCCGGATAGCTTGCTCCCCACTGAAAAGTCTGCACAGCTCCAAGCGACCAGCCAACAACGAGGGCAACTTTTGTAATACCAAACTTCTGGGTAACCAGTTGATGCTGCAGCCGCACATTATCATAAATCGAAACCTGCGGAAAATTAGCTTGATGATAGGGCGGTGGCGTATTGCTTGGCGAGGAGGATAATCCATTGCCTAACATATTAGGGATGACGATAAAATACTTTTCCGGGTCCAGTGCCTTGCCAGGTCCGATTAACCATTCATTATCGGTATGCAGACCTGCAAACCAGGTGGGATAAACAATCACATTATTTTTTGCTGCATTTAGTGTTCCGTAAGTTTTATAGGCGAGTACGGCATGTGGCAGGGTGTCACCGGATTGGAGCAGAACGTCCCCCAGTTCATAAATTTCATAATCTCTCATGTGAAAATCTCCTTTTCATAGCTGAAGATGAATTGCCTTTCTTGTCATCACTCTACGATGATGTTATTGTGAAGTCAAAGAAACGTTTGTGAATAGAACGTTCAATTTTTTTGAATTAAGGGGGTGGGATGTAGCATGGAATTGCGCCAACTAAAGACCTTTCATACGCTTGCTTCCACACTCAACTTTAGCCGCGCTGCAGAAGTGCAGAACTATGTCCCCTCAACGGTTACGATGCAGATGAAGGCATTGGAGGAAGAACTGGGTGTCAAGCTGGTAGACAGACTGGGTAAAAAAGTGATCCTGACCGATGCGGGGAGACGTTTTCTCGTCTATGTAGACAACATGTTGAGTGAGCTTGAAGAAGCACAGCATGCCATCAAGCAATCCGGCGAGGTGACGGGTACGGTGATCATAAGTGCGGATGAAACGTTGTGCACGTACCGACTGCCGGCTGTACTGCGCCGGTTTCGCTTGCGCTATCCGGGGATTCGGCTGATGTTTCGACCGCTGGCTAATCCGAACCTTAAACAGAGCTTGCGGGAAGGGGACGCGGACATTATTTTTATGCTGGATGAGGATAATGGCGAGACAGGATTTTGCGGAGAAAAAATGCTGGATGAGCCCTTTTATGTATTGGTAGCGCCCGATCATCCTTTGGCTGCACGTACTGCGTTGGCCATTGAAGATTTTAATGACGAGACCTTTTTGTTGACAGAGAAGGGATGTTCCTATCGCACGTTTTTTGAGCGAAGTCTTTCACAGAAGGGCGTGGGAGGAATCACCAAATTGGAGTTTAACAGCGCTGAGGCGATTAAACAATGTGCGAAAATAGGAATGGGCATCGCCATATTGCCTGAAATGGCCGTGACCGCAGAAGTGAATCGGGGAGAACTGGTTCCGTTGCCTTGGGATTTGACCGCCACATCGTTTGCAACCCAAATGTATTGGCATGAAGAGAAGTGGATCTCGCCTGCGATCGAAGCCTTTTTGAATTTGACCCGAGATACATTTTTGAAAAATAGCACCCTATAAAATGTTGGCCATATATGTCTTGAAAATAAAATACCTCGCATAGTTCAAAAATGGCTCCGCCATCATTAAGCTATACCAGCTAATTGCTTGTCAAGATTACCAGTAAAGTCAATGGGGCTATCCGAAGAAATATACTAAATTCATTTAATCTTAGCGGGGATATTGTGCCATTGAGCGGTGGGCAGAATACATCAGTAAGAGTTAGTAATGTTGTATTTCGATTATATTTATCAGCCTTTTTACGGAAGCGTCATCAGGAACTTATGATATTTACGAAATATTCTTTTGGGACAACAATGGGATTGTTAGGCTGAAATTTACTCACAATAAAAAGTTGATCTATTTTAAAGATTAACTTTTTATTGTGTTGTGATAAAGTGAGAAGCGACACATTATAGGGATATTAATGACATTAATGTGGGCACATTAGTGTCATTGGACAACCATATAGTGTAAGAGGACAAGAACATATACCTATTGGAACCCGCGCTAGTCGGGCTTTTTTAATTTTATGGGTACAAGTTCTTGTCCTTTGCTCGAGACAAGAACTTGTACCGTTAGCCAGGGAGTCAAGCCCGAGACGTTTCAAATTACAGGTGACAACAATTACATTTCATTAAATACCGCTTATTAGCGTTTTTTGGTTTTTAAGGGACCAAGTAGGTTCGAATCATATGTACCCGACAACACGGCATTAGTTGGATTACAAGACTGTGTACCGTTAACCGAAA
>Ga0153923_100223_pt1 | contig 22730 bp, 10 predicted proteins | sample TSNJ007MetaG_FD_104682 | JGI IMG/M metagenome (GOLD analysis project Ga0153923, IMG submission 104682) | Attine ant fungus gardens microbial communities from New Jersey, USA - TSNJ007 MetaG | ecosystem: Host-associated > Fungi > Mycelium > Unclassified | place: USA: New Jersey, Brendon T. Byrne...
GTTTTGGCATTTAATTGTCTAATTTTTTAATCTGAAATTCTTAGAATAACGTTTATTACCAATGAATCACTGTATTCCTTGAAGAAAAATAAAACCCTATTTTTTTAAAAATTTTTTCTTTAATTGGTTTTTGTAATTTTTAATTCTATTTCCAAATTTGATTTTCAAAAAATAAGTTTTTTATTATTCATTTGTTTTGCACTTTAAGCTGCATTTCTAAGTTTTTTGGCAAAAAACAAATAGGTATATGGCTCTAAAAAGCGCCATATACCTATTCTTCCGTACATATCTTTACTTTATTTGTTAATGCTCATCCTGTTTTATTTGCTTATTTTCTCTTTCGCACATATACAATGCCCATTGCGATAAGAATAATGATCACTCCAAAACTAAGGAGAGTAATCCCTTTTTTCTCACCAGTTTTTGGATAATCGCCTTGCCCTGATGCGTTCGATCTATTTTTCTCATTTGATTGAGTTGGTATCGGTTGGTTCTTAGCTACAACCTCAACCTGCAAAGGCTCGCCGCTATGAGCTACTGAAATCGTGACACTCACCAGCTGTTCTGACAGTTGATAGCCCACTGGGGCTTTAGTTTCTTTAAAGTAATACTTGTCAGGTGCTAAATTTGCTACTTGCAGTTTTCCATCAGCATTTGTCTTCAAATGATCACGTACTACTTTTTGATTACTATCTAACAATTGGAATTCAGCATTTGCTAAACGCTTTTTGGTGTTGTCGGCATCAACTTTTGTCAATTCAATTTTTCCTTGATAATTGATAAAGCCTTCACTGGCTATCACGGTTTCTGGCTGTCCTTTTGCTTTAGTCTTGATATTGAATTCTACTGGTTTTGTATTGGTGATATAACCACTCGGTGCTTTTACTTCAACAAACTGATAGTCACCAGGCGCCAAATGATCAACAGTGATTTCACCATCTATATTGGTCTTCAGATTTTTAGCGATCACTTTACCATCGCTGGATTGCAAATCAAAGATTGCATTGGCTAATACCTTTCCTGCTTCATTCGTTTTGATTAACTTCGCAGAACCTTGATAATTAATGAAATCCTTATCCGCTAACGCTTCGACCACCGCTGGTTTGTTTGCTGCTTTTGTTGGGATGGTAAATGATATTTCTTTCTTATTAATCAAATAACCGTTTGGCACCTCGGTCTCAATAAACGTGTAATCACCGGGAGCTAATCCAGTGGCTGTGACATAGCCAGCCTTATCAGAATAGATTCCCCCGCTAACAACGTTTTCCTCTTCATCGTATACTTCAAATTTCGCACCGGCTAACGGTGTATGATTTACATTGGTCTTGCGGAAACGTGCCGAGCCTTGATAGTTTATGAAATCGTCGCTAGCGATCACTACCGCGGGCTTGCCATTCGATTTTTCATCAATTGTAAATGAAACAGGTGTGGTATTAATCAGGTAGCCCTTTGGTGCTTTCGTTTCAACAAATTGATACTCACCAGGAACAAGATCTTTTGCGGTAACCTCTCCCTTTTCATTCGTCTTCAAATCTTTTTGAACTGAATCGCCGTTCTTATTTTGAACTTCGAAGACTGCGCCTGATAGTAATTTCCCGGATTCCGCTTTCTTCGTCAGCTTCGCAGTACCTTGATAATTTTTAAAGTCGCCTAAATCAAGCGTAACTGGTTTGCCATTTTGCGGATAGATCGTAAATTTGTGCTCGGTTGTATCAAGGATATAACCAGAGGGTGCTTTCGTTTCTTTCAAGATATAATCGCCAGCACTTAACCCTTTGGCGAAGAACTCCCCATCCTTATCTGTTTTGATCACTGTTTGAGTTTCACCGTTTTGGCGAGTCGTTGTCAACGGATCATTTGTATCAGCAGCTTTAAATAGTTCATACTCAGCTCCGGCAAGTGGTTTATTACCGCTAACTTTCCTTCCTTTAATAGAAGCTTGATAGTTTGCGAAATCTAACGTCATCCCATTGACTTGTTGATTATCCACCACGAAATAAATTGGTTGACTGCTGATAAGATAGTTAGGTGCTGTCTGCGTTTCGACTAATTTGTAACTTCCATCTGCTAAAGCTAGATTGCTTAAATCAATTGTGCCATCAGTTTCTGGTTGTAAATCATCCTTAATCAATTTGCCATCCGCTGATCCATCATCAAAGTACAAAGCAAAGATAACTTTAGATAGATCTAAGTGGGCTAAACTTTCACCATCCGTCTTCTTCAAATCAATTTCCTTTCGAGCATTTTGGAAATCTCCGCCATCAACGACATAGGCCCCATCTTCGATTTTATTCAAATTGTTTTGTCCATCAGTCATAGGCATCGTCATTGGTACACGATCTGGAATAACGAACGTCAACGGGAATGTGTTTAGCAAATAGCCATTAGGTGCCGCTGTTTCCTTCACATAATAGGTTCCCGGTTCTAAATCCGTGAATTCAACAATCCCTTTCGAATCAGACTTACCTTTTACAGGATCGGTATCGCTGAAGTCCGCTTTTGTGTAGAGTGTGAATTCTGCCTCAGCTAGATCAACAATTTTAGCATCATCATTTATATCATTTCCTATTTTATGAAGACGAATTGTTCCACGATAGTTTACGACATCTTCGGAAATTTTTACGACCGCTGGTGCTCCTTGACTTTCTGCTGGAATCTCAAAAGCTAAGTCTTCACTTGTCATGATATATTTTCCATCGTTGCCTTTATCCGGTGCTTCTATTTCAACAAAACGATAGCTTCCTGGAGCTAAACCAGTTACGCGAACAGTACCGTCTTGATCTGAAATAGCTGTTTTTCCAGCAACATCATTGCCGCTTGCATCAACAACTTTAAATTTTGCTCCTCGCAACGCTTTTCCATTGCTATCAGTTTTTGTCAGCTGCGCAGTTCCTTGGTAATTGATAAAGTGATCTTGCACTGTTACTACCGTGGGTTGCCCGACTGCTTTTTCAGGGACAGTTACTGGAACAGTCGTCGTATTAAGCAGATATCCCGTTGTCGCAGCAATTTCTTTGAAGGTGTAATCGGCAGGGGCTAGATTATCGAAGAGAACCTCTCCTTCATTATTTGCAGTTACAGCTCCACCAACAGGCTGATCTTCGCTGTCTAACAATTGGAACTTCGCACCTGCTAATGGTTTATCATTTACATCGGACTTAATCAACTTAACTGATCCTTGATAATCCACAAATGGATTGCTAATAGTAACCTTCTGCGGTTGATCCTCTGCCGAATTTGGAATAGTGAACTCTACGGCCTGATCATTAATTAAATAATTTGCTGGCGCTTTGGTTTCTTTGATCGTGTAATTGCCTGGAGCTAACTTATCGATCGTGACTTTTCCATCTGAACCAGAAATTGCTTTTCCTACGGCTTGATCGCTATGATCATAAACAGTAAATTCTGCACCTCGTAATAGTTGGTTATCTTTATCGACTTTCGTCAGCTCAACCGCTCCTAAATAATTTCGCAAGGTCAATTTACCGCCAGGCGCGGTTTGATCATTTTTTGTGACAACCGCAGGCTTTCCTTCCGCACTTGTCGGAATCGTAAATTTGACTTTTTGCGTATTCACTAGATATTTGTGGTCATTCGAATTTTCTTGGAAATAGTAATTACCTGGAGCTAGCCCAGTGATTGTTACGTTGCCGTCAGCATCAGATTTAATACTTTCCGGTGTCATTTTCTCTGGATTGGCAGTGTCCATGTAAACATCGAAAGATGCTCCAGTTAGTTTACTAAAGCCATTATCAGAGGTGTTTTCCGCTTCCTTATAAAGTCGCGCAGCTCCTTGGTAGTTAACATTCTCATCGCCATTGATTGGAATATTTAAAACTGGCGGATCATTTTCTGCTTGAGCTTCTACAGTAAAAGGTATTTCCTTAGTGTTCAAAAGATAGCCTTTTGGTGCAGTTTTCTCGACAAACTTGTAGCTTCCCGGCGACAGCTCAAAAGCTTGAATATTCCCATCCAGCGCATCCGAAGTGAAAAAGCCATCACTGCCTGTCCCATTATTTGAATCTGTAATTGGCTGCCACTGACCATTTACCTGCTTCAATAATTGATATTTTGCTCCCCCTAAACCATGACCATTCGCATCAATTTTTTGGAAACGTACTCCTTCTTTATAGTTTTTCAAAGGAGTCTTTTCATCCAAAATGAGCTTCTGTTCCGCATTATCGATCGTGATCGCTGTTTCGTCTTGGTTGTTGGAGATAGGTGTCGTAAAGCGTACCAATTGTTGATTAATCAAATAGTCCTCTGGCGCTTGTGTTTCCTTGATCGCATAAGTCGTTCCCGGTGCCAGATTTTTGAAGGTAAAATAGCCATCTGAACCAGAAGTGACAGGATCTCCGATTGAGGTCTTCCCATCAGCCGTATACAATTGGAAACGCGCTCCGGTTAATGGTGTATCCTTCCCTTCAAGGTAGTCTCGGCCATCAACTTTCTTAAAACGAGCGGAACCCTGATAATCAATCAATCCATCCCCATTATTCAATTGAACTGTTGTTGGCACTTGGTTTCCAATAGATATTGGATCAATCGCAAAAGTAATTTCTCTACTATTTAAATAGTAACCTTCTGGCGCTTTACTTTCTTTCATTTTATATTTACCAGGAGCCAAGTTTTCCAAACTCAGCTGACCATTGCTATTAGTCACATAGGAGCTTTGATCACCATAATCACTGTAGTTATCCGAGTTTAAATCTGCTCGTTGCACACTGAATTGTGCTCCTGCCAAATTTTTACCGGATTCATCGGTTTTCTTCAAGACTGCAGAACCTTGATAGTCTTTTAACTGCAGGACACCATCTGGAACGGCTTGGTCCTTAACAAACACACCGCGAGTATTATCTTTGTTTTTCTTCACCTCGAAATCAACGAAGGTTTGATTAATTTGATAACCATCGGGAGCGATTACTTCTTGAATACGATATTGACCATCACCAAGACCTGATAGATCAAAACCTTTTGTTGTTGGCACAATAGACTTCACAAATGTGTAATTAGGTGATTTCGTCGTTCTGCTGTTTTGATAAAGAGTAAACAATCCACCTGCTATCGGATCTCCGTTTCCGTTAGTTTTATTGAAAATCACTTTAACTGGTTCATTTTCAATTTTGGTGATTGGTGTATTACTGCTAGTATCTACTGAAACTTTTCTACCATTTAGCAGGTCTGGCGAAATGGTATACCCGTTAGGCGCTTCAATTTCTTTTACATAATACTCATAAGTCGAACTAGTGGCGATCAAATTCCCAAAAGTAACTAAGCCTTGACTGTCCGTGGTTGTTTCATACAGTACACTAGTTTTGTTTGTCTTCGTGTTCTTACGTAACAATTGTAAAACTGCTCCAGAAACAATACTGCCCTTTCCGTCAATTTTTTGAACAATGATTTTTCCCTTTGTTCCATAGGCTGTACCGTTGGAGTCTTGAATCGTCACACTGATATTTTTTTGAGTATCTTTTCCTGGCAGCTCTCTTCCTTCACTTGAGATCGAAGCATTATTAGTTGCGGTCTCCGTTTTAGAGGTAAAACTAGGTTCGGTATCATAAACCAACACGTACGGTTTTTCGATCACGCCAGTTAGGTATTCATTTGGATTATTAGGATCTGGTTTCTCTTGGATATCTGACATATCAACGGTGAAACTCTGCTGACCAGTTGCTGGATCTGTTGTTACATTTACTTTGTACTGGCTGCTTGGAACCAACTGATCCGGCTGCACCGTTGTCGATCCACCTGAACCTGAATATTTCCCAGTATATAATTTAAAACTTTCTTGCAGGATTTGATTTGAGCTTGGTGTATCTTGAATTTTTACATTTGATAATAATGATTGGTTGGGATTGATGTCCAGTTGCCAATTAATTAATCCTGTTTCATTATTATACTTCCCGGTTTTAATTGCTGACTTCCCGCCAAATGCAATTGAGACAGAAGCAGTTAGTCGTTGTTCGATCCCCTCAACTGAAGTTATTGCTGTATTTCGATACGTTGATTGGTCATAGACGATTTTCCCCTCTAAAGTCGTTTTGAATTGGATTTGGAAAACCATTGGGGAGTCTGGCTCATCCCAACCCGGAATATAAGAATCTTTAGAACCAAATTCTATCGCTAAGGTGCCTTGCGCATCTTCACCAGTTGGTTCCGGATTAGTAATTTTTAAATATCCTTCACCAACTTGATTTCCGCTATAGAGATTCCCTGTTGCCGCTTGAAAATTACCGCTAGAATTGATCGCTCCCCGCGTTACCTTCAATGAGTCTGGTTCATAAACTTGATTTCCGGTGATTGGGTCCTTGAATCCAAATACAGATACGTCTAGATTATTGTAATTTGCAATGATCGTCCAATTAATCTCTTTCGTCGCAGGATTATAACTACCAGATTTCATCCCTTGATTGACTTCTTGTGTACTTGTCTTAAAATCTGTTGAACTTGAAGAGGAATAAGGTGTTCCATTATTCGTAAAATCAGCTTGCATCGTATTCTTGTAATCAACACTTGTATTGGGATTTGGTACATCTTCGCTGAATTGATTGTAAGCTATATAGTACTCCATCTGAAACTGATGATTCGTTTCGGCATAGCCATTTTGAAACTTCACAGTGAAATTCTTGAATCCCCTACGATCAGCAGTCACATTTACAGTAAGAACGTAATCTGCAGTTACTGGATCACCGATTGTTCCTATATCTTCGCCATCCTGTCCTAATAAGCGCATTGCTCCAGTTAAAATTCGATTGTTGTCATCCACATCACGAATCACAACGCCCCCGTCTGTTTCGCCACTCGGATTTTTCACTTTTGAAGGCACACTTAAATATCCTTGTTCGGAGTAACTCATCGTATCGGTGAATAAAGCATTGTCCATTTCGTATTTGTTTTTATTTAAATCAATCAAATAATGAGCCGTCTTCGTGCCTACATCAACGGTTGGTTTATTTTTGATAACGACCTGTTGGATAGGCTTTGTCGTCACTTGATTTGTTGGTGGCACATTATTCGTCTGTGCCTCATTTGTTACCGTTTGTTGATTGTTTGCTGCAACAATTCTATTAACCTTAGTTTTATAGGCGATATTGATTGCTTTACCTGCTTGAACATTGTTCTTGAAGGTCACAGTAAACGGATTTGTGGATGTATCAATCGTATAATCCTTGGGATCAAGCGGTGCACCATTGACTGGATTACCATTGTTATTAAAATTAACAGTATAAATACTGAAACTATCTGGTTCCACATCCATATTTGAAGAATACCTATCGGAAATCACGGTATCATCCGCCATCTCTTTCTGCCCATAATTGTAACGAATCAGCCAACTATATTCTTGACCGATACTATCATAGCCAGTCTGGACTTTTTCTAAAGCCTTTTTGTAATTTAACTGAACTGTCGCTGAGGCCTCCAAATCACTTGAACCAGTATTTAGGTGAGCTGTATTGGTAACTGGTACTGTCCCGCCATTTGTTGGTTTCACTGAATCTTTGATGGTCGTTGAATAAACGACACGATAAGGGCTGTTGAGCTTAGTATTGAATTCGATCGAACCATCGCTAGCAACCGTATACGTACTTGGATCAAGCGGTGTCTGTCCTGTTCCATTGACATTGCCGCTTAAATCAACATTTAGCGGATAAACAGTGACCGCTCCAGCATCGGCTTTATTAAAGGTCACTTGATCAGGAAAATTCTCAGTCAATAAAGGATTGTCCAATTCTGAAAAATCTTTATTGAAATCAACAGTCCAGATAACCTTACTTGGATTATTTGGACTATCCGTACGTCCAGCCTTACTGATAGACTCTCCACCTGTTGGTTTAATATTGATTGTTAAGGGTGGAATATTTGTTTTACTTGGATAAATGATCGTTGATTGCCCAGGTTGCGTGATTTTCTGTGTATCAAATTGAACATCTGCAGAGACTGATCCGCTCTCAGCGGGTAGAAAACCTTCTCCATCTTGCTGCGTAAAAGTGATGCGTAATTTTTGAGTGTCCGCATCAAAAATGTAGGTTCCGTAAATCGTTCCATCACTATCTGTTAGATTTCCATGGGGAGATGGTGACGTAATTTTTAGTCCTTCTGGAAAATCCATTTCGTAATAGTCACCCGGAACCATTTCTGTACGAACCGCTTCTGGAATTACGAAGTTTAAATCAAAATCAATCGTCGAATTGATGGTCGGTGGATTGGGATCAAAGTTTAAGTTTATGTCTTTTACAAAGTTATCCCCCGGCGCATATTGTGTGAACAACTCGTCGATTGGGCCTGCCGCTCTTGGTTGTTGAGGTTCATCGGCTTGCGCCTTGAAGGCACTCTTCTTTTGTTTCAACTCTTTAGTTCTCGTATTGTCAGTGGATTCTTTAGAACTATCTCTGGTTGCTGTCTTACTTTGACTCGTACTAGTGCTTTTTGTTTCTGAACTAGACTCTTTGTTAGCCTCTGTTGATGTCGAAGATTCACTTTCAACCGCACTGGAACCTTCACTAGACTCATTGATTTCTGGCAGAGCTAATTGAAAAATTTTTTGATCCTCTTGATAAAATTCAACCGTCTTATCAGGTCCACGAGTAATCGTGCCTAATAGGACCAGTCGAAACCGATTTTCACCTTTTGCCAATTTATTGAAATTCAATGTATATTTGGTACGTGCATCTGTTGCGTCAACAGTATAGGTACCAATCTTTTCATTTGCTTCATTTAAAATAATTTTTTCTTCATCTTTACTGTCTTCTAGTGTAAAAGGTTTTGTCATTTCAAAACTAATTGGTTGGTTATTATCAACTGAACTAGTGATTTTTCCAACTAAATCCAATTTAAATTGCTCTTTGACAGAGGCTTTATTAACAAATTCACTATCAGTTTCAAACTTCAGCTGATTCGTAATCTGTGTGGAATCATCTTTGTTTTCTGACTTCTCCGGTATTGGAGTTGACTCTGTTGACACCGTTGTTTGCGGATCGCTGTAGAGAGAATTTATTGTTGAATTTTGACTTATTGAATTACTAGAAGAACTCTCTGTAGTTTCTGCAGCTGTCGAAATAATTGGTGATGTAAAGCTTCCTAACAAGCTGAGCAACATAACGGTACTTACCCATCTTTTCATACTATCCCTACTTTTCAATTTTTTAGCCATCTTATACTCCTTCTTCTGATAAACAAGATGTAATTTGTTTATATTATCCTATGATGTTTTTTTCTTTACAAATAATAGCTACTGAAATTAGCGATAAAATGGAAATCGTTCTAAAATAGTCAGAGCTATAAATAAATTTTCTTTTATTTACCTAAATTTTTTTATTGATTTCACGCACAAAAAAACTGCTGAGAAAAATTTCTCAACAGTTTTACCAATCTGAACTTGCTCCGCCGCCACCGGAACTGCCTCCGCCCCACGAGTCTCCTCCGCCTGAACTACTCGAACTGCTGCTAGTGCTGTTTTCAGACCAGGTATCTCGATGGTAGTAATACACGGAATATTTTTGCATTTCTTTTCGCTTGTTCCTTAGCATTCCCCAAAGCGTTAATGTGCCAAAAGCATAGGTAAAGTCATAATAGAGCGGCCGCTTCCTTTTCAGTTTTCCGTAGCGTTTTTTGATGGCCTCTTTTGCTTCCTCAACCGGCGCTTCTTTACAGCGGATTATTCTTCTAGTCGAATAGTTTTGATATTTAGGATCAGCGCCCTTTAATCTATTCTTTAACTCCACAGCAAATGCCTTTTTTGATTTTCTATAGATCAACAGCTTTTCCAACGGTGTAGAAATGACTCCATAGAGAAAAAACAATCCGAAAAGCACTGGACCTATCCACTCTTTAATAATATCCCAAATTGATTCTTCGACAACTATCCCTGGCGAGAAATCTTCCATTGTTTTGTTGCCCTGTAAGACCTCATTTATGTTGGCTGCAACGAGTGACACACCTGTGTCATAGTTCTCTTCCCGAAAATAATCCTTAGCTTCTTCAGTCATAAGATCCATCGCTAAAGCATCGGGGATGGTTTCTTCTAATCCATAGCCTACTTCAATCCGCTGCTTGCGATCATTTACCGCAATCAAGTACAATACACCAGAATCATGATCCGCACTACCTATTCCCAACTGATTAAACTTTTCATTGGCATACGCTTCGATCGTTTGTCCATCTGGTAATTCAGTTAAAGTGACGACTGCTAACTGAGGACGCAATTCTAAATCTTTATAGTCTTGATTGTATTGATAGATTTCTTCTTTCGTCTCAGAAGAAAGGACATTTGCGTGATCCTCCACATAAATGTTCTCGGCCTGTGCTGGAACGCCCCAAAGTATTCCCAACAATATCAACGAAAGAAAATAAAGTACCCGCTTCATCTTCTCACCCACCTTTTTTCTCAATTATGACAACACTCAAGTCCTAATGCAATCGCTTTTTTAGTATTTTGTTCAACCTTATACATGATGAACTGCTCGTTAAAACCCATTTTTTCTAAAAATTTTTGTTTTTTTGGATCAATAGTTTCGATATTTTTCTGGAAAAGCCATTTACAATGTAATCTCTTTCTGTTTATAATGATTTTAAATAAAAGGAACCGAATAGCAGATTTTTTCTGAATTCCTTTTATCAATTAAGAGAAATTTTCTCAATATTAATCAGGAGGGTACATTCATGTCATTAATTGGAAAACAAGTTGAAGAGTTTCAAGCGCAAGCCTATCGTCAAGGAAAATTTATCGAGGTTTCAGATGAAGCCTTGAAAGACAAATGGTCGGTTGTTTGTTTCTATCCAGCAGATTTTACATTCGTTTGTCCAACCGAATTAGAGGATTTACAAGACCAATATGAAAAATTACAAGAGTTAGGCGTAGAAGTTTATTCTTGTTCGACTGACACCCACTTCACTCATAAAGCTTGGCATGATACTTCAGATGCTATCGGCAAAATCAACTACACAATGATCGGCGATCCTTCTCACCACATCTCACGTATCTTTGATGTACTAGATGAAGAAGCTGGTTTGGCACAGCGCGGAACGTTCATTATCGATCCAGATGGAATCGTACAAGCCATGGAAATCAATGCAGATGGAATCGGCCGTGATGCCAGCAGCCTGATCGATAAAATCCGCGCGGCGCAATATGTACGCACCCATCCAGGTGAAGTATGCCCTGCAAAATGGAAAGAAGACGGTGAAACACTAAAACCTAGCTTTGACTTAGTCGGCAAGATTTAAGGAGCGCTTATGTTAGATAATGAAACGAAAGAACAGCTAAAGCAATATTTGGCTTTATTGGAATCAGAGATTGTTTTTTCTGCCAGCTTGGATGAATCCGACAACTCGAAAAAAGTGGAAGATTTTCTGACCGAAGTTGCAGAAATGGACAGCAAGATTTCTATTGAAGCTAAAAACTTAAAACGTACACCAAGTTTTGAAATCAATCAGGCAGGTGCCGATGCCAGCGGAATCATCTTTGCTGGCTTGCCGATGGGCCACGAATTCACTTCGTTTATCCTAGCGTTACTGCAAGTTGGCGGACGAGCACCGAAAATCGAAGACAGTATGGTCCAACAGATTAAATCGATTGAAAGTACTTTGAATTTTGAAACGTATGTCAGTTTGACCTGTCATAATTGTCCTGATGTCGTCCAAGCCTTAAACATCATGTCTGTTTTGAATCCTAAGATTTCTCATACCATGATCGAAGGCGGTATGTATCAACATGAGGTCGATGAAAAAGAAATTATGGCGGTACCGACTGTCTTCTTAAATGAGGAAGAATTCGACAGCGGTCGTATAACCATCGAACAAATCATCGAGAAAGTCAGCGGTCCAATGAGTGCTGATGAGTTCGCCGATAAAGAAACCTTTGATGTCCTAGTGATCGGCGGCGGTCCTGCTGGTGCCAGTTCAGCAATCTACGCTGCTCGTAAAGGTATTAAAACGGGCATGGTCGTAGAAACCTTTGGCGGACAAGTCTTAGAAACTTTAGGAATCGAAAATGTGATTGGAACGCCTTACGTGGAAGGTCCACAATTAATGCGGCAAGTGGAAGAACATGTGAAGCAGTATGACGTGGATATCATGAAAGGCCAACGTGCCAAATCAATCCAGAAAAATGACTTGATCGAAGTTGAACTGGAAAACGGTGCGCAATTGAAAGCCAAAACAGCGATCCTTTCAACCGGTGCTCGCTGGCGTGCAATTAATGTTCCTGGTGAAAAAGAATTCAAGAATAAAGGGATCGCTTATTGTCCACATTGCGACGGACCTTTATTCAAAGACAAAGAAGTTGTTGTCATTGGCGGTGGAAACTCTGGTATCGAAGCCGCGATCGATTTAGCTGGTTTAGCCAAACATATTTATGTATTGGAATTCTTACCAGAATTAAAAGCCGATCAAGTCTTGCAAGAAAAACTTTATTCACTCTCTAATGTCACTGTAATTACCAATGCTGCGACAAAAGAAATCACCGGTTCTTCACACGTAGAGGCTTTGACTTATACCGATCGTTTAACAAATGAAGAACATACGTTGAATGTTGAAGGAGTCTTCATTTTAATCGGATTAATGCCAAATACTGAATGGTTATCTGATACGGTCGCTTTAAGTGAACGTGGTGAGATTTTAGTAGACAAACGCGGTGCAACAAATGTAGAAGGAATTTTTGCTGCAGGTGACTGTACGGACAGCGCCTATAAGCAAATCATTATTTCCATGGGTTCTGGAGCAACTGCTGCCCTTGGCGCCTTTGATCATTTGATTCGCCAAACATAAAAAATAATCCCTCCTCAGTTTTCCTTATTAATAGAAGGAAACTGAAGAGGGATTTTTATATTTATGCTTTTGTATAGACTAGCGGTACAACCGCCTCTTTTATACAAGGCTTTCTCTCTTTAAATCTAAATAAAGTAAAACGCTAGACATTTTCTTTGATTTCACTCTGCGAACTTCCCGTGGAATAAACTGATGTATCTCATCTTCATTGTATCCAACTTGGAATTTAGTTTCATCAAAAACAATTGGGCGTCTTAATAAACTAGGATATTCCTCAATCACATCAACTAATTCACTCAAAGTCAAATCATCAAAATCGATCGCTAATTTTTCATAAACTTTTGAACGTGTTGAAATAATTTCATCCGTCCCCGTTTCAGTCTTCGAAAGAATTTCTTTGATTTCATCTTTGGTTAAAGGATTCGACATAATGTTTCTTTCTTCAAAATCCAATTCATTTTCTTTTAGCCAAGCCTTCGCTTTTCGACATGAAGTACAACTCGCTGACGTATACAATTTAATCATTTTTACATACACCTTTCCGCATTTCATTTTTTAAGTAACAGATGTTATCTACACATATTACGATACAACAATTTGCTAGGCTTGTTAAATAATTCATTAGAAAAAATGTTTAAAAACGACACTAAATTACTTTTATGCATCTCTTTTTATAACACAAAATAATAATAACTATAAAAAAGAAGTCTATGCCAACTCGAATATAGTACCGTCATATCAACTCTTTATCAGTTCAAATAGTTTTAATCGTATAACAGGTATAATGTTTTACTTGAATACATTATCAATTATTTCCTTAGAAGAAACAAAACTGGTTGTGAATAAAATGTCATAAAAATGATATTTTCTATGAAATTTCAGTTCACTTTCTTTACTCAAAGAATAAGCTGGTTAACTTTAACAGTTTCATTCTTCTATCGAGCGGTTTATTCAACATCTATACAAACAAGAACAGCCACAATGGAATGAACTATCCGTTGCCGCTGTTCTCTCACTGCTCTTTTTTTCGTTTCGCGTATTAGTTTCAAAAACAATTCCATCTGTGGACTGAGCCATTTTTTTTTGCACTTCACAGACTGCCGGAATTATTTGGTCGTTATCCGGATCAAGCGCTAATTATTTCAGCTTCCCTTGTTCCAGCTCTTTTTTACTACAAGTTCTGAAAGTAGCACATGCAAAAAAGAACCGTTTGAAATCTTTCGATTTCAAACGGTTCTTAAATTTCTTAACTAATAACGGTCACTGTTACTGAACGACGTCCCCATTGGATACATTGTTCAACCGTTGGGAAATGGCAATCAACGATGTTGCCTTTGATCGCGCCGCCAGTGTCTCCAGCGATCGCAATACCATAGCCTGATACTTCTACCATTGAGCCTAACGGGATAACGCTTGGATCAACTGCGACAACTTGCGGGTTCTGACGTAAATCAATCCCCATCGCTGTGAAATACGTATTCACCGATTCAGCACATGAGTAGCCAGTTGATTCCATTTGGATCGTACGACCTGACGTTGTCGGTGTACTTGGTTCAGCTGGTTTTGCTGGTTCCTGCTTTGGCTGTTCACTCGTTTGCGTGGTTGATTGTTGTTGCGAGCTTGAAGCTGATTCCGCAGGTTTTTGTGTTTGTTCAGACGCTTGTGAAGCGGCTGCGGCTTTTGCCTTTTCTTCTGCTTGAGCTGCTGCAGCTTGAGAAGCTTTTTGTGCCTCGGCTGCTTTAGCGGCCTCTTTGGCTTCTTTTTCTGCTTGAGCCTTTTGGGCTTTCTCAGCAGCTTGTCGTGCTTTTTCTACTTCTTTATCTTGACTGATTTTTTCTAAGCTTGTTTTATTATCCGCTAGCTCTTGTTTTAAGTTAGCCATTTTATCATCCAGCTTAGTCGTCTCAGCTTCTAAGCTTTGACTATCTTTTTTCAGTTGGGCTTGTGTTTTTTCTTGAGTTGCTTTTAATTCAGTTAATTTTTCTTTGGCTTCGCCTAGACTAGCAACTTTTGTTTTTTCGGCATTTTGGATGACTGACATCGCAAACGCACGATTCAAAAATTCACCTAAGTCTTTTGATTCTAATAATGCATTGATCGAACGATCGGTCATGCCGCCAACTTGTGCAGCTTTCATCCGTTCAGCAATTGCTTCTTTACGCTGTTCGATCTTTTGTTCTGTTTCCGTAATCTCTGTCTTGGTCTTTTCTAAAGTCGCTTCATTATCGCTGATCTTTGTCCGAATGTCATTGACCTCTTGATACTTTTCATTGACATCATTCAATGCAATCTGCAACTCTCCGCTGATTTTGTCGCTTTGTTGAGCGATTGCGGATTCTTTTTTATCTAATTCATTCAGTGACTCTGCCTGTGCAAAGACTGGTGTAAGTACGTTAGCACCCAACATGAGTGTGGCAACGAACCCAAACATTTGCTTTTTCACTTAAAAGTCCACCTTTCTAATTACCCTCCGTCATTATACGAAAAAAAAAGGGGCTTTTTGTTTCAGGCACATTACATTTCATTACAAAACAAAGTGTATTATAGTAATATTTGTTTTATTTTCTCTTCATTATTCAAAAAAGATAGTCCCACCAAGCATTGAAAGGACTATCTTTTTGTCATATTTTTGTAATATTATTTTTTTCGCAACTCTTTGGTCAGCTGTCGGATCTCCGCTAACGGACTTTTTATCTCTTTTGATTTCATATTCGGAAAGCTGTTCAAGAAGCGACGTTCTTGAAAATTCAGCTTCGGCAATTGTTTACGCCATTCCGGCTGCTCTTTGATTTCTGTCAGCCAGCTTTGACGACGTTCTTCTGCTGCAACTTTTAATTCGCCAAGATCGGTTTGAACTTGATCTTTCTTCTCTTGGATCGTTGCACTCATCTTGTTCAGGGCTTGACGTAATGAAGCCAAGTTTGCCAAGGTGAAGCCTAGGTCAAAACTTGTGACCATCAATAAAATCATTGGTAAAAATATGCCAAAACGTTGCTGCCAACCGATGATTAAATTCATTAAATAAGGATTTAATACTCGGACAATAAAGACACAAGCAATCCCCCAAAAAATCGATACCGGCACAGCGACACGTCCATTGATGTTAAGAGGCACCTCTTTATAATCCCACAATGTCAGATGAAAAATCTTTTCTAATAGAAAACTCGTGAGATATTCTAATGCGGTAACCAGAATCAATGCTAAGAAAAACAGCAGCACGATATTTTGCTGATAAGGTTCAATTAAATAAAGTACTCCGACAACCCCAAAACCATAAATCGGTGTAATCGGTCCTAATAGAAAACCGCGATAAACAAAATGCTTAGCTTTGATCGAACAATAAATCGTCTCCCAGAGCCAGCCGATAAACGAATAACAAAAGAATAATAGCACGACGATCGTAAAAATTTTCTCCATTTTCTCCCTCCCTCAATTAACAATAAAACTTGTGTCTTATTATTCCATGGATGACGAGAAAATACCAGTTTCAAAAGTAAAAGTTTGATTAGCCAGCTATTCTTCCTTTTTGAGAGAATTTTTTTCTGTACAATTTTTGATTGCCCGAATAAAAGAAAACGTTCCGATCCAGCTTAGTATAATAGTAGAAATAGACTTTTTTCTTTACATTGTAATTTATTAACTGAAAACAAGCCTGATACAAACTAAATAGTGTTTATTGCTAATTAAAGCTTGTTTTTAAAACACTTTGGATTTATGATTTTTATATAGAAAACGTTTTATTCATAGGACCCCTGCTACAAAATTCTTGTCCTTTGCAAAAAGATCATACAGACTCATTAAATAAAAGATTATAGCTATTTTTTTTACTGATAAGTTTAACATTTCATCAAATTATTTCATAAGCAAGCATTCTTTTAAGGAGGGATGACGATGGATTTCCGTACTGTTTTAGGAGCGACCAACATACGTCGATTGTTGTTATTGGAAGAAATGTATTATCAGCAAGATGGTTTATCCAGTGATCAATTATTGAGCACGCTGGATTGTTCTCTGCCAATTTTGTTAAATGATATTGAATTGATCAACTCATATAGGTCTGACCTTCAAATTGAGAAAACAAAGGGCCTTTATCACATTGTTATTGATAAATCATTAAGCTTAGGGAACTTATATGCTAATTTTTTAAAAATGTGCCCCGAATTTCAGATTATCGAAGAGCTTTTATATGAAGAATGCGATAATATTACCGCTTTAGCCAAAAAATTGTATTTGAGTTCATCCAACACCCAACGCTACTTAAAAAAAATTGAACAAACCTTTGCTGAAGGAGGAATAGAACTTAGTTATCGTCCACTACGCTTGGAGGGCAACGAAGGGGAAATTCGTAATTTTTATTACCGCTTTTATAGGGAACGACAAAGCGCCTTCGAAAGTACGCTTCCGAAATTACCATCTGCTCATTATCATATCCTTGAACGGTATGTCCATGAATTTGTAGAGCTGAATCATATATACCAAAAATATGTCTTTCAAAAACGGCTGATTTACAATATGTACATCAGCTTTTGGCGGATAAAAAGTGGTCATACGTTTCCAACGGACGAATTAAGATCGAACGAATTTGTTCTTCCGAAGGGATTCTCTTATAGGATGTTAAAGCAAGCTGTCAGAGACGGTGTTGATCTGGAATTAACTCCGGAAATGGTGCGTGACACATTGTGGTTGACTTTTTCAGATACTATCGTGTTCAGTCCAGAACATCGAGAATTAGCTCTGACTGATAATTCTAAATATCAGAGATTATTTACGCAACACTATGCTCTGGTAGAAGAGTTTAATCAGCTGCTGGGAAATCGTCTAACCAACGAAGATCAAATCAACTTGGCTACAGTGCTGAATAATGATTTTTATCTGTGTAATCCAGATGGAAAGTACCTTGGGATCTTATGGCGCAATCGATCCGTATTCTTACAAGAAGTGTCTAAAGTATATAGTCGAGGGGTGCAAAAAGTTAGAGACATCGTGGAACCTTTCGTAAAAAAACACCGGATGTATCAAGAAGATGATTTTATTCAAAACTATGTCTATTTGCTGATTACGACTGAAGTCAATAGTTTAGACTGGCTAGCTAATCAGGACCCATTACTAAAGGTTTTACTATTGTCTGATTTGACGCCAACAGAAGAAACCTTCTTGGCAAAACAGATTTCCGACAAAATTTATGGAAACTTCGAAATTATACATTTCGAGCAATTGTCTGGAGGAACTCCGAATCTCTGGAAGGAATTGGAGAAATATGATTGCCTGATTACAACGGGATCTTCTCAAGGGTTGCCGGAAGACTATCCTGTCGTAGTTATTGATCCCTTCTTAACTAGTCAAAGTACACGCTGGATTCAAGAAATGATCAGCAATCTCTCAAAACAACGCGAGCAAGCCGTAATCGAATAGTTGTGAAAGAGTAACGGAACGCTTTTCTGTTACTTTTTTTTGTTTTAAATCGATAAACAATCCTACTAATTTAAAAATTGATTGCTGTAAAATCGAAACAAAACATAGCTTTTGAGCTGATATTTTTCGGACTTTTTTGATAAATAAGTTACAATAGAGGCAATCCTATTTTGATGATTAGTACTTTATATACTGGAGGAAGTTACATGTTTCAGCTTTTACGTTACGCCAACGATTATCGTAAACAGATCATTCTTGGTCCTTTTTTCAAATTTCTAGAAGCCGTCTTTGAACTGGTTCTGCCCTTATTTATGGCACGACTTGTTGATGAGGGGATCGCTCACCACGATCAGTCCAAGGTAATCGAGATGGCCGTTGTGATGTTGGGTTTATCCATCATCGGTCTGATTTGTGCTTTGATCTGTCAATATTACGCGTCGGTCGCTTCACAAGGTTTCGGGACAGTCCTGCGAAATCGTTTGATGGAAAAAATCAACAGCTTTTCTCATAACGAGTTAAATCGCTTCGGCACGGATACCCTAATTACACGCATGACCAACGACATCAATCAAATGCAGGTTGCTTTGGCGATGTTGATCCGCTTAGTCGTTCGCGCACCTTTTTTAAGTATTGGGTCAGTTATCATGGCCTTTTATATCGATTGGCAGATGGGGCTGGTCTTCCTGATTTTATTACCGCTTTTCTGTCTGGTTCTCTTTTTGATCATTCATTATTCCGTACCACTGTATAAAAAAATCCAACAAAAACTGGATCAGCTGAATCAATTGGTTACTCAGAATTTAAGCGGTGTCCGGGTTATTCGAGCATTTGCGCGGACAAAGACAGAAACCAATCACTTTAATGAAGAAACGGAAGAAATTTCTCGCCTAAATCAAAAGGTCGCCAATATTTCTGCTCTGCTCTCACCTAGTACGACGTTGATTATGAATGCTGGTGTCGTGGCTTTGCTTTATTTTGGCGGGTTCAAAGTTAACATCGGACATTTAGAGCAAGGCCAAGTCTTAGCCTTAATCAATTATATGAACCAAATGCTCCTAGCTTTGATCGTTGTTTCAAATTTAGTTGTTCTCTTCACTCGTGCCGCCGCTTCGGCAAGTCGAATCAATGAGGTCTTTGCGACCGAGACTACCTTAGCTGATGATGGTACGATCCAGCAAGTCGACGAACAGGCAGCATTGATTGATTTTAATAAAGTAGATTTTCGGTATACAGAAAAATCCGGACTAGCTTTGCAGGATGTTTCTTTTACCTTGAAAGAAAATAATATCCTCGGTATTACCGGGGCTACCGGTAGCGGAAAGTCTACACTGATTAGTTTGATTCCGCGTTTTTATGATGCGTCTAATGGAAGTGTCAGCTTCGCCGGCAGCAATGTCAAAGACTGGTCATTAGAGCGGTTGCGGTCTGAGATCGCCATTGTGCCGCAAACAGCCGTTTTGTTCAGCGGAACGATTCGCGAAAATTTACAATGGGGCAAATCTGATGCGACGGATAAGGAATGCTGGGAAGCTCTTGCAACGGCGCAAGCCAGTGAGTTTGTCGAGACTTTACCAAAAGGATTGGATACACCGATCTTAGAAAACGGCAAGAACTTCTCCGGCGGGCAGCGTCAGCGTTTGACGATCGCGCGTGCATTAATTCGTAAACCCAAGCTGCTGATCCTAGATGATTCATTGTCCGCTTTGGATTATCAAACCGATTTGGATTTACGTCATGCATTGAAACGGGATCTCGATTGCGGTGTCATCATTATTTCCCAACGCTTGCGCTCAATCCAAGATGCCGAAACGATCCTCTTGATGGACAATGGAAAAATCGTCGCACAAGGCAAACATGATTCGCTGCTGCAAAACTCCAAGCTCTATCAAGAACTGGTCGAATCTCAAGCGGAAGGTGGGACTGTCCAATGATCAAAAAGAAAAATATCTTCCGTTCATTAAAATCGTTCATCCCTTACCTTGCTGCCTATCCGAAAGAATTGATCGCCGCGATCATCTTAGGTATTGCCAGCGGGATCACTTCGGTCTTAATGACTTATTATATCGGTGTCGCTGTCGATCAGATGGTCAACCAAGGGGCTGTTGATTTCACCCGCCTCTTCCAGATTTTGCAATTGTTCGTGGGAATCTTTTTAGTAACCGTTGTTAGTCAGTATTTTATTCAACGCTTAGGAAATACCGTTGCTTTTGACTCGGTTGCCAAATTACGAGAAGAAACCTTTACACATCTGAATAAATTGCCTTTGAGCTATTACGATCAAAGCTCAAAGGGAGATATCGTCAGTCGGTTCACCAATGATATGGATAATATTTCTACCGCCATATCCGCTGTTTTTAACCAAGTCTTTTCTGGCATGACTGTTGTTTTAGTCGCACTAGTTTTCATGTTGTTTCTTAGTCCGATGCTGACCTTAGTTGTTTTGGTAGCCACACCAATCATTTTTTTAATTACTTATATCGTGGCCCGTACTTCGCAACAATACTTTACCAGTCAGCAGCAGCTTGTTGGTTCGATCTCTGGTTTTATTACCGAAATGGTCGGCAATCAAAAAATCGTTAAAGCATTCCAACGCGAAAAGCAAAACCAAACGAACTTCGAAGCGTTGAACCAAGAACTCTATTTTCGGGGACAAAAGGCCCAATTTGCTTCTTCCTTGACCAACCCTTCTTCACGTTTTGTTGATCATCTAGTTTATCTGATGGTTGGACTTGTTGGGGGATTATTAGCCTTAAAGGCTGGGAGCAATGTAACGATCGGGATCATTTCAAGTTTTACGATCTATTCCAGCCAATTCACCAAGCCTTTCATCGAGCTTTCGGGGATCACTATTCAGATACAAACAGCGATCGCAGGACTTGATCGCTCCTTTGAATTATTGAAGGAGCCAGTTGAACAAGCCGATGATTCAGACGCGATCACATTGACTGAAGCCAAAGGAAAAGTTATTTTTGATCATGTTGATTTTTCTTATCAAAAAGATCAACGATTGATTGAAGACTTTAATTTGACCGTCGAACCTGGTGAAACGATCGCCATCGTCGGAAAAACCGGTGCTGGTAAATCCACCCTGGTGAATCTCTTGATGCGGTTTTATGAAGTGGATCAAGGGACGATCACAATTGATGGTATGGATATTCGTCATTTGACCAGAGATAGTTTGCGCCAACAATTCGGAATGGTTTTACAGGAAACGTGGCTAATGGATAGCAGCTTGCGAGCCAATCTGCGTTATGGGCGAAAATCAGCCACCGATGAGGAAATCTATGCGGCATTAAAAGATGCCTATATGTATGATTTTGTGATGCGCTTGCCGGATAAGCTGGATACGATCGTAGGTGAAGCGGGGATCAAGCTTTCTGACGGTCAACGGCAGTTATTGACGATTGCCCGAACGATGATCAGCCGCCCATCCATGCTGATTCTTGACGAAGCCACCAGCTCCGTGGATACCTTGACCGAGCAAAAAATCCAAAGCGCCTTTCTTGCGATGATGAAAGATCATACCAGCTTTGTAATCGCTCATCGCTTGTCAACGATTCAAAATGCTGATCAAATATTAGTATTAGATCATGGAAATATTATCGAGATCGGCAGCCATCAAGAATTATTGCAAAAAGACGGGTTTTATAAGAAGTTGTATCAAGCACAGTTTTCGAAAAGCTAGGAAATTAATGAAGGGCTCTCTATCACTATGACAGAGAGCCCTTCATTTTTATTTATGCTTCTTCAGTAATTTTCTCTACAGCTTCAGCCGGTACATCACGTTTAAGAAGCAATGCAAGACCTGCGGCTACCACTGTTCCAATCACTACCGCCAGAACATAGCCCAATGGATTTTGGACTGCGCCGGGAATCGGTAAAATAAAGATTCCACCATGAACAACCGTTGTTCCAGTATTGAAATAGGCAATCACTGCTCCGGCAACTGCTGAACCGATCGCACAAGCTGGAATTACTCGTTTTGGATCGCGGATCGCAAAAGGAATCACCCCTTCACAAATCAATGATAAACCTAAAATCCAAGCTGCCTTGCCCGCTTCCTGTTCTTCTTGAGTAAATTTTTTCTTTTGGATCGTAGATGCCAACGCCATCCCCAATGGTGGAATCATTCCGCCAACAATTACCGCTGCCATCACGACTTGCGGCACGCCGGGATTCGCAACAACGGCTGCTACACCAAAGAAGTAAGCCACCCGTAAAATCGGACCAGCCAAATCGACCGCCATCATTGCCCCTAAAATCGCACAAAGCAAAATCAGATTTCCCCCCTGCATACTTTCTAAAACACTCGTCAAAGAATTCATTACAAAAGCAACTGGGATACCTATGACATAATAACTGACCAGGCCCACCACTGCCGTACTTATTACCGGCAGCAGTAAAATATTATAGACCGTTTCTAATGATTTCGGGATCGCGACTTTCTCCATATATTTCACCAGATAGCCGGCAAAAAATCCGCTGATAACTGCTCCTAAAAAGGTCGAGCCATTGACCGATGCGATACTTCCGCCGACCATCCCCGCCAGCAA
>Ga0153923_100224_pt1 | contig 22685 bp, 17 predicted proteins | sample TSNJ007MetaG_FD_104682 | JGI IMG/M metagenome (GOLD analysis project Ga0153923, IMG submission 104682) | Attine ant fungus gardens microbial communities from New Jersey, USA - TSNJ007 MetaG | ecosystem: Host-associated > Fungi > Mycelium > Unclassified | place: USA: New Jersey, Brendon T. Byrne...
AGAAGAGCTTTCTGAATGGTTTATTTGCCCTTATATTGATTTTGATTTATTACAAAGCTTAATCAGTAAAGTCAGCTTCTATGAAATTTGCGAAAAATACGATTTGCCTTATCCAAACACTTTCATTGTTACAGAGAATATGTTGGAGGCTGGTAAATTAAAGCAAGACTTACCGTTTGATTTTCCAGTAGCATTGAAACCTGCAAATAGTGTGGAATGGCTATCTATTGATTTTGAAGGGCGTAAAAAAGCCTTTATTTTGGATACACGAGATGAGTTTGACACAATTATCGAACGTATTTACGAAGCTGGTTATACTAGTGAAATGATTGCGCAAGATTTTATTCCCGGTGATGATAGTAATATGCGTGTTTTAAATGCGTATGTGGATCAAAATCATCAAGTGCGCATGATGTGTTTGGGGCATCCGCTATTAGAAGATCCTTCTCCAGAAGCAATCGGAAATTATGTAGCAATCATGCCTGAATATAATGAAAAGATTTATCAAACGATTAAAAGTTTTTTGGAAAAAATTAAATACACTGGTTTTGCGAATTTTGACATGAAATATGACCCGCGTGATGGGGAATACAAGCTATTTGAAATAAATTTACGTCAAGGACGCAGCAGTTTCTTTGTTACTCTTAACGGATTTAATTTAGCGCAGTACGTGACGGAAGATCGTGTCTTTGAAAAAACCTTTAGCGAGACGATTTACGGAAAAGCAGAAGCTGCAACTTCCATGCTATGGATGGGCGTGCCAAAAGGTGTTTTTGAAAAGTTCGCCCGAAACAATGCCGACAAAGAGACAGCACTAGAAATGATTAAAAAGAAACAATGGGGCACGACAGTCTTTTATAAGAAAGATATGTCTCTGATGCGTTGGATATTAATGAAGTACATGTTTAACAAATACAAAGGACGATTTGATTTATTCTTTAAAGAGAAAGAAGGATAAATATGGAAAATTTTTTTAGTATCCTTGGTGGTATGGGTACAATGGCGACAGAAAGTTTTATTCGGATTTTGAACAAACGAACCCAAGCTCACAACGATCAAGAGTACTTAAATTATGTGATGTTCAATCATGCGACTGTCCCAGACCGGACGGCTTACATCTTGGATAATGAGGCTCCTAGTCCATTACCATTTTTATTAGATGATATTGAGAAACAAAATTTGTTAAAGCCTGATTTTATTGTGTTGACTTGCAATACTGCTCATTACTTTTTTAAACAGCTTCAAGATGCAACAAACATTCCATTATTGCATATGCCGCGTGAAGCCGTTAATGAAGCGGCGAAGCACCATCAACCAGGAGAGAAAATTGCCGTGTTGGCTACTGCCGGAACGATGACTGCCAAAGTGTATCAAAGTGAACTAGAGGCAAAAGGATTTGAAGTTATGGCTCCTGAACAAGAACTTCAAGACAAAGTCAATCACTTGATTTATCATGATGTGAAGGAAAATGACTACATCAATAGTGAGTTATATTTAGAAATTCTTTCAGATGTTTTTGAAAAATATGGCTGTCAGAATGCTATTTTAGGCTGTACAGAATTATCTTTAGTTCAAGAGTTGACGAAGGACGTACCATATCCAGTGATCGATGCACAATCTATTTTAGCTGACCGAACAATTGAATTAGCATTGAAAAAAAGATCTTCCAAGTAGGAGGATCTTTTTTGTTTAGTAAGGTTTTTGAGACATTCCTAGTGTTAGGAAAGATTAAAGAATTACAAATAAGTAGCAAAGACACGCCAGGAGTGTTATAATTTTTAAAGATAGCGAAGGAGGCTAACATTCAGTTTCTTTGGCATCTTTTTATTTGGGAAAAAAATTTTACTTTCTGATTACACGATGTTTAGAAAAGGCTGCTTTTAAGTAGATTAGTATTATGAATAAAAATAAAAATCATTTTAAAATGATTTTCTAATTGAGAGAGGAGTGACACAAAATGACAGAGAGTTTACATTTAGTTGTCATTACTGGTATGAGTGGCGCGGGGAAAACTGTTGCGATTCAAAGTTTTGAAGATATGGGGTATTTTTGCGTAGATAATATGCCTCCAGGATTAATTCCAAAATTTTGGGAATTAATCCGTGAGTCAGGAAAGGTGACAAAAATTGCCTTAGTTGTTGATCTGCGGTCCCGCTCATTTTTTGAGGACATTCAAAAAATGTTGATAGAAATCGAAAATACCGGATTTATCGATACAAGTATCCTATTTTTAGATTGTTCTGACGAGGAGCTGGTTTCTCGTTACAAAGAGACGCGTCGTTCACATCCGCTTGCGATGGACGGCATGATTACCGAAGGAATACGGAAAGAGCGTGCGATTTTGGAGGACTTAAAAAATCGTGCAACGTTAATGATTGATACAACCGATCTATCACCTCGTCAGCTGCGGGAAAAAATCAATCAATCATTTAAACAGAAGGATGATGTAGGTTTCCATGTGGAGGTCGTGTCCTTTGGCTTTAAATATGGACTGCCAATCGATGCGGATATCGTAATGGATGTACGTTTCTTACCCAACCCCCACTACATTCCAGAGCTGCGTCCGCAAACAGGACTAGACAAACCTGTTTATGATTATGTGATGTCGTTTCCTGAAACGGAAAGTTTTTACACAAATTTCGTACGGTTAATAATGGATATTTTGCCGGGTTATATCAAAGAAGGAAAAAGTTCATTGACCATCGCTATTGGTTGTACAGGTGGTCAGCACCGTTCAGTTGCTTTGACGGAGCGTGTGGGTAAAGCAATTAAAGAAGCTGATTATAAAGTGAACATTACTCATCGTGACAAAGATAAGCGGAAAGAGACGGTGAATCGTTCATGAAGATGAAAACATACCGTATCCGTAAACCTAAAATTGTGGTGATCGGCGGCGGGACCGGTCTGCCAGTCATTTTAAAAAGTCTGCGGAATCAAAGCGCAGATATTACAGCAGTTGTAACTGTCGCAGATGACGGCGGCAGTAGCGGTGAATTGCGCGATTCGATCGACATGGCACCGCCAGGCGACTTGAGAAATGTTTTAGCCGCTTTATCAGACATGCCAAAATTATATGAAGATTTGTTTCAATATCGTTTTCATGAAGATGACAAATTTTTAGCGAATCATACGATTGGAAATCTCTTGATTGCGGCTTTATCAGAAATGCGCAACAGCACATATGAAGCCATTCAACTGCTTTCGATGATGATGCATGTCGATGGGCACATTTATCCTTCTTCAGAAACACCATTAATTTTGCATGCGGATTTTGATGACGGAACTAGTGCAGTAGGTGAATCAAAAATTGCTATTGACCGTAAAACGATTGAAAAGGTCTATGTCACAGAGAAGAACGGGGAAAAGGCTGTTCATGCGGCCCGTAAAGTTGTTAGTGCCATCCACGAAGCAGATATGGTTGTTTTAGGTCCGGGATCACTGTTTACTAGCATCCTACCTAATTTAGTGATTAAGGAGTTGGGTGATGCAGTCCGAACGACTGATGCAGAAGTGGTTTACATTTGTAATATCATGACTCAAAAAGGCGAGACCGAGCATTTTAGTGATGCGGATCATATTCGCGTTCTGCATAAGCACCTTCAGAGTAAATTTATCGATACTGTTTTAGTCAATACCGAAAAAGTACCTGATGGTTATATGGATCCTGAAATTTATGATGAGTACTTGGTACAGGTGACTCACGATTTTAATGGACTGAGAGATGAGGGCTGTCGAGTAGTTTCCACCGACTTCTTGAAACTGCGTGATGGCGGTGTCTTCCACGATGGCGATAAGGTTGTTGATGAATTGTTCCGAATTGTATTTGGAGCAAAAATTTAAAAGCTTGTAGTTAACATGATTGAAGGAAAAATAATATTGCAAAGCTGTTTAAACTAGAACTAATTTTTGTCAGAGAAAATTAGTTCTTTATTATGAAAAAGGAGGGCTCGTCATGTCTTTTGCAGCAGAAGTAAAAAAAGAGCTAACGAGTCTAGAAGTCCAAAAAAATCTTGCGCAAGCTGAGTTGGCCGCTTTGATACGTATGAACGGTTCGTTAAGCTTGAATAATCATCAATTTATTTTAAATGTTCAAACAGAAAATGCGGCGATCGCTCGTCGGATTTTTACTTTGTTGAAAGAACATTATGGGGTGCGCAGTGAGCTGCTAGTACGTCGAAAAATGAAATTGAAGAAAAACAATGTATACATTGTTCGATTGAAACAAGAAACACAAAAGATATTATTGGATCTGGACATTATGGACGGGATGATGTTTCAAGCTCATATTTCGAATGAGATCAAGCAATCTGATGAAAAAACACGAGCATATTTGCGGGGAGCTTTTTTAGCTTCTGGTTCAGTTAATAATCCCGAAACTAGCCGTTATCATTTAGAAATTTCTTCGATTTATGAGGAACATAATCAAGATATTTGCGACTTGCTAAATTTGTTCGATCTCAATGCACGGACACTGGAACGACGAAACGGCTACATAACCTATCTAAAGGGTGCGGAAAAAATTGCTGACTTTTTAACGTTGATTGGCGCAACAAATTCTATGTTGAAGTTTGAAGACGTTCGAATTGTCCGAGATATGCGTAATTCGGTGAACCGACTAGTTAATTGCGAGACAGCCAATATGAATAAAACGATTGATGCAGCTTCTAAACAGATCGAGAATATTCATTTTATTGAAGCAACTGTCGGATTACAATCATTACCTGAGAAGTTACAGGAAATTGCAGAATTGCGGATTCAAAATCCAGAAATTAGCTTAAAAGAATTGGGAGAAATGATTCCATCTGGAGCAATCTCTAAATCTGGAATCAATCATCGGATACGAAAAATCAACGATTTTGCAGATAATTTACGTAAAAAAACCGTTTGAGATCAAACGGTTTTTTTATTTATTCTGATATATAGGTTTTTAATGTTGCTTCATCAATTGACTCATCAAAAATATGATCACCTAATATAACGGTTGGAACGAATTTGATATTTGCTTGTTCAGCTTCGTTGCGAATTTCTGACTGTAGGGTTTGACTTGCTTGTTGTGAGAAATGCAATGTTTTTTCTGCGTAGCTAGCGACCGCTTCCAGTTCAAAATCTTGCCAAACTTCTTGTGTTTCGAAAGCCTGTTGAATTTGAATCAAGGCTTTTTTAGGATCAGCATCAATATACTCGTGCATGACATTGCCGCGTTGCAAACTAATCTTATCTTTATCTAATAATTTGATAATGCGCTGGATTTTTCCTTCAGCGACTGCCTGATTTAATGTGTCATAAGATTCTTCAAACCATTGTTTGCAGTATGGACACCGAAGATTGATAAACTCAATCAACCGCTTTGGTGCTGTATCTGAACCGATTTTGATGCCATTAAAGTCATTGACCAAATTTGCTTTTATAACAGAAATATCCATGAGAAAACACGTCCTTTCTCTTACTAGTGTACAAAAAAAATTTAAGAAAACAAACTCTTTTCATTTAAAATAAGTTAAAAAGACTGAAACTCGTGTTTGAAATTAAGGATGGTTCGTTTATAATGAATCCGTTGTTATAAATACCTTAAGTTTTTTATTCTGGAAAAATCATATAAAAATAAATGATATCAAGTGTTAGTATTCGAGATTCTATTTAATGACAATACAAAGCTACTATATAAATAAGGAGGAGAAATATGCGTAAGAAAAAAACGATGGATGGAAATACAGCAGCTGCTTATATTTCATATGCCTTCACAGAGTTAGCCGCAATTTATCCGATCACTCCTAGCTCAACTATGGCAGAACTTGTAGACCAATGGGCTTCACAAGGAAAGAAAAATATATTTGGACAACCTGTATCAATTACAGAAATGCAATCAGAGGCTGGGGCTGCTGGTGTGGTTCACGGCTCATTAAAAACAGGAGCATTAACTACCACCTATACCGCGTCGCAAGGATTATTATTGATGATTCCAAACATGTATAAAATCGCAGGAGAGTTATTGCCTGGCGTTTTCCATGTTGCCAGTCGAGCAGTTACAACAAATGCACTAAATATCTTTGGTGATCATGGTGACGTAATGGCTGCTCGTCAAACAGGATTTGCGATGCTGCAAGAAAGCAGTGTTCAGGAAGTAATGGATCTATCAGCGGTAGCGCATCTAGCCGCTATCGAGGGTAGTCTTCCTTTCATGAACTTTTTTGATGGTTTCCGCACGAGTCACGAAATTCAAAAAGTGGAAGTACTAGATTACGAAGAATTGGCTCCATTGATTGATCAAGAGAAGTTAAGAGAATTTCGAAAACGCAGCATGAATCCAAACCATCCGACAATCAGCGGAACGAATCAAAATCCAGATGTGCATTTTCAACAACGTGAAACAGTCAATCGCTATTATGATGAGTTACCGGCAATCGTGCAAAAATATATGTTCGAGATCAACAAACTTCGTGGAACTAGTTATGATTTAGTTACATACTATGGCGCGGATGATGCTGAAGAGATTATCGTTGCTATGGGTTCTGTTGCACCAACGATCGAGCAAACAGTTGATTATTTGAATTCAAATGGTCGCAAAGTCGGCTTTTTAAACATTCATTTATATCGTCCATTTCCAACTGAAAACTTTCTAGAAAAACTGCCTGATACAGTCAAGTCGATTGCCGTCTTAGATCGCTCAAAGGAACCTGGAGCGGATGGCGAACCGCTTTTACTCGATATCCAAGGTGTGATGTACGAAGCAGATGTTCGACCTAAAATCATTGGTGGTCGTTTTGGTTTGGGCTCAAAAGATGTAACGCCAGATCAAATTATTGCTGTATATGATGAACTTGTAAAAGATAAAAAGCTGGCTAAGAAGCGTTTCACAATCGGGATTACTGACGATGTAACCAATCTGTCTTTGGAAACAAAGGGGACACTAGACCTGACCAACCCCAATACCTTTCAAGCGAAATTCTGGGGTTTTGGTTCTGACGGAACAGTCGGTGCGAATAAATCAGCAATCAAGATCATTGGTGATCATACCGATAAATTTGCTCAAGGCTATTTTAGCTACGACTCTAAAAAATCTGGCGGATTAACTGTTTCTCACCTGCGTTTTGGTGATACGCCGATTCGTTCGACTTATCTCGTTGAGAGTGCCGACTTTATCGCTTGCCACACACCGGCGTATATTCATACCTATGATTTATTGAAGGGTTTGAAACCGGGCGGAATCTTTCTGATGAATACGATGTGGGATGATGCGCAGATCGATAAATTATTACCTGCCAAAATGAAGCGCTACATTGCTGAAAATGATATAAAATTTTATACCATCAATGCGGTAAAATTAGCGATGGATGTGGGACTGGGTTCGCGGATCAATACAGTTATGCAAACGGCGTTCTTTAGCCTGACGGGTATTATCCCGTTTAAAGAAGTATTAGAGATATTGAAAGAAGAAGCTGATAAAAGCTATCGTCGTAAATCCTTGGAAATTGTTGAGAAAAATATCGCTGCGATTGATCAGACGGTTGAATTATTACACCAGGTACAGGTTCCTGAAGCTTGGCGCACTGTTGAAGTTCCATCGCAAGTTCGTAAGTCTCCGATTTCGCAATATGTGGAGCAAATCGTTGAACCGATCAATTCACAACAAGGAAATGATTTGACTGTTAATGATCTTGTGGCAAATGGAATGACTGACGGAACGATTCCGACAGGCACGGCGAAGTTTGAAAAACGTGGTATCGCATTAGAAGTCCCTCATTGGATCAGTGATCGATGTACGATGTGTAATGAATGTTCATTCGTTTGTCCTCATGCGGCGATTCGTCCGTTCTTGGCAGATGAAGAAGAACTGGAAGAAGCTCCAGAAGGGTATATCGTTCGCGAAATGCGCGGAGCTGATGGCTTGAAATATCGCATTCAAGTTTCAGTTGAAGACTGTACCGGGTGTGGTTTGTGTGTTGAAGCTTGCCCGGCCAAAGGAAAGGCTTTAGTTATGAAGCCTTATGAAGAAGAAAAGGAACAGGCGATTAATTGGGCTTTTTCAATGACCTTGAAGCAAAAAGCAAATCCAGCAAAAACGAATTCGGTTTTAGGCTCGCAATTCAATCAACCTTTATTAGAATTTTCGGGAGCGTGTGCTGGCTGTGGAGAGACACCATATGTGAAATTAATGACTCAAATGTTTGGTGACCGTATGATGATTGCAAATGCGACTGGCTGTTCTTCCATATGGGGGGCAGCAGCACCGGTTAGTCCTTATACGACGAATGAAAAAGGACAAGGTCCTGCTTGGTCGAATTCGTTATTTGAAGACAATGCAGAATATGGTTATGGGATGTTCTTAGCCAATCAAACACGACGCAAAGAGTTAGCTGATAAAATCAATGATGTTTTAGGAACTGTTTCTGATGACTTGCGTGAGCTGATGGAAGATTGGATGGACCATATGTTTGAATCAGATGGCACACAGCAACGGGCGACTAAATTAACAGCAGCTCTTGAAGCGGAAGGATTAACCGATCCCAAACTAGGAGAGATTTATGATAATCGTGATTTGTTTGTTAAAACGAGTCAGTGGATGTTTGGTGGTGACGGCTGGGCATACGATATCGGCTTCGGCGGAATTGATCACGTCTTAGCCAGCGGTGCAGATGTAAATATCTTAGTTATGGACAACGAAGTATACTCAAACACTGGCGGTCAAACGTCCAAAGCCACTCCTGCGGCAGCGATAGCAAAATTCTCAGCAGGCGGTAAATATCAATCTAAGAAAGATTTGGGAATGATTGCGATGACCTATGGCAATGTTTATGTAGCTCAAATTGCCTCAGGTGCTAATCAAATGCAAACGATTAAGGCGTTAGATGAAGCCGAAAAATTTCCTGGACCATCATTAGTAATCGCATATACGCCATGTATTAACCATGGCTTACGTGGCGGTATGAGTAAAACGCTCCAGGAAGCTAAAGATGCTGTAAACTCAGGATACTGGTCATTATATCGGTACAATCCGCTTCAACGTGAAAAAGGGAAAAATCCAATGACCTTGGATTACAAAAAGCCGAACTTTGATGATATGATTGGTTTTATGAAACAACAAACACGTTTTTCGGCATTAGAAAGAATCCAGCCAGATGATGCACAGCGCCTATACCAAAAAACAGTAAATGACGCGCAAACACGTTTTTATAACTATGCTCGTCTAGCAGGTCAGGAAGAAAAAATTCGTGCCAAACTTGAAGGGACAAAAGCTGAAGCAGACGAAGCAACTGCTGTAGTAAAACCGAAGCGGGAACGAAAACCTGATCCGGAAGCGGAAGCAAGACGTGCTGCCCGTAGAGCTGCTCGTGCTGAAAAACGAAACAAATAACTATAAACAAGATCACACCTCTTCCTAGCAAATTGGGTAAGAATAGAAATTTCTAGAGAAAGTGAAAATAGTATTAAGAGTAAGGAGTCTTAGTTTATTAAGACTCCTTTCCTTCTTAAATTTTATGCTAGACCTGTACCACTGTGGTATAATTGTAGAGAATTTTGGATAGAAAGAGAGGTTGTCTATGCCTAATCGTCTAATTGAATTATTCAAACCGGAATACTGGCTTAGCTTTTTTTCTGAGAACCTTTCAACGTGGGATATTATCGTCAACCTTTTAGATATATTTGTTGTCTGGTTTTTGATTTATCGTTTGTTTGAACTTGTTCGCGGAACGAAAGCCGTTCAATTGATCAAAGGTGTGGCGGTTTTTATTGGGATTCGAATCGTGGCTGAATTGATTGGGCTGCATACGTTATCGTGGCTGATGAACCAAATCATCACTTACGGTGTGATTGCAGCGATTGTTATTTTTCAACCAGAAGTTCGACGTGGTCTGGAGCATTTAGGCCGCAGTTCTTTCTTTAAAACATCGAAGAAAGAAGAACGTGATGATGAGCGAATGATCCTAGCTTTTGACAAAGCGATTCAGTACATGTCAAAAAGAAAAATCGGTGCATTAGTAACGATTCAACGTTTTACGGGATTAGAGGAGTATATCGAAACTGGAATCGATTTGGATGCGGATATTACCGGAGAGTTGTTAATTAACATTTTTATACCTAATACCCCGTTACATGATGGTGCTGTTATTGTTAAAAATGGAAAAATCGCAGTTGCTTCAGCTTATTTGCCGCTTTCAGATAGTATGCTGATACCAAAGGAATTTGGCACGCGGCATCGTGCAGCAGTGGGAATTAGTGAAGTCAGTGATGCCTTGACCTTTATTGTTTCTGAGGAAACAGGTGGAGTCAGTATTACTCTGAACAACGATTTTCTGCATGACTTGTCACAAGAAGAATATTTGGCTGTGATGCGCAGAGAATTGCTGCCGGATGAAAAAAATGCTGGTAAAAAGAGTCTTCTGCAAACCTTTTTGGAAGGTTTGACCAAAGGAGGACAAAAATGAGAATCAAATTTAAAAAAAGCAATGCACCTTACATGCTGATTTCGTTAGTGTTTAGTTTGATTTTATTTTTTAATGTTAACAGTCAGAATTTTAGCCGTTTGATTTCTTCTGAAACCAGTTATGAGGAATCCATTCAAAACGTTCCAATCAATGTTCTTTATGATTCGGATCAATATTTTGTTCATGGTTTTTCATCAAATGTGTCGGTCAAGTTAAGCGGAGCCAATCGGATTCAATTAAATAAAGAAATTGATCCGGATACTCGTGATTTTAGTGTTGTTGCAGATTTGACGAATTTATCTTCTGGGACACACGAAGTTCGGTTGAAAACCAAGAACCTGTCAAGTTCACTTTTTGCGACGATTGAACCAGAGCGGATTTCTGTGACCATCGAAAAAAAGGTTAAAAAGAAATTTGATGTGTCACCGATTTTAAGTAGTACAACCAGCAAAAATGGATTGGAAATTGGCGAGATGTCTACTAAACCTGAAAAAGTTGAAATCACTACAGGCGAAAATACAATGAAAGAAATTGATCGCGTCGTTGCTTCAGTGGACAGCAGTAAATTGACTACGGATCAAGATAGTATTCAAGCACCTGTTCAAGCATTAAATGCTAGCGGAGAGGCGTTACCGATTCAATCAGAACCGCAAAATGTGACGGTAAACTTTGAGATTCAAACACCAAGCAAGGAAGTTTCGCTTTATCCGATTCAAGAAGGTGACCTGCCTTCAACAGTGGAAAGTGTCAAAATTGATTTGAATCGAACGAAGGCAACAATTACCGGCGTGCAGTCAGTAATTGATCAAATAGACAGTATCGGTATTCCGGTCGATGTGAGTCAAATTCAAGGGACTGTCAAAAAATTTATTGACATACCAGTGTCTGGAAATTACCAGGTAAATCCTAAAACAGTGAGTGCACAAGTGACACCGGTATTTAAAAAGTCTCAAGAATCAGAAACTAACAGTACAAATCATTCAAGTTCGTCGACAACCGAAGCTGTAGACAGTTCGGTGGGAGCCACGAAATCTTCTGAAACAAGCTCTACGAAAATGACCAGCAGTGAAGAAGATCTGACAAATCAATCTACTAACTAGATGGAGAAGGGAAATATAATTTAATGGGTAAATATTTTGGAACAGATGGTGTACGCGGGATTGCGAATAAGGAGCTGACACCTGAACTAGCATTTAAATTAGGGCGTTGCGGCGGTTATGTTTTAAGCCAACATCATGAAAGTGAAGATCGTCCACGAGTATTAGTTGGACGCGATACTCGAATTTCAGGGGAGTTATTGGAAACAGCTTTGATCTCTGGATTGTTATCTGTAGGAATCGAAGTTTTTCAGCTTGGCGTGATCTCAACACCTGGGGTTGCTTATTTAACAAGATTGCAAAAAGCATCCGCTGGAGTAATGATCTCTGCCTCTCACAATCCAGCAGAAGATAATGGAATCAAGTTTTTCGGCGGAGATGGTTTTAAGCTAGTTGATGAACAAGAAGCTGAGATCGAAGCATTGATCGATGCAGAAGAAGATACGCTTCCTCGTCCATCAGCAGAAGGTTTAGGAACTCTAGATGAATTCCATGAAGGTCTTTTGAAATATTCACAATTTCTTGTACAAACAATTTCAGGAGATCTATCTGGTCTAACTGTCTGTGTAGATGCCGCTAATGGTGCTACATCTACGAGCGTCAATCGTTTATTTGCAGATTTGGAAACAGACTTTTATACGATGGGAACTTCACCAAACGGCTTGAATATCAATGCTGGTGTTGGTTCAACTCATCCAGAAGAATTAGCTAAAATGGTTGTTGAAAAGGGGGCAGATGCTGGTTTAGCTTTTGATGGCGATGGAGATCGCGTGATTGCAGTTGACGAGCTGGGGAATATTGTTGACGGTGATCGCATCATGTTTATTTGTGCAAAATATTTAGCAGAACGCAAACGTTTGAAAAAAGATACGGTAGTAACTACGGTAATGAGTAATTTAGGCTTCCATAAAGCGATTGAAGAAATCGGCTTGGAGGATGTAATTACGCAAGTCGGAGACCGTTACGTGGTTGAAGAAATGCGTAAAAATGATTACAATCTTGGTGGTGAACAGTCTGGTCATGTATTGTTCTTAGATTACAATACAACTGGTGACGGTATGTTGACTGGCGTGCAACTATTGAACATCATGAAACAAACCGGCAAAAAACTTTCTGAGCTTGCTGGCGAAGTAACGATTTATCCGCAAAAATTAGTAAATATTCGTGTTAGCGATAAATATGGTGCGATGGATGTACCAGCGATTAAAAAGGCTATTGAAGAAGCGGAAGCAGAGATGAATGGTGATGGCCGAATCTTGGTTCGCCCTTCAGGAACAGAACCGCTATTACGTGTCATGGCTGAAGCGCCAACGGATGAAAAAGTTGATTACTATGTGGAAAAAATTGCAGCAGTCGTTCGTGAAGAAATTGGTTTAGACTAATATAAAACGCCCGATCCTTAAAGGTCGGGCGTTTTTCTGCGCAAAAAAGGTTGAGAATTTCTCAACCTTTTTTGATTACTCAACTGTAACAGATTTTGCTAAGTTACGAGGTTTGTCAACGTCGTAACCACGTAACAAGGTAGCGTAGTATGCAATCAGCTGTCCTGGAATTACGGAGACAAGCGGACGCAAGAATTGATGAACGATTGGCAAGATGATTTGATCTCCATCTTTACTCAATTCCTCAGAGACAATCACTAAGGTGTGAGCTCCACGGCTTTCTACTTCCCGTAGATTGCCGCGAGTATGAGGAGCAGTCACGGCTTCAGTAATGATGCCGATAACTGGCGTACCTTCTTCAACTAAAGCGATCGTTCCATGTTTTAATTCGCCGGCAGCAAAGCCTTCAGCTTGGATATAAGAAATTTCTTTTAGTTTTAAAGCAACTTCCATAGAAACATAATAATCTTCAGAACGTCCGATATAAAAAGCATTGCGAGTCGTTGCTAGATACTCTTCAGCAATTTCTTCAATCATGGCTTTTTCTGCAATCATTACATCCATTGCATTGGCAGCGATCCCCAATTCTTTCGTCAAATCGAATTCTTTCGCTGCGGGGACACCTTTCGCTTCACCGACAGCTTTAGCTAAAACAGTTAAAGCCGCGATTTGAGCTGTGTAAGCCTTGGTAGAAGCTACAGCAATCTCTGGCCCAGCATGCAAGAGCATAGTATAACTTGCCTCACGAGATAAGGTTGAACCAGCAACATTCGTTACGGTAAGAGAAGGGTGTCCTAATTTATTAGTCTTAACCAACACTTGACGACTATCAGCTGTTTCTCCGCTTTGAGTCAAATAAATAAAGAATGGTTTTTCAGAAAGCAATGGCATATTATAGCCGAACTCGCTAGATAGATGAATCTCAACTGGAATATTCGCTAAGCCTTCAATAATTTGTTTGCTGGCCCAACCAGCATTATTACTTGTACCGCAGGCAACGATATAAATCCGGTCACTGGCCAATAAACTTTGTAACAGCTCGTCTTCGATCACGACAGTTCCTGTTTCATCAGTATACTCACTGATGATCCGACGCATCGTAGCGGGCTGTTCATCGATTTCTTTCAGCATGTAGTAAGGATAGGTTCCTTTTTCCATATCAGAAAGATCGATTTTAGCTTCGTATGGGGCACGTTGAATTTCATTGCCGGCTTCGTCTTCGATTTCAATTCGTTCTTTTGTCACGATAACCATTTCGCCGTCATTGATTTCAACAAATTGATTGGTTTGTTCCAACATTGCCATGGCATCGCTGCAGACGACATTAAATCCGTCGCCCAATCCGATTAATAATGGACTCTTATTTTTTCCAACATAGATTGTTTTACGATCGTTCTTGTCGATTAAACCAAAAGCATAAGAACCACGAATCTCTTTTAATGCTTTACGAAAGGCATCTTTTGTTGAAAGGCCTTGTTCTGCAAAGTATTCAACTAAATGAACAGCAATTTCAGTATCTGTTTCGCCATAAAATGTGTCATTTGCTAAATATTTTTCCTTCAGCTCATCATAGTTTTCGATTACACCGTTATGGACCAAAACAAAACGTTTGCTCTGTGAAGTATGGGGATGAGCATTTTCTTCACTCGGTTCGCCATGAGTTGCCCAACGCGTATGCCCAATGCCGATTGAACCATGAACATCAGAGCCGATTTTTTCTGCTAATTCTTTGATACGTCCTTGTGATTTGATTAAAAAGTCTTCATTTTGATCTGCTACAAAAATACCAGCAGAATCATAACCACGATACTCCAACTTTTCTAATCCATTCACCAAAATACTTGTTGCTTGCTCATTTCCTACAATTCCTACGATTCCACACATAATGTCTTCCTACTTTCCTGTCATTATATGTTTCCGAGCTGTCTAACTACTATTTTGTTCTTTTATAAAGTTTTTGTAATAGTCTGTAGAGCACAGCAACCCTGAAGCCACCCGCCGAAAATTTCGATTAGCTTCTTCCTCGTCACCTTAAAAAGGTCTGGCGCTATCTTATTGGTACAGCTAAGATTTTTTTGTTTTAATATCGGAAACAATGATTAATATAATACATACTTCCCGCATAGTCAAACTTTTTTTTATTTTTAGCTAATTGGTATATATAAAATTTGTGAAAAGGTGGATTGAGAAAACAAAATTGCTTCTGCATTTCATCTATTGGAAGAATAGGGTAAAATAGAGAAGTATCATTTAAAGAGCTGTTTCTAAGAGCACTTTTGTTAGTTTGGAAAACATGCTTGTTTACGATAGACGATTTTTTTGTGAGAATCATTTTTCACAAAAATGAAATGAGAGGGGAAAACAAAATGAATCAACCAGAAAATTTAACAGTTGGTGAATTACGCAAATTTTTAGGACAGCTTGTTTCTGATCCTGAAATTAGTGATGACACAAAAATATTTTTAGATACTGGCTGGGATAGTATCCAAGAAATAAACCCAGATGCGTTAAGTATCGAGGATGCACAGGCATTCAAGATTGAAGATCCTCTGACGCATGAATTTTTCGGTGGTTATTCTTTAGCTGAAAAAGCAGAAAAAATGAAGGCTGAAGGACCAGTAGAAAAAGTATTGATTATAAGGAACTTATATTAGGAGGGAAATAATGAATAAAAGACGTTGGGCAGCAGTCGGCATTGCAGTTGTGCTGTTAATCTTTTCGGTGATATCATCAACAATCAGTCGTAGTAACGATAGTAAGAAGGAACTCAGTCAAGTCAATGAGATACTATATGGAAATGATGAGCCTCAAGAAAAAGTAGAAGAAGATGGATCTAGCACAGAAAAAATTGTTAAGTTAGTAGTAGAGGGGACGATCATCAATGATGGTACCAGCGGTTTGTTTTCTACCGGCGGGTATAATCATAGCTCGTTTATGAAACAGTTAGATAAAATCAAAAATGATTCAACTGTCAAAGGTATTTTGTTGGAAATCAATTCGCCTGGCGGTTCGGTATATGAGACAGCAGAAATTACGAGGGCTTTGAAAGAAATCCAAAAGGATAAAAAAATTCCTATTTACGCTTCCATGGAGAGCCAAGCGGCTAGCGGCGGGTACTATATTGCTGCGAATTCAGACCGGATTTTTGCTACAGAAGACACGATGACGGGTTCTATTGGGGTGATAATGTCTAGTATGAATTATTCTGGATTGATGGAGAAACTAGGTATCACTGATGCAACAATCAAAAGCGGAGCCTTAAAAGATATTGGATCATCTTCTCGTCCTCAAACGAAAGAAGACAAGGAAGTCCTGCAAGCTTTTGTAGATAGCATGTACGGGCGCTTCGTTAAGACTGTAGCCGAAGGACGAGATATGGATGAAGCAAAAGTGCGTAAATTAGCTGATGGAAGAATTTATGATGGGGCGCAGGCTCTTGAGAACGGCTTAATAGACGATATCGGCTATCCTGACCAAGCGTTGCAGGCTTTGAGGAAAGATCAGAACTTAAGCGGGGCAAAACTTGTATCCTATACAAGCGGCTCTACTAATTTTATGAATACATGGCTGGGTAACAGTTTGGCTGAACTTCAAGGGATCAAGCCATCCCAAGAAGAATTGGTTAGAAATATCGTTGAGAGTGTCGGTACTCCTCAAGCCCCTAAAGCAATGTATCTCTACGGAGGTGAGTAGCTATGACAGATGAGAGTAGTCAAAGACCTGCAGTAGGACCTGTAACTCAATTATTAGAGAAGAAGCAGCGTCAGCACCAATTTCATCATTATCCAGATTATTTTTATGCAGGTTTCTGGATTCGCTTTTTTGCCTACCTGTTAGATTTAGTATGTGTCTCGGCAATTACGGGAATCGTATTGGGGTTGCCAGCAAATTTACTCAATCTAGAAAAGAGTTCAGAAATATTTAGTCTTTATGGATTTTTAACACTTTTGATTTATTTAGCGTATTTTATTTTGCTGACAAAAATGAACCACGGCCAAACACTGGGTAAAATGGTCTTTGGGATCAAGGTCGTTTGTTTCACTGAAGAAGAATTAAGCTGGCAAACAGTTTTGGTTCGTGAAGGAGCTTGTCGGTTTATTCTGCGAGGATCATTTTTTATGTTAGGTTATCTTGTAACTATTTTTACGCCAAATAAACAACATATCGGAGATTATTTCTCGGATACAACTGTTGTAACATTAAACTTATTAGCAGCTAGGGAGGGTTTTATGCAAGAATGAATCCAATTGAATTTCCAAACAATGATCACTATTATTTAACACTTGCGGAAGAAGCTTTTTCTGCTGGAAATTATTCGCAGGCACTAGAGAATTATAAACAAGCCTATCAGGAAACCCCTTCGCCTAAACTAAATCGTTTAATTACTAGTTTAGCGTTGGAGCAAGGGAAGTTTTCTGATGCTTTAGAATACGCGGAAGAAGAATCAGAGAGCTACCTTGAAACGCCAGACACAATTGACTTATTTCTGCGGATTCAACTGTATTCTCAGAAGTTTTTCGCCGCTCGCGAATTTCTGTGGCGGGCACAAAAGGTTAAGGAGCTAACAGAAGAGCAAAAAAATCTTTGGACGATGCGCATCAACGACCAAGAAGCTTTTTATCAAAGGCAACAGCAGGAGGTAATCAAACAGCTTGAGTTCGAATTGAACCAGATACCTTCAATGAAAGCAATGGAGCAGCTAGTATTCGTTCGGAAAATTAAGCAGTTGCCTGAAGAACGCCTGAAGCTATTAGCTAAAAAATTTATGCTGGACCCTCAGGTAGCGCCGTTAGTTCGCAGCTATTTATTTGAAAGCTTAGCGCGTGTAGGAGTTACTGAAAAGGTTCGCTATTTAACGATTCAAGACGAAATCGTAGAGCTATCTCCAACAAGTTCAGGATTGGATGATTTTCTGCAAAACGGCATTGAAAATTGGTTAAATAAATATCTGAGCAATGATAATCCAGTTTTGCTAACTAATTTATTAGAACAAATGAAGTTAGAAATGGCATTTTTATATCCATTGCAGAGCTCTTTCGCGAATCCCGAGGCTTGGGCTGCTAGTTATCTGTCTGAGTATTCCGAGTGGACTGAACCGCTCGATGCAGGAGTCGAAGCAATTCGTGAGGAAATAAAACAACGGATGTTCGATTATCATTAAAAAATGCCGAGAGAAAAAGCTTTATATTTACAATTCACAATCAGTAGTGTAATATTTAATGGTATGCAAAATGCAAGTATATTAGTATTCGGAGGGAACAAACGTGACTGCAAATTTTGAAAAAACTGGCACCAATGATGGTGTGTTAACTTTCTCAATTGAACAAACTGAGATCCAAAAAGGATTAACAAATGCATTCAACAAAGTGAAAAAAAATCTTAATGTACCTGGCTTCCGTAAAGGGAAAGTATCGCGCCAAGTATTTAATCGTATGTACGGTGAAGAAGCTTTGTATGAAGATGCATTGAACGATGTACTACCAACAGCGTATGAAGCTGCTGTAAAAGAAGCAGGTATCGATCCAGTCTCTCAACCAAAAATTGACGTAGACAGCATGGAAAAAGGCGAAGCTTGGGTTATCAAAGCTGAAGTTACTGTAAAACCTGAAGTTAAATTAGGGGATTACAAAGAATTAGAAGTTCCAAAACAAGATGTTGAAGTTTCAGACGAAGATGTAAATGCACGTTTGAAATCAGAACAAGAATCTCAAGCAGAATTAGTAATCAAAGAAGATGAAGCTGCTGAAAATGGCGATACTACAGTAATCGATTTTGAAGGTTTCGTTGGAGATGAAGCATTTGAAGGCGGAAAAGGCGAAAACTATTCTCTTGAATTAGGTTCTGGTTCATTTATCCCAGGCTTTGAAGAACAATTAGTTGGCCATAAAGCAGGCGAAAACTTAGATGTAACGGTTACTTTCCCAGAAGACTATCAAGCAGAAGATTTAGCTGGTAAAGAAGCAATCTTTAAAGTAACGATTCATGAAGTAAAAGCAAAAGAATTACCTGAATTAGACGATGATTTTGCTAAAGATGTTGATGAAGAAGTAGAATCATTAGGCGAATTAAAAGCAAAATATCGTGATGAATTAACAAAACAAAAAGAAGAAGCTGCGAAAGAAGCGAAGGACGAAGCTGCAATCAAGCAAGCCGTTGAAAATGCTGAAATCGTTGAACTTCCACATGTAATGGTACACGATGAAGTTCATCGTTCAATGGATGAATTCTTAAACAACATGCAACGTCAAGGAATCTCTCCAGAAATGTATTATCAATTAACAGGCTCTACTGAAGAAGATCTTCATACACAATTTGAAGGTGAAGCAGAAGGCCGAGTTAAAACAAACTTGGTGATGGAAGCTATTGTTGAATCAGAAAAAATTGAAGCTTCTGAAGAAGATATCGCTAAGGAAATCAAAGATTTGGCTGAAATGTACCAAATGCCAGAAGATCAAATTCGTCGCGTACTAACAGAAGATATGTTAGAACATGACATCAAAATGAAAAAAGCGGTTGAACTAGTAACTGGGACAGCTGTAGAAAAATAGTTCTATTTAGTAAAATTTATTCGGACAAGTTGCTTTGTTTAAGGATGTGGCGTGATAATGCGTCACATTCTTTTTTTGACCTCTAAATGGCTTAGAATTGTCAGTAATCAAGGGAGGTAAAAAATTAGTTTTTACTTTTTTTATAGATGTTTATAATTAACATCTTCAAAATAGCTCTTAAATTTGGTAATATTGAATTATTAATGAAATGAGGTTACTTCTCGTTTTAAATTATAAAAAGTAATTCGTGCTTAAATTCACTAAGGAGGAGAAAATGAAGAAAAAATTTTTAGGTTTATGTTTTCTATCAGTTTTATGCTTGAACTTTGCGTCATCAGCTTTAGCTGAAGAGAGTCAAGTAGTTAATAATGAACAAAGTGTTGAAAGTTCTTCAACAGTTGATTCAACTGTAGGCACTTCACAAGCAGTAATAGAATCAACTGAAAGTAGCGCAACTGAACAAACAACAGAGAGTACGGATGCTGATGAAGCTATTGTACCAGAGACACAGGTCGAGACGGCTGAAGGTACGATGTCGTTACCTAGAGGACGTTCAGATTTGTATCCGACGATTCAATTATTTGCGTCATTGCCTTCCGTATCTGCGACGAATGCCAATACGCCAAGCAAGAGTTTTATTGATATTTCCTCTCATAACGGAAATATCTCTGTTGCGAACTTCCAAAAAATGAAAAGTTACGGCGTTACAGGTGTGGTTGTTAAATTGACAGAAGCAACGAGCTATACAAATCCGTATGCTCAATCACAGATTAACAATGCCAAGGCTGCTGGAATGAAGGTTTCTGCATACCATTATAGCTGGTTCACAAGTGATGCTCAGGCGGTTGCGGAAGCAAACTACTTTGCTGCGGCTGCTAAAAGGTTTGGTTTGAGTAGCGGTTCAGTCATGGTAAACGATATCGAGGAACCTCAGATTCTTGGCAAAGGAAACCATACGAATAACTCCAAAGCTTTTGAAAACCGCTTGAAGGCTCTAGGTTACGGAAATGTCCGCCATTATATTGGATTGAACTGGCTGACTACTGGTCGGATCAATGCTGGAACTATTGGTAATAAAAATATCTGGGTAGCAGCTTATCCGTATAATCTTTCAACGACGAATTTTTATACTCAATATGGAGCTTGGCAATGGTCTTCGCAATTATCATTTCCTGGGATTAGTGGAAACTTTGATATCAATGCAGATTACACGTCTACCTTTAGTAATCCAGCAACAACACCTCCAGCAAACGGCAATAGCATTCAAATGTACCGTCTTTATAATCCAAACAATCTAGAGCATTTTTATACTGCCAGTTTAACTGAGAAGAATCATTTAGTGAATATCGGATGGGGAAGATATGAAGGGGTTGCTTGGAGTGCTCCAAAAGAGGGGAATCCCGTTTATAGGTTGTACAATTCAACACTTCGCGATCACCACTATACTTTAGATTGGAACGAAGTAAAAGTATTAACAACCAAGCATAAATGGAAGTATGAGGGGGTTGCTTGGTACTCGGATAAATCTAAAACAACGAAGATATACCGACTGTTCCATCCTGGACTTTCGAGTGGCTCTCACCACTATACAAAAGATCAAAATGAAGTTAATGTTCTTAAGACAAGAGGCTGGCGTTATGAAGGTATCGGCTGGTATGCAAAATAGACTAAAAAGTTCTCGATTTTTCGAGAACTTTTTTCTTTAGATTTCCTTTTTATTTGACCTTGGTTTCTTTGTCTTTTTTATGCTTTATGTTATTATAGATAAAGACTGCAATCGTGGAAACACTTGTAGAGAAAGAAACAAGAGGTGACAGCCATGTATGAAAGCACAGGCGCAGGTGAAACAGTCCGCTGTTCATTTTGCGGAAAGACCCAAGAAGAAGTAAAAAAAGTTGTTGCGGGTCCAGGAGTTTACATTTGTAATGAGTGTATCGACCTTTGTAAAGAGATTATAGATGAAGAATTCCATGAAGAAGCTATTCGTGAATTTATTGATGTGCCAAAACCCAAAGAACTATTGGATGTTTTAGATCAATATGTTATTGGACAAGATCGGGCGAAAAGAGCGTTATCGGTTGCAGTGTATAATCACTATAAACGAGTGAATACTGAAAATGATGGACTTGACGATGTTGAGTTGCAAAAAAGCAATATTTGTTTGATTGGACCAACAGGTTCCGGTAAAACATTCTTAGCTCAAACATTGGCAAGAACACTGAATGTACCGTTTGCCATCGCTGATGCGACTAGTCTAACTGAGGCCGGTTATGTCGGTGAAGATGTTGAAAATATTCTATTGAAGCTTTTACAATCTGCCGATTACAATGTTGAACGCGCGGAAAAAGGAATTATCTATATTGATGAAATAGATAAAATCACCCGTAAGAGTGAGAATGTTTCGATCACCCGTGATGTTTCAGGTGAAGGTGTCCAGCAAGCATTGCTTAAAATTCTTGAAGGAACGGTTGCTAGTGTTCCACCTCAAGGAGGACGCAAGCATCCGCATCAAGAATTCATCCAGATCGACACAACGAATATTCTATTTATTGTCGGTGGAGCATTCGATGGAATTGAAACAATCGTTAAAAATCGTTTAGGCGAAAAAACGATTGGTTTTGGTAAAAACAATAAAAAAATCGATGAAGATGCAAGTATTATGCAACAGATCATCCCAGAGGATTTATTAAAATTTGGTTTGATTCCTGAATTTATTGGGCGTTTACCAGTAACGACTGCATTAGAGAAGTTGACTACGGAAGATTTGGTACGGATTTTGACTGAGCCAAAAAATGCGTTAGTGAAGCAATATCAAAAATTACTTTCTTATGATGATACTGAATTAGCATTTGATGCCGATGCCTTGAATGCGATTGCCGACAAAGCGATTGCTCGTAATACAGGGGCTCGCGGATTACGTTCAATTATTGAAGATGTTATGATGGATGTCATGTTCGATATTCCTTCTGACGAATCAATCGAAAAGGTAATCGTGACAAAAGATTCTGTTGAAGGATCTGCAAAACCGATCATTGAGTACCATAACAATAAGAAAAAAGCAGGTTAGCAAGTGAGGGTTCACAAATTACTTTGTGAACCCTTTTTGAAAGGCGTGAAAGAATGAAAGTGCATAATGCAGAGATCGTAATTAGTGCGGTCTCACCGAAACAATATCCTGAAACGGATTTACCTGAGATTGCTTTGGCTGGACGTTCGAATGTTGGTAAATCTTCT
>Ga0153923_100225_pt1 | contig 22675 bp, 18 predicted proteins | sample TSNJ007MetaG_FD_104682 | JGI IMG/M metagenome (GOLD analysis project Ga0153923, IMG submission 104682) | Attine ant fungus gardens microbial communities from New Jersey, USA - TSNJ007 MetaG | ecosystem: Host-associated > Fungi > Mycelium > Unclassified | place: USA: New Jersey, Brendon T. Byrne...
TCGAGAGGACTCGAACCTCCACGATATTGCTACCACACGGACCTGAACCGTGCGCGTCTGCCAATTCCGCCACGACCGCACATTATGTACACCAATGAAATAATCACTGTACATAAGACTATACTCTTTTTTCGGATAAATAGCAACATATTTTTAAATCGATGTACAGATAAATCTAACAACAGCGATATAAGCGATAAAATATATTCAAATCCCCCATAGGCATAACCAATCACAGTTATTCAGTTTATATATTTCACTTATAAGAGGCTGTTATGATACAACATAATTAAAAGAATGTGCTGCATCAGAAATATCACTGTAATTCCAAACCAGAAAGGACGAATACGTATGAACCAGCAGTGGAATACCGGAACCTATGATACTGATATGGCCTTTGTGTCTCAGTTTGGAGAGTCTTTGATTGAGCTTCTTCGCCCCCAGCCTGGCGAACAAATTGTTGATTGGGGCTGCGGAACTGGTGATTTGGCAGCAGCCATCGCCGCTAGTGGTGCCACTGTAACAGGTATTGATGCTTCAGCCGAAATGATTCAGACTGCCCGTGACAAGCATCCCCAGCTAAACTTCATCTTAGCAGATGGGCAAAACTATGTCGCGGAACAGCCAGTCGATGCCGTGTTCAGCAACGCTGCTCTACACTGGTTGACCGACGCGAACGGAGCAGCTGCTTCTATCACAGCTAGCCTACGAACAGGCGGGCGTTTTGTTGCTGAGTTCGGTGGGCTGGGCAATATCGCTTCTATCATTACTGAGCTTCCAAATGCTTTTACCGCTATAGGGTGTAGTGATAAGCTTCAATTACCTTGGTACTTCCCAAGCATCGGACAATATACAACATTACTAGAACAACATGGACTGACTGTTGACCTCGCCCTTTGTTTCGACCGTCCAACCCCACTAGAGACTGGAGAGCAAGGGTTCCAGTCCTGGCTGAACACTTTTGCTAATGGAATCTTAAGTGTCCTAACACCATCTGAACGAGAAGAAGTCCTCTCTTATATGGAACAGAAACTTAGACCGACATTATTTCAGGATGGCCGCTGGGTGATGGATTATCGAAGAATCCGGGTCGTCGCTTACAAACGCGTCTAACAATGAAGGGCGTGGCTTCTTCCTATGCAACAAAAAAAAGAGTGTACTGGCGCGTGTCCGCACCAATACACTCTTTTTATGACCATCTATCTTCTATCTCCCACATATCGATCGCTACCAGCACCAAGTCCGACAACCAGCAGCAATACGCTTGCACCCAGCAATAAAACAAGCGGCAGCGTCCAGCTATTCGTTACATCATGAAGCCATCCGAATAATGCCGGGCCCATTGCTGCAAGCACGTAACCTACGGATTGGGCCATTCCCGACAGTTCCGCTGCTTCTTGAGTGCTTCTGGTCCGTAGACTGAAGAACATCATCACAAGTCCGAAGGCAAATCCTCCGGCAATCCCAAAACAGATCGCCCAGACAGCCATTAAAGCACTGCTTCCCAACCAAATGCCACCGATTCCGATGAAATACAAAATAGCCGTGATGATTACTAGAATACGTTGGTTCTTCATCCGACCTGCCCACAACGGCACGAAGAAAGTAAACGGCAGCTGGGCCATTTGCATTAGTGATAGTAACCAACCTGCATGGCTTGATGACATCCCTCGCTCACCAAGGAGAACAGAGAACCAAGCTATGAAGACATAATAGAGCAACGACTGTAAGCCCATAAAAATCGTTACCTTCCAAGCAAGTGAAGAGCGCCACATATTTCCACTAGAGATCGACCCCTTGGCCCCAGTCCCTTGATCGAGCTTGCGCATTTGCGGAATCCAGAACAGGGTTGCTAGCGCAGCGATCATAAACCAAATCGCCAAAGTCCCTCTCCAGCCAAATCCAGCATGACTAGCTAGCGGTACACTAATACCTGAAGCGACGGCTGCACATAAATTCATTGAGACGGTGTAGACACCTGTCATTAACCCAATTTTGTGAGGAAACTTCCCTTTAATCAGACCCGGAAGCAATACATTACATACTGCAATAGAAAGCCCGAGTATCGCCGTACCTGTGAACAACAGTCCCGTTCCAGATCCCGACCGGATTAGAATCCCCATAGCAAGCATAACCATAGCAATTAATAACACATTAGCCAAGCCGAAACGGCGAGCTAGCTTTGGAGCAAACGGGGACAAAATGGCAAAAGCCAACAATGGTAGAGTAGTAATAGCTCCTGCTAAAGTGTTCGATAAGCCTAGATCATCCTGAATCATTTGTACCAGTGGACCGACGGATGTGAAAGGTGCTCTAAGTGCCGCTGCGATAAACACAATCCCCAACACTAGCAGCCAGCGATCATATTTGGTATCCGTTAAACCTCTATTCTGAATGTTTCCTTCTCGTTGCGATGCTTTCATCATGTATCCTCCTAAATTGCAACAAGCATAAACGCCTTTGACATTCCTGTAAGGACGGTGAGCGATTACGCCAGAAATATAAAAATGTTTATTACATGGCATTAAGACCTATCATCCACTATTATTATAAAAGTTACAAGCCTTAAGTAATTTTATAACCCTATTATTGACAAAATCGAATGACATCTTTAGTATCCATATAATCAAGACAATTGAGAATCAATTTCATTCGATCTCCTACATATTCCTATAGAAAAGAGTGAACAGAATGCTTCGAAGGTTTTTTTCCTACTATCGTCCGTATAAAAAACTATTTATCTTGGACTTCTCCTGCGCTGTTTTTGCAGGTCTGCTAGAACTAGCTTTTCCGGTAGCTGTCAATAAATTTATTGATGATTTGCTCCCGGGTCAAGATTGGCCGCTAATTCTTATTGCGTGTGTCGCGCTCCTAGCTATTTACGCCTTGAATACAGTTATGCAGTATATCGTTACATACTGGGGGCATATGCTTGGCATTAATATCGAGACCGATATGCGTAAAAAAATGTTCGATCATATCCAGAAACTGTCCTTCCGATTCTTCGATAATAATAAAACAGGTCACCTCATCGGGCGAATCACCAACGATTTAAATGATATCGGCGAGGTGGCGCATCACGGTCCTGAGGATATATTTATCGCCATCATGACACTTGTCGGTGCTTTCCTCCTTATGGCTGATATTAATCTGAAGCTGGCCATTATTACTTTTATTATCGTTCCAATTATGGCTTGGGTGATCATCTACTTCGGACGCAACATGACTTCCACCTACCGCCAGCTTTTTGGAAATGTAGGTAGTTTCAATGCCCGTATCGAAGATAATGTCGGTGGTATCCGGGTTGTTCAATCTTTTGCCAATGAGCAGCATGAACAAGAGCTATTCGCAGTAGATAACCAAATGTTCCGTAAAACTAAGCTTCTCGCTTATAAAATCATGGCCAAAAGCTTATCCGTCAGCTATATGATGACCCGCCTCATTACGATCCTTGTGATGATCAGCGGCGCTTGGTTCTTCATCAATGGCGAGTTGCAAATCGGTGAGTTTGTGGCATTTATTCTGTTGTCCAATATCTTTTTCCGTCCGATCGAGAAAATCAATGCCGTTATCGAGAGTTATCCAAAAGGAATTGCCGGCTTTAAACGTTATCTAGAAATTATTGATACGGAGCCAGATATCAGCGATAAGCCGGATGCCGTAGAGGTAAGTACTTTACACGGTGATATTACCTTTCAGAATGTCTTTTTCGGATACGACGAAGATCGTCCGGTTCTACAAAATATCAGCCTAAAAGTTAAGGCTGGCGAAACGATTGCCTTTGTTGGACCTTCTGGCGCAGGCAAAACGACTATTTGCAGCCTGCTCCCTCGTTTCTATGATGTCACTGGCGGGACTATCACCATAGATGGCATCGATATCCGTGACATGAAACTGGAGTCGTTACGTAAGCAGATCGGGATCGTGCAGCAGGATGTATTCCTATTCTCCGGTACGATTCGTGAGAATATCGCCTACGGAAAGCTGGATGCGAAGCTGCCTGAAATCTGGGAAGCTGCTCGGCGTGCCCATCTGGAAGATCTCATTCAGAATCTGCCAGAAGGCATGGATACAGTGATCGGCGAGCGCGGTGTGAAGCTGTCCGGTGGACAGAAGCAGCGCCTAGCGATCGCCCGCATGTTCCTGAAGAATCCGCCGATCCTGATTCTGGATGAAGCTACTTCCGCACTGGATACAGAAACGGAAGCAGCGATTCAGCAATCGCTGGCGGATCTATCCGTGGGTAGAACCACACTCGTCATCGCCCACCGATTGACGACGATAAAGAATGCCGACCGGATCATGGTCGTGAACGAAGAAGGCATCGCCGAGCAAGGCCGCCATGAAGAGTTAGTCCATGCCGGTGGCATATACAGCCGGCTGCATCAGGCACAGTATAACGCTTAGGGACGTTATATCTAGCTCCCTAGCTAAATGAAGCAAGCCTAGTCGCCAATAACATGGCGACTAGGCTTGCTTTTTAGTGCATCTCGCTGCTTCCAGCGTGAGATGCTAAATTGGGCATCCCGGAAGTTAGGGTGTGATGGGGCTATAGAGTGATAGGAAGTAATGGTCCAATGAAGTAGTAATCTTTTGGAAACGGGAGGATAGAATTAGGGAATTTCTCCTCAATTTCATTGATAATACAGTCCCAAATTTAACAATTAGGGAATTCCTCCCCTTAAATTCACCCCATTTGCTCATAATAGTGGATTTCAGGTGATTTATAGGGAGAAATTCCCTAAAAAGCGTAAAATCCAGTGAAAATCAGCAATTATTAGGGAGGATTTCCCTAATATCAAAGACAATACAAATCTAACGCTCACTCAAACTCAACCTAGTTTCATTTATGCCCAAATCGCATTTCCATATTTTATGTACAGATATTAATCAACCTCTGGTTTTTCCTTCGATAATATCATTACCAACAATAATATTATTAGTATCAATTGGATACCCAAGTAGCTAACAGGAAAAAGATAACTAAGCTCTATCTGAGGAAAATCAAATTCAATGAATCCAGGATTCCCAAATTTTTTCCCTTGGTATTCTTTTAAATAAAATAGAATTCTCATACTAGGTAAAGTACTAATGACTAACCATGCAATGTTGTACCTTAGCTTCCTCGTCTTTAAAGCCATCTTGCAAGACATATATGTAAGAAATATTGGCGCTGAATACATTAAGAACATCTGCCTTACTATTCCTTCATCCCGCTCCTCAGTATTCAGCTTCAAAAAATAGATAGTTATAAAATGCAAAAATACAACCATTAGAACTTGCAGAATCGCTGGAATTCTAACGTTCTTAAATTCACTTTTCACTATACCACCTCTTTATTTAGTAACAGTTCTGAATACCGATAGATTAATCCTCTATTTTCAATCTGTAAAAAACAAATAAAAAAGGAGCCGCGTAAAGAACACGACTCCCTCTTAATTAAACCGCATCAATAGCGGCACTTATGAATGGTGATTAGCGATAAACTGCTGTTCACGTACTTATTTCTTCGCAATATGCACTTTAAGCTGCTTGCCCTTCACCGTCGTCTCTCTCATCGCTTGCAGTACCATTGCACCTTTACCGTTCAAAATATCCACGTAGGTCACATTGTCCTGAATCGAGATAATACCGATATCTTCTGCAGATATACCCTCAAGCTTTGCGATTGTGCCGACAAAGTCCACGGCTCTTAGCTTCTTTTTCTTGCCGCCGTTGAAGTACAGCTTCATGATCTCTTTGTTCAAGCTTTCGCTTTTGTCCTTCTTGCGGACAGGCTGCTTGTTAATTTTCTGCTCAAACGCTTCCTTCGCGTAAGCAACGGCATCGTCCGAGGGAGCTTTCATGTTCGGGATGCTAAAGCCAATATAGCTTTCAATGTCCTTCACCCACTTTTGCTCATTTGGAGTGACAAAAGTGATCGCTTTGCCTGTCTTACCTGCACGAGCGGTTCTGCCTGTACGGTGCACGTAGCTTTCTTTTTCCAGCGGAATATCGTAATTAATCACGTGAGTGATGTTCTCGATATCAATGCCTCTTGCCGCTACATCGGTAGCGATTAGATAACGGAACTGCCCTCTTTTAAAAGCATTCATGACCTCAAAACGCTCGTCCTGCTCCATTCCCCCGTGGATCTTATCACAAGGATATTCCAGATCAGCCAGCCCTCTAAATACCGCATTCACCTGTTCTTGTGTACGGCAAAAGACAATACAGCTGTCCGGATTCTCCACCGTAATAATATCGCTCAGTAGCGAGAACTTAGCAGCTTGTCTCACTTCGATCAACGCATGTTCAATTGTAGCGGTTGTAATTCCACTTGCTTGAATCTCAATTTCCGTTGGATCGCTCATATATTTCCGGCACAAATTCTTAATCACTTCCGGTAATGTAGCGGAGAAAACACAAGTCACTCGTTCTTTTGGCAGCTGCTTAATGATCTTTTCGATCTGCTCAATGAACCCCATGCTCAGCATTTCGTCTGCTTCATCGATGATCAAATACTTGATCCGATTTAGCGGAAGCGTACCTCTTTCAATATGGTCGAACACACGTCCAGGCGTACCTACGACAACATGTGTTTTTTGAGTAAGTTCAATTTTTTGTGGAGCAAAAGGCTGCTTACCGAAAAGAGCCACGGCCTTAACCCGTTTAAATCGTCCAATGTTGGTGATATCCTCTTTCACTTGCATGGCAAGCTCCCGAGTAGGCGTTAGAATCAAAGCCTGCGGCTTATTCTCCACCCAATCCACCAAATCACAGACCGGGATTCCGTAAGCTGCCGTCTTTCCGCTTCCCGTTTGCGATTTAACGATCAGATCCTTTTGCTGAAGAGCTACAGGGATCACTTTGCTTTGAACTTCTGTTGGCGTCTCATATTTCAGGACATCCAGCGCTTTAATAATGTCTTCGTTTAAGTCATAATCTCTAAATTGCAATTCACTCATCATTCAACCTCTTCTATGCCGATTGTTCTGGTTAAAGCGGAAACTCCGCGATCCTTCATCTTGTGCATACTTATCATTATAACAGCTATTGGCTCCCTTGATTCCATTCCATATAGAACTGGTCCAGATAATTAAGCATAAAATCATGCCGTTCTTCTGCTAACTTGCGTCCATAGGTTGTATTCATCAGGAATTTTAATTTTAATAACTTCTCATAAAAATGATTGATAGCCGTTCCTTTGCTGTAATCCCTGTACTCCTTTTGAAGCGATTCATCTCTTGGAGACACTTCCGGATCATAAGCTGGACGACCTTTCGCCCCTGAGAAAATAAAGGTTCTGGCAATGCCAATCGCACCAAGCGCATCAAGTCGATCGGCATCTTGAACCACTTGGCCTTCAAGCGTCTGCATCGGTTCTCCCCCGCCACCACTAAAGGACATCGTCTCGATAATCATCATAATATGATTAATTTGTTGCTCATCTGTAAGGTTTGAAGAAAGCCAGGTACGTACTTTAAGCAAACCTTCTTCTTTAGACGGATTAAGCTTCTCGTCAGCAACATCATGCAGCAAGGCGGCCATCGTGCAAACAAATACATCTGCGCTCTCGATCTTGGCAATTTCAGCGGCGGTGTTGCGCACTCTATCGGAATGCCACCAGTCATGACCCGTAGTATCTTGTCCAAGTTGTTCTTTAACAAAATCTTCGGTCCGAGCTATAATTAAAGATTCATTCATCGTAGAAAAACTCCCTTTCCTTAAGGAATATCGAAGCCCTATTATAGCTGATAACTTGTCCATTCGCCCACAAGAAATCGAACCAAATATAAATTCTTGCTTGCACGACTCCAAATGATCCGCTATAATCGGCAGTAATCAAAATTTCGAAGGGAATTGGTTCTGATGAATACAAATACAATCATGCTGAATCAACTTCATTATTATCACAAACAGCGTTAGCACTCCTGAATTTATTCAGGGAGGCTAACGCTACTCGCGTTGGCCTCCCTGCGGCATAGATCACGCGCAGGACCAAGAGGTCCTGCGCGTTTTTTTATTTTCTAAACTATGCCAATTCAAAGGAGCTACTAATGATGCAAAACATTAAAGGAACTTATGATTACTTCGGTCAAGAGCAAGCCCTCAGAAAGAACATTCAAAATACGCTGCAGGACTTGTTCGAGCTCTATGATTTTGAATCGATGGATACGACATTATTAAATGAATTGGAGTTATTAACCTCAAAATATGCAGGCGGGGACGAAATCCTCAAGGAAATGTACCAACTCACGGATCAGGGCAACCGCAAATTGGGGTTGCGTTATGATCTGACGATTCCTTTTGCCAAAGTGATCGCTTTAAATCCAGGGATAGAGTTCCCCTTCAAGCGGTATGAGATCGGAAAAGTGTTCCGAGATGGACCCGTAAAACGTGGGCGTCTGCGTGAATTCCTGCAATGTGATGTCGATGTGGTCGGCATTTCCGGCCCTGAGGCTGAAGCTGAGCTAATGCAACTGGCTACCGAAGCATTCCGCAAGCTAGACATTCCTATCATTCTAAAATGGAACAATCGACGTTTTCTCGGTGAGATTCTAGAGTCCATCGGCGTACCTGCGGAAGAGCAACTATCCGTTATGCTTACCCTTGATAAACTTGAGAAAATCAGCATTAGCGGAGTGGAGAACGAGTTGATTAGCAAGGGGCTAGAACGTGCAACCATCGCAGCGATTCTAGCGCTTATCGAAATGGACAATCCAAGCTTTGAGCAGTTATGCGACAAATACAATCTCACAACACAACCGGGTGCGTCAGAGGTTTTCATCCTACAAAATCTAATCCAAGACATTGGACTACAGGAGACTTGCCGCTTCGATCCTTTCTTATCCCGAGGTCTTTCATTCTACACAGGAACAGTTTACGAGATCTTTGATGCATCTGGTTCCTTTGCCTCAAGCTTGGGTGGCGGAGGCAGATATGACGCGATTATCGGACAGCTAGTGGGCAGAGAGGATATTCAATATCCTACGGTGGGGTTGTCATTTGGTATGGAGTCAATCATGGCGCTCCTAGCAGAACGACCTATCCAAGAAAATAGAGCAGCAAATGTTATGGTCATTCCCATTGGTGAGACACTACCACAAGCTTTAATTGCAGCAGCCGAGCTGCGTGCCTGTTCTATAAGAACCACTCTCGTATCCAGTAAAAGAAAATTAAAAAAGCAGCTCGCCACAGCTTCATCCAAAAACATCCGTTACGTTATACTGATCGGCGAAAGCGAATCAAGTGTTGATAAGGTACGTTTGAAAGATATGGTGGAACAAACAGAGGTTATCGTTCCGCTGGATGAAGCTATTTACCTCATCACTGGCTAAGCTGGTATTCGCTTATAAAGATTCACATAAAAAAAGACCCCGCCGACGGCCGGCGGGGCAAAGTTTATATTTAAGGGAGGTTATATATGTACTATAACCTTACAAGCTTAATATTTTATGAATGACGGATAAAGATTCCCTTAATCCTACTTAGATCTTAAACCGATCTACCAGCCCCTGTAGCTCCTTGGCACTTTGGGTATTCTCGTCAGCCACCGTAACTTCATGGAATGTCTTCTCAACGATATCAGCCGTCTTCACCGCAATATCCTGAATCCCAATAGCCCCCTCATTTACTGTAGCAGCCACTTCATTGACCGCTATAGAAATACTAGAAACGGCCATACTTAGATGATCAGCCGCGGTCTCAAATTGATTCATCAGCAAATTCACTGTTGTAGCATCTCTGTTATATTGCTGACTTACCTCCGTTAACCGCTCATAGTCTCCAAGAACATTCTGGTCAATAAAAGCTAGTAACGCCTCTGAATTTTCCTTCATTAGTTCAACAGAAGCATAAACTCCTGAAACGACCCCTTGAATCCCAGCCGCAGTCTCTGACGATTTCTCAGCCAACTTGCGGATTTCACCAGCTACAACAGCAAATCCTCTACCTGCCTCACCTGCTCTAGCCGCTTCGATCGCTGCATTCAAAGCAAGCAGATTGGTCTGACTAGTAATCGATAGAATCGTATCCGCCAGTACATTAATCTCTGAGATCGCATTCGACTGTTCAATTGCTTTTTCCATATCGATACGAACAGATTCATACACTCGCTTCGCATTATCCGTAGACTCTATCGCCTCATCTTGTAACACCATCGCCCGCTCACTGATCTGCTTGGAAACTTCAGCGCCTTCCTTCACATTACTGGAGATCTCGGACACATTAATATCAATTTCAGTTATCGCTGCCGTCATCTCTTGTGTTGAAGCTGCTGTCTCCTCCATCCCTGCCGAAAGCTGCTGTGTAGTTGCCGAATTATCATGAGCATTCTCCCGTACATCTATAGACAGCTTTTCAAGAGTCTCCGCATTATCAAGCACCTTGGTGGAGATCGTGATTAGACTACCCGCCATATCACGAAGAATAACCCGTGTTCGGAGCATCGCTATGGCTATCGTACCTGTTTCGTCTTTGTTTTTCGTCAGATACTCGTACTGGGAGTCATACGTCAAATTCAGCTCTGCCGTTCTATTTATCAACTCTGTCAGTTTAGCAATCGGTGAAGAGATTTTTTGGGCAAAATATAAAGCAATCAACAATGCAATAATCAAACTCCCTGCACCCAGCAACAGATTAAAGCTTCTCATCTCATTCACTGGTTTTACAATCTCATCTAAATTTGCGGTTATCCCAAGCAACCAGTGGGTCTCAGGCATAACGGTATAGGCTGATTTTTTATCCACACCATTATATGTATAGCTAAGCAGGCTATCTTCTACTTTTTCACCAGATTTCACACGCTTCACCACAGCCATGATCTGATCATTTGCAACAGGTTGTCCTACTTGCTTCTTATCCGGATGGTACAGTGTATTCCCATTCTCATCGAGAAGATAAGCATACGAAGTCGTTGTATTTACTACTTTTGCATCTGCTAAATACTTAATCATACTATCTGCGGAAACCGCTGAAGCTACATATCCAATCATCTTCCCGTTACTCTTAACCGGATGTACAAATCCTACCACATAAGCCCCAGTAGATTTCGATTTCAGCGTTTCGCTAATTACCGGCGCCGCAGTCTCCATTACTTTCTTCGTATAATTTCTATCACTGAAATCCGTACCTATAAGCTTAATATCACTGTCAGCCACAGCGATGCCATTCATATCACTGACAAAAGCATGTTCGAGGTTCCCAGCATCCTTCACAATTCCCTGAAGGCTGATATTTACCTCATTCTGTAGCTTACTCCCCTTGGCGACGCCACCATTCCCTGCTTGGAGTAATAATTCGACAATTTCCGACCTTCCCGCAATAAGTTCAATACTTCTCTGCTCCTTCGAAATCATAGCCGATATGGTCTGAGCTTTATTCGTATTGACCTGCTTCATAGAATTCTCAGTAAGGCTCACAATGGCCTGAGTTGACCTTAAATATGTAAAAACCCCCATTACTGCAATACATAATAGGGTCACACCTATCATCATAAGTGATAGTTTAAGACGAATCTTCATTTTCCCTCATCCTTCCGACTACTGTTCATTAGAGAACAATGCAATTGTAAATAATACAACTACTATCGGATATGATGATAAATTAGTGAATATTGACGAAGCGAAAATACGGAAAATATCAAAAAATGTCGAATTTTTGCATATAAATGCAGAAAAAACTAGTTCTACTAGTTCGGTCATCTTCTTTTTACTAGTTATTAAGACCTGTTTTATTTCTAAGATGAAATAGGCGGTTCTGACTGGGATGCTGAGGAAACTTGCGTAATTGCACCATCTGTTAAAGGGTGTTTAGTTCTGCTACGTAAAAACAGACCAGACATTGCAGCGAGAATTTGCTGGAATAACATTCCTGAAATCACAGGGAGTGCAACAGCCGGAGGAAAATATTTTACTGCGAGCACAGCTCCCGCGCTTAAATTACGCATGCCGGAATTAAATTGTACGGCCACAGAATCTTCGTAGCTAAAGCGGAAACGGCGCGATACCAATGCTCCGATTACATATCCGAGAACTACGGTTACGAAGGTTACGCCAATAATAATCGCTAATTTACTATCCGGGTGTTTCAGATAACGGGCAATGCTAGCACCATTAATAGAAACAACCATGAACAACCCAACCTTTACAAATGGGGAAAGCGGAGGTCCACATACCGTATTCACCTTGCCTTTTGTCCATTGATTCAGAAGCATCCCGACCACCGAAGGAATGACAACCATCCATAGGAGTCCTTTCATCATTTCCCCAAGCTGAATCTCCACACTCGCTCCCATGAGCGAATACAAGGTACCCGGAACGACAATCGGTGACAAGAGCGTATCGATTAGAATAAGTGCCAAAGTTAGTGCAATGTTCCCGCCGTATATGGATACCCACACCACGCTAACGACACCCGTTGGGATCGCAAACAATAGTACAAATCCTGTCACTGTGTAAGGATCTCCCGGAAAAACAGCACTTGCAACGAGCCAGCCAATGAGCGGCATCACGATATGAAGAATAAGCATCAACACGATCAACTTCTGTGGTTTCAGCAGTACGCCCAGCAGATCTTTGAGATTAGATTTCAAGCTCCCGATCAATGTCATAAAGGCGAATATCCATGGGACGAGACCTGTGAATGGTAGCAGTCTGCTTTCATTAAGCACACCAACCACGATGGCAGTAGGTGTTAATAATGGCATGATTTTTTCGAGAACAACATTGGATTTGATGAGTCCATTTCTTATATTCGTAAGCATGTGTCGCACACCTTATGTATGGATGTCATACATTCCTTATCCGCAAATTTAAGTTGTAGCAGTCTCTATAAGCTTACAGAAATCATACAGGACTTTCCATTAATCTACTACACAAAAAAGGAACCAATTCATTAAATTGGCTCCAAGTAGTAATTTTATAGAAAGCTTAACGATTTAACCCCCTTGCGGAAACAATGCGTCCAGTGCTGGGCATGGCAGTTTATCCAGGAACTGAGCCAAAGGCGCTGGCATGTTACTGTATAAGTCCTTCAATGAGGTGCCCTGATAAATGTTGCCAATAATAACAGGATGACATAATTCAGAGATCAGGATGTCTCCATTGCCATGTAGATGAAGCTGTTTCTTGCCCTCTATGCAGTGTGGAAAATAAACGCCCGGTTGCTCCTCGAACCCAAGCGCATCCATAAACCGGTCCATGCAAGTGAAATACAGGGTCGTATCCTCTTTCTTCATAGCGATCAGTTCACTCACAGCATTCTTTAATTGTTCACGGGCAGCTATAGACTTCCAACCCGTATGATCCATGATAATACTGTTCTGAATCTCATGTGTTCTAACACCCATCGCATATACGTGATCACTAATTTCCTTCATATTATCCTGAGTTTTGCTGAACAATAGCGTTTCCAGCACCGTATCTACACTAGTTGCCGCGAACATAGTAATGTTCTCTCTAATTTTCTCATAGATGCTTGGATGAATATTATAATAACGAGAGAATGCGTCCGCTGTAGTAAAATTGAAGGAAATATGTATCGTCGTTAATCCTGCCGCGACCAATTGATCAATCCGTTCAGCATTTAAAAGACTGCCGTTCGAATTGAGCTGTGTCTGAATCCCTCTGGATGAGCAGTAGTTTACAATCTCCACACAGTCATCGAACTTTAATGTGACCTCGCCACCTGACAAGCGTACTCTTTTCAGACCAGGAAGCTCTTCAAGAATTCGGATAACCTCTTTAGCCTTGATGCTTTGTCCATCATTTCTATTATACGCACAACAATAATCGCAGCGAAAATTACAGTTCGAGGTAACTCCTATTTCTAAGCCTTCCAGCTCATAAGTAAGCGGTTTGTCTAGTTCCAATGCTTTATATCTCATTCTCTAAAGTCCTCCTGAAAAATAATGATTTGATTCAAGGGTTCAATCTTAGAGATTATAAAGGTTTACGGCTTAGGTTAATGTGAGGTATATAACAGTCGAAGTGTGTTTGAGAAATCCAGGTCAGCAGCTTCAGTCGTAACTATGGGAATGTTTGGACTTCCGGAGACAGCCTAAGCTTACGAAGTGAGCTTTCCTACGAAAAGCTTTCGGGCGGTCGCTATCGCTCCTACAGCTCCAAACATCCCTTCGTCACTACTCAGCTGATCTCATTTTTCGTAATGCTTTCCTTCTTCGAAAGAGTTGCCACCTGATGGTATCCACACACTCTGGTGAATTTTCTTCTCATTTACGACTGAATAAATATAAATCCAACCTTCTTCGTTTTTAAATCTAACTTGTAAATGATAAGGATTATATTGTCTACCTGCTTGTCGACTAATTTCCCATTCTTGATTAGGGTACTTCTCCTCCAAATAGTGATTGAGCTGTTCTGTTTTTCGGGATACTTGATAATCAATCCAGTAGGGGCGAATAGCGAAGGATAAAAGCAAAAGTACAGTTATTGAAGATACTATAATTAAACCAGACCTCCTAATCTTACGGGGTAAAAACAAGGCTACTCCAAATATAATGAGGACAAAAACAACCGAAAATATGATTTCTATTGCAGTAATTGGATGCAAAATAACCCTCCTCTGAATCAGGCTTCTTTCGAGGTCCATGACCCATTTACTGGTATGCACCAATATTTTCCACTATAATACTTTATTGTAAGCAGATATAACGCATGCAAAACTCTTGAAAGGAGCCAAATGATGAGGAAAATCATCCTAAATGTACTCATTATACTAATATTCATATTTGTTACAGGCTGTACATCTAATGCCGATACGGTTGATACACCGCTGTACTCAGGGAAAAGCTTATCTATAGGTGTTGTTGGTGAGGTCCCTAAAATAAGAGAAGAACATGTGCACTTCACAAGTATTTCTTTTGAGGAGTTAGAAGATTATTCAAAGCTCTCCTCCCAATATGATGCTGTAGTTATTACGAAAGAGCATCTGAAAGAAGCGGACGACAACAAGTATGTTAAAGTATACACAAATGCAGGTGTTCCTTTCTTCTTTATTGGAGCTACGAAATCATTTATGCCGTTTGTTCTTGAAGACGTATCGTATGAGCACTATTCTTTAACAAATTTTAATAGTGATATGTATGTTACTTGCTATCTTCAAACTGGTGAAACATATAAAACTTGGGGATACGGGCTTTACAACGGCAAAGTAAATGAACCCAACATTAAAGATGTATACTCACGGATGTTCACTACCATCGAGTCCATCAAGAATGGTACGTATGAATAAAAAAAGGCTGCCAAATGGCAGCCCTTTTCTTTGGATAACGTATCATAAATCGCCTACAACTCCACCGACTTACCCATCTCATTCCAGACAGGCTGTCCAATCAAGCCCACACGCCAGATTGCAATCCCTTTAAGACCATAACGTTTAGCAAGTCCAACCTTGGAATTTACTGATGTTTCATTCTCACTGTATACGGAAATACCGAGAATCAGCTTATCCTTACTCACTTGCTGAAGTGCAAGCCGGATGCCTTCATCAACTAAACTCATCGGCTCTGGAATTTTTTTCTCTTGCAAATAATCATAAGCCATAATGACCAAATCGTCTGCGAGGCTTCCCAGCGTCTTGTAATCATAACCTTTATAAGAGCTGTTTAATGGATGAAGAATAACCGTGAGCTTAAGACCTGCTGCATGTGCTTTTTGAGACAAATTCTTCACAAAAGCATTATAATCGGCTTGCACCTTTGCTTTATCTCCCGTTAGACCCAGTCCTTCGAGATCCAGCGTGATGCCTTGGAATCCCTTTTGTGTAGCCAGATCAACGATTCCTGTAATCGTCTGCTCTTGAAGCGTTTTATCTTCCAGATTCTTCGTGAGCTCCGCTGCAGTATCACCAGAAAAGACCATCAGATAAGGCGCTGTACCACCTGCTGCTGCATTCGAGACAATAGACTCTGGGGTTACATCCCCAGCTGCTTGAGGCCATCTAAAGTCAGTGCCTGTCGTGGTGAATTGTCCACTTTTATCAATCCCGCTCCACCCAAAAGCTACAGCATCAAAGCTAGGAAGTAACGAAATTTCACTGTATGAGCTAAGCGCATAAAAGCCCAGCTTATACATATCCGTCTTCGGTGAAGTGATCGATACCGTCTTCGTTGCTTGATCCCATGCTACGCCCGCACCAAACTGCTGGCCGAAGAAGCTAAGTGGAATCATCGTGTTATTACGGATCGTTTGCGGGGCAACCCCTAGCTTCACAACTTCGCCGTTTACGCCTGCATTTTTACTACCAAGGGTCAACGTTACCACTTTAGTACCCGCTGTATCCGTCTTGGTCGCGGTAATTTTCTTAAGTGCTTGATTCCACTCTACGTTGATCCCCAGCGCTTCTGATATCGCCCGGAATGGAACCATCGTTGTTCCGTTCATCACAACAGGCTCTACTGGAAACGGCAGTGCATAACCATCCAGCACAATACTAACTCCACCTGCGGGTGCTGCTTGTGTAGTGTTTTGGAATAATGCCGTGGTGCCGCCTAGCGAAATCGCCAGACATAAAACCAATTTGCCAATCCGTTTGTTCATGACTGTTAAGTCTCCCATCTTCCATAATATGAAGTGTAATCTCTTAAACTCTTTATATGTCTTCTACCATTTTACCAAAGATTATCCAATTGTAAAATTAATAGATTGTCATCTATGAGCTTCGAAATTATTTTTCATAATAGTAGAGGTCGATAAAATTACATAAACACGCTCAAAAAGGTTCCCACTGCTCGTTCAACATCTACATCCACAGCAACTTGTATGGGTTTACCCACTTTTGGCTGAGCCCGCAAATCCGCTACGACCATTCCCGATGTAAACTCACCTTTGTGCTCCACACGAACATTCATTTCTTTATAGGTTACTAGATCTGGTTGCAGCGCAACCATAAGCGCGAGCGGATCATGCAGCGGTGCACTGTTAATCAAAAAGTTCGCTTCACGATAGAAATTAAAATAATGAGTGAGCGATTGTTCCATAAACGAAATGATCGCTTTATTCTCTTCACGTCCAAAACGGTTTAATAAATCGATATGTTCTTGGGTAATCCGCGTCTTAAGCGTAACGTCTAAGCCCACCATCATAACGGGAAGTCCAGATGTAAATACATGATCTGCAGCTTCAGGGTCTCCAGCAATATTCGCTTCTGCAACCGGTGTTCTATTGCCGGGATTGAAGATCGTACCGCCCATCACTACTACTTTTTTCAAAGTATTCTTAATACCAGGATCCATATCAAGCGCCATCGAAAGGTTGGTTAGATGTGCCAGTGTAACTAATACAATTTCTCCGGGATTCTCATTAGCCATCCGAACAATAAACTCAGATGCAGTTTCGCTAATGGGACGCTGGCTGGATGGAGCAATTTCCACATTACCAATACCGTTCTCACCATGCACATGAGTGGCGTAGCCTGAGTGCTCACGAACAAGTGCCTTGGATGCTCCAATAGCTACAGGAATCTCATAACCAGGCTTAGCAAGCTCAATCAGTCGCAGTGAATTGTCCGCCGCCTTGTCGACATCAATATTCCCAAAAACGGTTGTAATTCCTTCTACAATTACGTTTGGAGCGCGTAAGGCATATAGAATTGCCAGTGCGTCATCAATACCTGTGTCTGCATCAATAATAATACGTGTTTTGCTCATTTATGTTCTCTCCCACCCTGCAATGTCGTATGGATTATCATATCACGACCTACCCGTACGCTCAATTTTATTCATTTGCTGTTCTTTAAAAGTATGAATAAAGCTTTCAGGATCACACTCTACCAAATAAGTATATACACCCTTACTCGTGTACAGATAGAACATCCCCTCTGAACCTCCCATTGAGCGATAGGACATATCTAAAATATCTTTTATTGGAAATTCACGATGACGAGTCACGACTCTATCTTTGTACAAATACATTAAGCGATTGCATGTAATACTTCGTTGTTCTCCATCCTTAATTTCTCGCTGTATCTTATAATACGGAAGCTGAGCTACCCATATCATTTGAAGTCCTCCTGCTTGACGTAATGGACTCCATTTTATTATTCTTTTTACCTTTTTGCAAAATAAAGAAGCTCGACGATCCCCTTAGAAGGAATCATCAAGCTTCAGGAATACCTTTTATTTCGCAGTAGAAGCTACAGCTGCTCGGCAAAAGCGTTCCAGCGCTTCAACTAGAATAGATCTAGGACAAGCTAGATTGATCCGCAGATGACCTTGTCCCTCAGTTCCAAAGACAGAGCCTTCATTAAAAGCAACTTTAGCCTCTTTGTACATCAGCTGTTTAAGTCCATCTATATCCAGATTCAGACCGCGGCAGTCAACCCATAGCAGGTATGTACCTTGCGGATGCATCACTTGGACCTGTGGTAAATGCTCCAACAAATAGCTAATCGCATAGTCCACATTGCCAGACACGTACTCTAAAAGCTCATCCAACCATTCTTCACCATCATTATAGGCAGCTTCTACTGCACCTTGGGCGAAGTAGCTAGCCATATGTAAACTCAAGGCTTTCATTTTTCGATCAAATTTAAGCTTCAATTCCGGATTGGAAGAAACGATAAAAGAAGATTGTAACCCCGGTAGATTGAAGGTTTTGGTCGCGGCAAGTGTGGTTAGTGTAATATTCGCAATTTCCTCAGATAAGGATGCAAAAGGGATATGCTCATAACCTGGAAGCGCCAAATCACAATGAATCTCATCAGAGATTACGGTCACTCCATAACGCAGACAGAGCTCACCAAGCTTCAGCAGCTCTTCTCTTTCCCATACTCTACCACCCGGATTATGCGGACTGCATAGAAGCAGCAGCTTGGCTCCACCTTGCATCAGCCCTTCCAATTGCTCATAATCCATCTCGAAGCGTCCATTACGAATAACAAGCGGATTCTTGGCGACCTTGCGATCATTCATTTGGATGACGTCATAGAAGGGATAATAGACTGGCGACTGTAAAATAACCTCGTCCCCCGGCTCGGTAAACAGCTCTACAGCAAAACTTAAGGAGGTTACGATTCCGGGAGAATCCGAAATCCATTCCGGTTTAATTTCCCAATCATGCCGTCTTCTGAACCACGACGTGATAGCTTCTTTATAAGAGTCACTAGGTACACTGTATCCGTAAACCCCTTGTTCTGCGCGGCGCAGAATCGCTTCCTTCACTGCAGGAGGACTTTCAAAATCCATGTCTGCCACCCAAAGTGGCATAATATCCTTCTCACCAAACAACTTCTCGGACTGGTCCCACTTGTAAGAACGTGTATTACGGCGGTCAATTACGCGATCGAAATCATACTTCAATTAAAGTCACCTCATCCTTATAAACTTGTCCCTTATTGTATCATGAGGCGGAGGATATCGCACTCTGGATAAGAAAGAACGCACTTGTCGAAAGTGCGCCCTCCTTAACTCTTATACAACTACGTGTTATTGCAGCCACTCTTCCAAATGCGATGCCACAAATCCATCATCCACCAGATGGCGATAGTCTCTGCGCACTCTGTTGATTTCCTCCACTTGCCCCGGGGATAATCGTTCCTCCGGATTTAGACACCATAAGCCTTCAAGCAATCCTTGTTGGCGAAGTACTTCATGAATACCCGGGATACAGCCATGAAAATGATGCGCGGGATCAAATATCGCCGCATTGCTATCCGTCACTTCAGCCCCAAGCGTCAACCAATGGGATGCCAATGAGGGTTCACTTCTGACCTTTTTAATCTCATTAAGCAGCTGTACTGCTCTGCTCGTCCAGACTGCCCAGTGACCGAGTAGGCCGCCGACTATTTTTTTCTCAACGGGCTTGCCGTTCACCATAAATCGGAAGGTCGTGAGCAGATCGCTGACAATATTATCATCATTTCCGGTGTACAGAGCAATTTCTTCGCTACGGCTGGATTCAAGCACTGCTCTGACTACATCCAGCGTCTGATAACGATTGAACGGCGCCATTTTGATGGCGATTACGCCTTCTATTTCAGCGAATGCCTTCCAAAAATCAAAGCTTAAAATCCGTCCTCCCACCGACGGCTGAAGGTAGAAACCAAACACCGGAATCACATCTGCCACTCTGCGTGTTCGTTCTAGCAGTTCTTCCTCACTCAAGGTTTGCAGGCCTCCCATGCTAAGCAGTCCCGCTTCATACCCAAAGCTTGCGGCAAGGCGCGCTTCAAGAACAGCCTGCTCCGTCCCACCGCAAATACCCGCTACTTTCATGAAAGGTCGATCTAACTGAGCTCGTTCCACCTCTTCCGCAGCTAGACGTAACACAGGCTCCAGCAACCCTACTTCTGGATTCCTGATCTCAAATTGAGTGGAATGCACGGCAACCGCGACTCCACCCGCCCCGGAAGCAACATAATATCGGGTAAGTGCCCGTTGACGCCGCTCATCCAGCTTGCGCTCTTTAGTTAAGGCGAGAGGATGTGCGGGAATAGCCAACCCATCATGAAGCGCGGCATGTAATTCCGAAGTCAAAGGTACTCTTGTCAGTGTCATTAATATTTGCCCTCCCGCTCCTGAAAATGCGTGGGTTTATTCCAGGTTTCTCCGCCTTGCCCTACCCAATCGCCAATCCAGTCGATCATTTCGGCCAGCGATACCCGCGGATAGCCAAAGGTGGCAGCGGCTTTCGCTGCATTACTTAGCAGTGCAGTAGGTGCTTCTGCACCTGTAAAAATCGGCTCAATGCCTAACTTTCGGCCGAATTCATTCGCTGCCCAGCGCAGGGACAATGTCTCAGGCCCAGTAATGTTCATGACATTAGGCGGCGAACTGCAACGCAGCAGTGCTCGCAATGCGATTTCATTCGCATCCCCTTGCCAGATCACATTGGCATGACCCATTGTGATATCAATGACAAGTCCCTCCCTGACCGATCGAGCAAGCTCCAATAACACACCATACCGCAGATCAATGGCGTAATTCAGCCGATAAATGAACATCGGCGTTCCATTTTTATGAGAGAAATGTTCAAATATACGCTCCCGGCCCAGACAGGATTGCCCATACTCCCCATTCGCGTTCGGTGAAGTTCTTTCCGTTGCGCCTCCTTGGCTGACCGGAGTAAAAGGGTAAACGTTGCCTGTTGAGAATACAACCATTCGTGAATTACGGAACCGTTCCGCAACGCGTCCCGGCAGATAGGCATTCATCATCCAAGTGAAATGTTCATTCCCGGTCGTGCCGAATTTATTCCCGGCCATATAGAGAATATTTTGGGTTTCAGGGAGTGCCTGCAGCGCCTTATCGTCAGACAAATCGGCGGAGATAATCTCGACCCCGGCCTCTTCAAGCTCTCGTCTCAGCTCCTTATTCGAGAAGCGGGAAACGCCGATAACTTTCTTGTCTAGCCCCGCTTGGCGAATTGCATTCACCGCTAGCCTTGCGAGACTGGGTCCCATCTTGCCCCCCACGCCTAGTAGCATAATATCTCCATCGAGCTGGCTAAGTTCCTCAATCAGGGCTGCCGATGGACTTGCAAAGCGCTCCTCCAACTCTTGAACGGTTCGCATCATTGAACTCTCCTCTCCATTGACTCAAGTTTGTTGCTTTTACCACAAAAGACCTCATAGCTTGGTATAATCGGACACGTTGCTAGCTGTAATTGAAAGCCAGGCTAGCTGAGATTAGAAACTAGCTTGTTGTGATCGGAAACCAAGCTAACTACAATCGAAAACTAACTAGCTACATTCACAAACCAGCTTGCTACAATCGAAAACTAACTCCCTGGTTGCAGAATGTGCAATAGAATTTCCAAATTCATCGCTAAAAAATGAATCTATTGCACTTCATACATCAGATTCCTGCTATAAGCTCGTTTAGTGGTGATTATCTGAAATTTCATTGCACAAAGTGCAATAGAATCAAAATCCAGCCTCTCTAGAGCGGAATCTATTGCATAAAATGCAATCACTCAAAGCAAAGCAATCATCTCTTTCAAATCAATCAAAGCAATAGACCAAGCTCAGTCCAGCCTATCCAGTTCAGTCAGACAATCTAGTAAACTCATACTAACTTTTGTCGTTGTGTAGCTTAGGCGCTTACCTTGTAATCCGCCACTTGGCCTTATTCTCTTCCAACACCTTCAGCTCTAAGCTCCTCGCGGAAATATCCAACTCAATTTCGTCGCCATCCTGCACAAGGTCGCAATTCCTCCGATAGCCACTTCCGGAGCCGCAGATACGTACAATTCGTGCGATATTTGCGACATTCGTGACACTTGCGATTCGTGCAATGCGTGCGATATAAGTGTATTTTGTACACTTATATCAACTCCTGTTCTCGTAGATGGTAATTTAGTTGTACTATCTGCAATTAATAATCCAAAATGAGCCTACAAACAGCGATTTGATAAGATTTAACTGTATGAAGTGCAGTTAAAGTCCACATGAGACGATTACGATATACTGTAGTTGTATAAAGTGCATCTATTTTATCTTCACAAGCATTTGATTATTTCAGTCTCGGCTATTATTTGATGTGCACCGATTCCCTCTCGCTCAGCAACTCTTCTCTAAGCTCAACAGGGAGAAGAAAGTCAAAGTCACAACCGAGGTTCGCTTGAAGCACACGCTCATGAAACAGCAAGCCATACCCTCTGTCGTAGTGCGGCTTGGGCGCTTGCCATGAGACCCTACGTCGTGCCAATTCTTCATCGGACACCTTCAGCTCCAA